>VMHT01080498.1_pt1 | contig 15508 bp, 30 predicted proteins | sample 4693611 | NCBI WGS metagenome assembly VMHT01 (sample SAMN12280063, study PRJNA550983) | marine metagenome | isolation source: seawater sampled from same location over 5 years 0.02-0.2 micron viral filtrate | place: USA: collected off the coast of southern California halfway between the port... ... | reverse complement strand
TTTCCATCTTGCTAAAAAATTTTTGACTTGACATACCCCATGTTTTAATTTAATAATTATGCAGGCCGGGAGGATAATACTCTTAGTAATACTATAACTAACTCTAAGTATTATATATATTACTGACCATACCAAAATGACTGACTATGACTATCTGTGGCAAACTGGATATATTAGATAATACAAAATAAGATTCCCCACTTGCATCATGTGGATCATGTGATATAATATATTGTTGTTGTGACTGACCTTATGAATTTGACTGACTATGACCATTCTGAGCAAACAGGATAGATTAGGTCGTACAAATATTATACTGGTCTTATGAAAATAGCTGACTATGGGTTTTCGCTGACCTTACCCATAAAATCCAACCCGGATTATTTAGGTCATACAAATAAAAATCCCCCTGACATTAGTTTCCTAACATCAGAGGGAAATGATTATTATATAATATTATACAAGAGCCATTGATTCTTGCATTATGAAAATCTTGTTACCATTTGTTACTAAACAACCATACTTGCTATTATCCCAATCAAATTCCCCATCATCCCCTGACCTACGCCAGTGAACATCATTAATAGGGTTATAAGATAATTTGTCAAGATATTTAGTATCTATACTATCTTTCTCATGTATATCAAAATTCTCACACCTTACCCATCCACATACATCTTTCCTTCCTGCTAAATTTACCTTACGGGCAGCATTAATTTTATTAATAAGTTTGCAACCATATAGTTCTAGTTGGTACTTATTAGGATCAAGATACTTGACAGTACCATCATAGGCTTTGATTTGCCAGTGCATATAGTGCTGACCACGTTGCAAGTGAAACCTTACCTTATATTCAAAACCTTCCATTATTCAGTATCTCCCCACATAGACTTCCAACAATCATCACAAGTCTGACTAATGATCAACTCCCTTTCAGAAGCAGATAAATAATCAAATACATCTTGTATATAATGTCCAGCCTGCCATTTTAATACATCATCAGGATTTACCATAATATTATACTCTGCACCACAATGCTTGCAGGTTATATTCATGGGGCGTTTGTCACAAGCGATCATACCGTTTCTCCTTTAGGTTTTGTTACTTACCTCTATCAGTATACCATAGTATCGTCCATTGTCAAGCCTGACCTTTAATATTTCCAGACTATCATTTTCGCTGGCCTTACCCATATTAGCCAAACCGGTTACATTAAGTGCTACATTTTAATATTGTTATTAATATCGCATAAAATTCCGAATTTTCACGTAAGTCGTTGTCAGTAAAGGACTTAGCTTGAAAATCAATTGATAAAACACGTAAGTTGTTGCCAGCAAAGGACTTACACACAATAAAGAAAACCCGCCACAGGTCCACAAGGAAACTTTCCCGGTATGCGACCTGCGACGGGTATTCAAATGTATAGACTACACTTCTTCCTCCTCACCGTAATACTCGTGTATATTGAACTCATCTTTGATGGCGTCTGGAAAATCATGCCAGTTGCCCTCATAATAATCTTCCTCACCATCCTGCCATGTTCCGGCAAAACTCATTCCAGGCTCAAAATAGGACGCCTCTACGGTGAATCCTAGTGTCTTTAGCCTTTCATAGAAACCTATAGGAGGACTCCAAGCTGAATCGAAGCACATGCTTAGTTCATTACCTACTCTTGTAGGCTCAATACCATAGGATATACCATCGTATGCTTTGCAGCCAATATCCCACTTAGTTCCCCAGTTTGCAATCCGCCAAGACCACCAATCAGGCATTTTACCATCTAAAGCACCATCGTCTTCTCCCAAAAGTTTAGTTGGATCGTTTGGATCCCTTGGGGTTGGATAGAACGTTTCTATGGTCCAATCTTGTCGAAAGGCTTTGTCAAACCTGTCTATCTGCTCAGCACTCTCATGAGTTACTGTGAGCTTATTCAAACACCAGTTAGGCATCTGTTCTCCTCTCGTTGTTAGTTAGTCCATCAACACAAAAAACACTACGACCAGTATTATGATTAGCACATTACCCACCTCGCTTGTTAGAGGACACGACTTACAATTATAGCATACAGAGCTACTCTTGTAAATACCTCTGGCGAGAATCGAACTCACATCGACGGTTTAGAAGACCGCTGTTCTATCCGTTGAACTACAGAGGCATAAGAGACCAGACCCTCAGTCTTGGATATCCCCATTGACGCTGAGGATCTGGCCCCTTTTATCATGCACCCGGAAGAAGTGAGTCTGTTTCACCCTTCTCTACAATCAGTTCCGACTTGGGATTGTGTGCATCCCCAGCCTGCTTTGCTGTAACACCAGTAACTCTGGCTCTCCAGACCTTGAAGCCTTGCTCGCTAAAAGTCTTGACACCAGACGACTTGACTTGACTTACACAACCTGTGTGGTTTTGGTCAAGATAGGACGATAAACCTTCTTGAACCTTTTCGATGTCAAGATCACCAGCTACCAGATCAACAGTGAAAGTAAACTTTTTCATTATCAAACTCCAATCGTTGTCGTTCCAATTTACTGCGGTGAACCATTCTCCGTCAGTAATGTCATTCTACCATATATTATCGTCATGTCAACTGCACTTTCTTTAGTCTAGTCTATTTATTTTCTAAGAGGTAGTAAAATTGCGCGTTTTTTAAATAGAAAGGGAGGCCGACCCCACCACAAGGCCGACCTCCCCGACACACCACCACGAAAGGAGACTTAGATTGACGAGGCATACTCTGTGGCGAGTGCCAACGCCCTGTTATTAGCCGCAGCATTTTGACCGAACCACAAACTTTCCATTCGGTTGTTGGTAGTACGACCCTTGCTGTAATTTAGGTACTCGTTGAAACCGTTGTAGGCTGCCCACCAAGTACCACGGACTCCCGGCATATCCTGCTTAGGCCCATGAATTGTAGCGATAATATCCTCTACAATATTTTTCGTACGGGTCTTCATATCCTCATCAGGAGTTTTATCGACCCCAACCAGAGTCTTGACATACTTACGGACGTCATTTTGGTTGAAGTCTCGACCAGCAAGGAACCTAAACTGTTCAGCAGTAGCCTCAAACTGTGCATTGATATTGTCCATGATGTCACGGACGTTATCCAATGCAGTTTTGCTACTACGGGTATGTCTTATTCTTAGCAGATTGCTCTCTTTGTGAGAGTGAGCAAAAGCCAAAGTGTTGACACATACCACACGAATCGGAGTGTAACCGACACGGATAGCGGTCGTCCCATCGTGACTATTTGACAGAAGAATAAACTTCTGCACCTCGTCACCAGATACAATCTCGCTAGGGTCACGGTTCAGTTGAGCCAACGCCCAGACTTTTTGTCCACCACTTAGCGATCCGCCAGTATGTAGGCTACATTCTCCAGCATCTACAAATGGCTGAAACCATTCAAAAGCATCTTTGTTCTGTAGCGGGACATATCTTGGTCCGACTACGCCCAGAATACTGTTGTCGCTCTTGCGATAGGTTGCACGAGCGGGCACATCGTATCCATCTTTGGTAACAAGATCTTTGGTTCCAACTTCCCAATCCAAACCGGACTTTTCGATGGCTTCGCTGATTGTTGGGGCATCTTCCAACTTCTCGCCAAGACCATGCCAAGGCTCTGCTCCGGTGTAAAACATAGATTCAACATTAGCAGGCATTTTATTTCCTTTTCGTTAGTGGTTACTTGCTATGTCCTAAGTATACAATATATATCGTCCTGTGTCAAATGAATTCTTTACTCTTTTTTGCTGGCTTTATCATAAAATTCAACTGCAAAGTTTAGGTGGGACAAAATATATTAGGCATGAAAATTGCGCAATTTTATATTGTAAATATTTATCTAGTCCAATCTCTAAACATTTCAAACCTGACACCAACATTCATCCTGTCGTTATCAGGCTGCCCATTTAGGCTTATAGTCTTGTTACATGTAAGAGACGTTCTAGTTGTCACACATCCACTACAGAATATTAAGAGTGCGACCAAACATAATCTATATACCATTCTACTACCTCCTTAAGAGTTATATCGTCATCCTCAAGGATTTTCTTTACCTTATCTGTCTCGGATTGATTCATCACACTCATTCTGTGATTCAGGTAGTCCAAGACTGTTGTTATTTGTTCTTTTTTATCCATCTCACCCCTTCTACAAAATAATAAAAACTGGCGTCTATACGATGTTGGTCCAATCTTCCCCGGCCTAGCCGGAAGGTATAGAACTCGTTTTCAGAGTACACTCCTCAGAGGTCACCAGTTGTTTGTATTGTAGGACTTAGGCATTGCTCGTACTAGAGCAATTCTTTCCCGTATACCTGTCAGGCTGCCAAGGTGGTATACGCCTTATCCATCTTAATGTACGGCCATGGACACTGAGGACTTGCACCTCACAAGTATCTCCGAATGCTTGACGACAAAGCCTTATCGTATCACAATCTTGGGCTTGAATACTTGGGTAACTCTTCCGTGCCATGTATCATAAGTATACTATAATTATCGTCATTGTCAACAAAAAACTTTATTGTTTTATACATCTCAACAGATTTTCTTCTGTAAATGGATAGAAAACCTGATCACCACCGGGCCACATCCAACCGCCTTGTTCATTTTTATTTTTGTATGTTCTACCATTGAAGTTAATAGTATATCCAGGCTTTTTATTTTCCCATAGCCATGTAAAATGTCTACTTGCCCAATCACAAAGAACATCTGTATTTGCTATCCTGCACAATATAGCCTCTGGAGTAACAAACATTGCTATTGTAGCTATTGATTCGTTATTGATAGCCTGTAACGTGTACTGACCAGCCTGTGTTGGTTTTGCTCTTTGCAATTCACCTTTTTTACACTCGACCTTTACAGCTTCCCCATTTATGTATACATCAAAATCTGCTTTTTCCTTACCCGTTCCTACCTTTACTTTATATCCCCACGAACTAACCTGCTCTGCCATTATATATTCTGATTTTCTGCCACCATCTACGGTATTGATCATATCGGCAGATTCTTTAGAACATTCATGGTATGCCTTATTTTTTGCTAATGCTCTCTTTTCATCATCATATTTACTACATGCTGCCCAATATACTTTTGAACTAATCGGAGAAGTTTCCAATGTGGTAGTCATTTTTTATTCCTTTGCAATAGTGTGTTGTTTTCTTAAGTATACTAATATTATCGTCACTTGTCAACCATATAATTAACTTTTTTTAAAATTGCGCAATTCCTCTCCTTATTCTTCTTCAAAGTCTTCATCGTCGGATTCTTTTAAGATATGATAACATTCTTCTAAGATGTCTGCCGTTTCCCATACAGTTGTCTTTTTGTCCGAGCTGACATAATCCTTACAACTGCGTTCGTCTACATATACATATTCGTCTAATATCTCACTCCCTGTTAAATGATCTAAAAACATTTTTATAACTATCTGTTTTTTATTGAGATCGGTGTTTAATACTTTCCTGAAATTACCAGAAGCTATATAGACTTTCATGCTGCCGCCTCCTTCTTGAGAATCTTTAGAGCGTCAGCCGCCTTGCTTCCCTTGGGCTGTACGCCGTGAATCAGCAGGGCAAAATCTTGGTTGGCTTTGCTTGGATCGCAAGCATGACTATCATCGTTGTCAATCTCTAGACCTAGATCGGCTGCCTCCTGTTTACTAAAAACAACCTTAGCAGATCGTAGACTGTACTCTGCAATCATATCATCATTACGTCCGCCGTATGATGCAGTCAATACAAGATTGAACGGCACACGGTCACGACTACGAACCCAATAGGTCAACGACTTAGTGTAAGCATAGAATAAAACATCGGGGTTGAGTTCTGCTACTTTGATCCATGCCATGAAATACTTGTGGCTAAAAAAGTCACCAGACACATGGATACGGATGATTCTGGCATCTTTGGGTAATGCTGCACACAAGGCCTTCGCCATGTCGTCGGATGTTTCCAGACTATGTATAGCGTCATGGTTCCGCTTGCGTGCGTTGTATGCTGTAGTGAATAATACTTCTTGACTAGCAGAGAAGCATCTAAACTCAGTATGTGGCCCGTCCTTGATTCGACGACTACCATCTTCTTGGACTTCGGCTTGAGACTTGCAGTTGTGTGCAAACGGACAGTCTACTCCCGACAACATATCAAAGGAATAAACTTTAGCAGTAGACCGTCCGATCTTCTGGCCCAACCACCGCTTGAGCACAGTCTGGGCTAATTTGTACAGTTTTTTTAGTTTGGTGTTGGCGACTGAAAACTTGAGCATGTCGTTGTCTCCGGTGTGTTGTTGCTTGTCTCCTTCAGTATACTGTATTATCGTCCGGTGTCAACTAAAAACTATAGAAAAAATAAAAATAATTTGCGGCACGGTTTTTGCTGGCTTTATCATAAATTTAACTGGTAAGTTTGGATAGTACATTCATGAAGTTGTGGCATAAAAATTGCGCAATTCTAATACCAAAAGAAAACCCCGCCGCCTGAGGATAGGTCAGACGACGGGGCTGCGACACACCACCACGGAGAGTCTCTTAGACTACCAAAGCCCCAAACAAAGGCTTGCGGCAGTTCTTGACACGTTCACAGTAAAACTGTCGAACCTCGCCATCATGAGTTTGACATGTGACCAAGTGATTGGTACGCATGAACTCTGGATCGTTTCGACGATATGACGAGCGTCGATTCATATTCTTCAACTCAGCATCTGTGAATTTGTAGGGCTTATCGATCACCCTTGCAAGCACACGTTTGCTATCACCATTTAGCGGTTGCATGTATTCAAAGTTGAATACTTGCCCCGGACGAGCATCACACAAGCTTGCATTCTTGCCACCATATACTGCGTTCAAAGCCAAACCAAACAAAAAGATTGCTGATACAACTGCAATACCAGCGAGTAAAATCAAGTCTTCCATTTTCTATTCTCCGAAGTAAAAAACCAAACCTAGAAACATTCTACCATATGCTCGACACCGTGTCAAGCCTTAATCGTCATTCCATCCTCAAAAGCTGCAATACCATTTACATACCATTCCCAATTTTCTTGGCGTACATAAAAAGGACTGAAGCGATTGATCCTGTCTTTTGTTGTGGGTGTTTTATGTCCACCATGTCTGAGTGTTACGCTGTCGTCATCATGGATAGTCACAACGTCTGTACTGTACAACATGAAAGCCACGCTACCATCCGGCTTGATTCTTGCGGTGGTATTGTTGGCTACCTTGCGTTGCATTCTGTTATTCTTTCCTAAAACCAATTGTGTTGCTTCTGCGTGTGTCATAAGTATTGTCTCCTACTTGTTATATCGTCAATTATACAGGGTAAACTTTAGCTGTCAATAGATTTTTTTGTTTTTTTTTGCGGCACGAAAATTGCGCAATTCCACCCCTTAGTCGGGGGTGAAACCTATTTGAGGCGCCTGCCCTTCAGTTAGATGTAGTATTGTTGTAAGGATAATTCCCAGGATAAGGGCTGTTATCATAATTCGGGCTAGGTTCTTCTGGCTTATCTGTCCATTCTTCTCGTTCATACTCGCTCTCCTTAGCGTGAAACATCTCCATAATATAGTAGCACAGCAACGTGCCGCATACATATCCTATCGTCAAACTAGCGGGTTCAACTTGAATAAAGTTCATCCTGTATACTCCTCATAAGTAAAACTCTGAACACCGCCACCGTATTGCTGCTCTACAATTCCTGAAATTGCTGCTATATTTTCTTGTCGATCCTCCGCTGTACTAAGATCAATCTTAGGCACTGCTACCATTATCGACAAATTGTTTTCCTCTTCTCCAGTAGTTTCATTGACAATATTTGAACAGTCGTAATATCTAAAATTTGGATCCATCGTGTTATTCATTTTCTTCCCTGTATCGTTTGAGTAATTCTTTAGAACCTGATCGAACCACATTCTCTAATATCTCTAATTCTGTCAAGTCTCCTCTCAATTTTGCTTTCGGTATGTCCTTTCCACATTCTCTCACCCACATCTGAATATCTTCGGTTTGAAATTCGTCGAAATAATATGGCATGTCCATATCTTACTCCCAATCTTCTGGATAGTCAATAGTGTCGTTGTAGCAATCCCATTCCGGCCCGTATCCGTACAGGTCGTCACATTCTTGCATTAAGTCAGGTTGTCCATCGTCGTACTGATCAGCCTCTACCATATCGCGTAGCGTGTCAATACTATCGTTGGTGAAATCCTCAGCGAACTGTTCAACGTCAACAAGCCCGTCCACCATGTCAGCTTCTGATCGGTAGATGTTTTCAGCAGGTGTCATATCGTTTCTCCAAGTGGTTAAGTGATATTCCAAGTATACAGTCATTATCGGCGTTGTCAAGTAAAATCTTTACCTTTTTTCATAAATTGTGTCCAAGTAAATTTCCTCCGGCGTGATAACATAACCATACTCACAATTAGGGGTATAAACTCCAAAGTAAACTTTGCCGTTATCATATCCCTCGAATCCTACCATCATCCCAAATATAGTGTAGATTGTCAACATCATTTTTCTCCGTGTAGTATTGTTTCCCTTATATATATATTATCGGATTGCTGGCTTAATAACTTTACATAAAAAAAGAAAATTTTGGTATTGCTTTTTCGCTGGCTTTATCATAATATCAACCGCCTGGTTCAGGCGGTACAGTCGATACAATAGGAAAAATTCCGCATTTTTATATTTTAAACACAAGCCGGGTGAACATATAAGCAAACAGCAACACGTACCCCATCGAAACGATAGGGCCGTATTGTTGCATGATTGGCTCCAGGTTAATCCATGGCTCAATCATCTTTTTCCCCTTTCTTATTCCAAAAAACAAACTGGTTCTTTTCATCATCGAAAGCACATTGTAATTCATCTTTAGCACACAATGAAGCTGTTACCAAACCAACTTCCATAGTTGCTAATTCCTCTAATGCCTGTTCGATCTTTTCTTCTTCGACTAAAATTTCCCCGTCGTCTCCCTCGAAAGTATATTCAAATACGTGTGCCTGTATTAGTCCCTCGGTTAGTGTTGGCAGTTCTTGAATGAGTGATGCCGACATATCTTCCAGTGAACTTATTTGCATTACCTTTGCCATGATTATTCTCCAAATGGTGATGTTTCTGTTTCTGTAAGTGTAGCATATCTTTCAGCCAGTGCAACTATTCTTTCCTCACTCCCTGGCTTTCCTACTGGATCAATCATACTATCATTCCCACCAATATATCTATCATCGACCTTTATCTGTTCACTCTTTACAATTTTCTTCATAGCCTTTCTATTGAATTTATGAACAGTCCCATCCTGCTCAATACCTTTCCATATCATACTACATTCATCCCAAGCCGCCGATAGGATAGGATATTTTCTCATTAGTTTTTCTGTGTTACTCATTGTAGAAGTTCCTCGCGTAAAGTATGTTTCCTGAAACTCTCATGCCATCCTTATCATCTGTCTCCCAACAAGACACATAGTACAGTTGTACCAGCCTAGTAGATAGCTTGTCAAGTATATCGTAAAGGTTTTGTTCTTTAAGTTCGTTCATTGTAGTAATAGTCTCCTGTGTTAAAATTCCTGATCTGCTGTAGTATATCAGCTACTCCGTGAAAGTCAAGCCATCCAATAACATCTACACAACCGAGAGCCTCATTGATCGGCGTGTCATAGATGATATTGCTTGTGATCTCTGGGTCTGTACCGTGTTCATACTTTAGAATCGCCACCTCAAAATACCCTGCATGACCACCATAAGTCCCATCATGACACACGACACTAGCTCCAAGTCCGTTGCTGAAATAGTAGCGCTTAACATATCTACCCTCCTTATTGTGAATATCTGCTAGGAATCGTGTCTCGTTTAGTTTCAGTGGGTTTACTTTGCAAGTTTTCATCTTTAGTCCTTTATGGCTTTGTTACATTCGTTAATGCATTCTAACAAATCGTTGTACACTTGGTCAAGGAGAGCAGCCTGTAATTCACATCCTATCTTTTGACCTTTGTTTTTAAAATGTTCCACAAGTTCCACAGCCCTAGAAAATCTTATCTTAGCAATATCTTCTTGACTTATAACAGTGTGAGTCATGTTTTTACTCCTCAATGTGTGAAAGTCTGAAGGGAATCATAACATGCTGGGCTACCTTTTGTCTAGCCTCAGTCTCCGACATCGCTCCGACTTCTCCGATCCTGTTACCGTCCAGGTCATACACGACCCAAACATTTTTTCTAACTTCTGGCATGATGCAATTATTGTGACTCATTTTGCTACCTTTCTTAGATATGTTGCCATTGTGCTATCCTGACAAGTATAAACTTTCTGCTTTTCCTTTCCATAAGTATACGCTATATCGCAACCAATGGAACCCCAAATATATCTGTCGCCGTATCTTCGACCTGCTATCACTTGCATGTTACGATTAATTTTTACTGGCTCGCCTTCTGCTTGTAATTGCTGGACTACGTTTCCTCCATACGGACTTAAGTATCCGTAGACTTCTGTCTTTTTACTGGCACAATAAAATTTTCCGTATTCGTAAGTGTTCATTTCATTTCCTTCTGTGTTATTTATTATCGACATTTTACCCTCTAGACTTTAGCTTGTAAACCCTCCTTCGCTCCAGATCAGCCCGTCTAGTCCCTTATCGTTTTCGTAGTTGTCGGTCATCGTAACCGTATACTCTCCGTCTGCATTTTTCTTAGCAGGCTTTCCCTTGCATCCACCGATTTCAGTCCAAGCCATAAAATCTGCTTTTGTGATTGTCTGGACTACGATAAATTTTTCTGGATGAATGTAGCAGAAAAACAGGACATCAAAATTTTCCGGATTGATCCTCATAAACTTATACTTGCCCGTGACATTTAGCAGAGATGTTTTGCATTCTGCACGTATTTGTGTACCGTCGCTTGTTGTGAATACAATATCAGGTCGACCGGGCCCGCCGAGTCGCTCGGCTGGTATGCCATATTCCTTGACCATTTTGTTTGTTAGGAAATGTTCGCCTGCTGTGCCACGATCCAGACTTTGTGGAATCTGAGAAAATTTGTAGCTAAGAATATTTTTCTCCGGAGTGTAGATCGGCTCTCGATTTTCGATTTCAGCCATTACCGTATCAAATTCTTGCGTGGTGAATTGTAACATCTCAAATCTCGTGGTGTTGTTGGTGGTGAATGATTAGAGTCTAAAATAATTATCGACAAATTGCAAGCGGGAGTTTAGCCCGCACCGTGAAAATCTAGCATCGAATCAAAATGTCCGGCATCCGAATCATCGTAAACCGTGCAATCCTCAATCACTTCACAATGCTCTAAACAGGTAGGGCAAATTTCAGCATCGGAGTGAACATACGCTCCGCAGCAATCTGAAGTGTAGCAAATTTCAAAATTTTGATTTACGTTACTCATAATAAAAACCTTTCAAAGTGTAGTGTGTTATTTGTTATATCGGCATTTTACAGTATATACTTTAGCGATGCAAGAAAAATCTGCGGAATTTTCAAATATAGTTTCATGCCAAACGAGAACAAAATTTATTTTTTTATGATATCATTTTGTCCAGGCGGATATTACATATACCTCTGGCGGGGGGTGGGGGGTGTCGCGTATACTACTGACCCCACACAAGAGGGGGTTTTTTCGTTTTACATGCACCCCTCCGCCGGGGGGAAAATTTTCGGGGGGAGTGCATAAACAGTAGGGAGACACCTAAAATATTGGCCAGTTTATTGGCCGTTTTATTTAGTAGTATGCCATGGCACTATGACCATAGGCCACGTAGATTCTACTCGTTTCTCTGCTTCTTTAAGAAAAGGATCGTGTTTCGGACGATACCTTGTATCACTGCTTTTTTGAGCATACTTTCTGTTTTGAATAGCTCTGATTCTTCCCATCTTAGCAGCGTATTTCATAGACTGTTCCGCATTGTATCCCATCAACAGTCCTGTCTGGAAGTTTATTCTTCGATCTATGCCAGCATAATCATTAGCGACAGGATCACCAAATCCCCCACCATTCATTCCTCCGGCACCGAATCCTCCCAGTGTCTGCTGAGAGTAAACTTCACTTGCCCAAATCATTATCAACATTGTCATCATTGTCTTTAACATAAATCACCATATTATTATCTGTAGTTTTGAAACCTGAGTCACTATAGTATTGTACCAGATGATTCTTACATGTCAACATTATTTTATAACATTTCTCACTTTTCTTCGCATATTCAATTGCATAGTTTAAAATCTCTTTTCCATATCCCTTTCCCCGACTATCTCTTACAACTGCAACATCCTCAATATGACATGACCTCTGATTGTATCTTAATTTATCTTCTAAAAGTAAAGTGCATGTAGCAACCAACCTTCCATCTACTACTCCAATTAATGTAACTATATTCTCCGGACGATTATCTAAAATATATTTAGCCTGGTTTAAATCTGCCTTACTTACACCTTCACTATTTAAATCCCCCACACACTCTAGGTATTGACTTAAATATTTTTCTTGTATTTCTAATACTCTCATTCGACTGTTACACTCTTTGCTAGATTTCTTGGTCTGTCTACATTTCTTCCTCTAACTATCGCACTGTAATAAGCTAACAGTTGTAAAGGTATCACACCCAGCACAGGACTCAAACATGAACATATATTTGGTATAACTATATTATCATCTACCTTTTCAGACGGTTCTTTTAAAATTGCATCTGGAGTAGATCTTTCATAATCAATATTTATAATTTTCCCACCCCTACTTTTTATTTCCTCTACAGTAGAATTCATTTTTATCTGTTGCTTAGTATCATTGTTTATAATTATAGCTGCAGTTTTTTTATCTACTAATGCCAAAGGACCATGTTTTAATTCGGCAGCAGCAAATCCTTCTGCATAATTATAACACAACTCTTTCATCTTTAAAGCACCTTCAATAGCCACAGGATAATTATATTGCCTTCCAATAAATATAAATTTTTCATAGTCTTTATATCTCTTAGCTATCTTTTCTATCTGCACATCAACAGCCAACGCGTCTCTAATTTTTTCTTCAATACCATGTATGTCTTTTATTATATATTTTCTCAACTCTGCATGAGTAATCCAATCTGACTGCTGCTGATCTATCCACATAGCCGTCAATAACAATGACATTACCTGATTATTAAAAGCCTTAGTACTAGCAACCCCTACTTCTAAACCAGCCTTTATATAAATTCCCCCATCCGTCAATCTACTAATAGAAGAATTAGCATTGTTACACATTCCAATAATCTTACATCCTTTTTGTTTAGCCATCTTCAAAGCAGCTATCGTATCTGCAGTTTCTCCAGATTGACTGATACCTATCACGATATCGTGCTTATTTATATTATTAATTTTCCTATATCTAAATTCACTAGCATATTCCACACTAACTTTTTTATTTGTAAACTCTTCTATATAATATTTGCCTAATAAACCAGCATTATAGCTTGTTCCGCATGCAATTATTGTAATATGACTAGCATTTTTAAAATCTTGTTTATTATTTAACAATCCCCCCAACACAACTCTATATCCATCCAATCTTCCTGCTAAACAATTACTAACACTAACAGGCTGTTCATATATTTCTTTCTGCATATAATGATTGTAGCTACCTTTTTCTGCTTTCAGCCATTTCGTTTTAATTTTTTCAATAGCATGATTTGAAATTTGATTTTTTGTTATATCATATGTTTCAATTTTTTGATCTATCTTCACAATAGTATCATCTTTAATATAGACCACTTCTTTTACATCACTAGGAAACGCACATGCATCCGACGCTACATAAAAATCCTTTTCCTTTTTATTAAATCCAATAATTAAAGGACTTCCCTTCTTAGCACATACCATTTGATTATCCTTATGTCTATCTATAACAATAAAAGCATAAGCCCCCACAATTCTCGTCAATGCCAACTTAACAGCCGCATACAGATCTACTGCATCATTCATAAAATGATCGTATATCAAATATAATAAAATTTCACTATCAGTATCAGAAAGAAAGTCATATCCCTTATCTTTCAATTCCTTTTTTAATGTTACATAATTTTCTATAATCCCATTATGAACTATTGCTAATCTGTTGTCTCTAGTAACATGAGGATGAGCATTTCTTCTAGATGGTCCTCCATGAGTAGCCCACCTAGTATGACCTATACATAAACCCGCAAAAGGTCTCATTTCAATTTTTTTCATTAAGTCAGCAACACACCCAGCCTGCTTCCCTAATACTATTTCCTTATTCTGTACATAAGCTATACCTGCACTGTCATATCCTCTATATTCCAATTGCTCCATTCCCACAATTGTTCTGAATACAGCATTCCCACTTCCCATGTATGCCATAATTCCACACATAATCTCTCCTAACGACTTGCTTTATACCATCCGATAGTATCTCTAATTCCTGTTATAAAATCCGTCTTAGCTTCCCAAGACAACAACTCTTTACACCGAGAAGTATCTAAACATCGTCTAGGCTGACCATCTGGTTTACTATCATCCCATATTACTTTTCCAGCAAATCCCATATGCTCACATATAATAGTAACTAATCTTTTTATAGTAATTTCCCCTGCACCTCCTAAATTAATAGGTAATGGATCATTAAAGTCACTTTCCACAGCAGCACAGATACCCTTAGCAGCATCCTTTACATACAAGAATTCCCTACTAGCTTTTCCACTTCCCCAACAAACTATCTCATTTTCCCCTTTTATCTGAGCATCCCTAACCTTCTTAATAATAGCTGGGATAACATGACTAGTATTTTCATCAAAATTATCCCCAGGACCATACAGATTCACAGGAAGCAACACATTACTATTTAATCCATATTGTTGTTTATATCCCTGCAACATGGTAATAATCGCCTTTTTAGCTATACCATAAGGAGCATTAGTCTCTTCTGGAAATCCATTCCATAAATCATCTTCTTTAAAAGGAACCTCACAATTCTTAGGATAACTACAAACAGTCCCTATATGAATAAACTTATCTATATCATATTCCCTACTAATCTCTACTAGGTTAACACCCATCATAATATTATTGTAGAAAAAACTCCCAGGATTTTCTTTATTAGCACCAATTCCACCCACTTTTGCTGCTAAATGAATAACAATATCAGGTCTAACTACACTAAACAACTCTGCTACTCTATCCCGGTTAGTAAGATCAAAATTTTTGCTTCTAGGTATATATACGTTATATCCCAACGTTGATAGCTCAGTAACAACATGAGAACCTAAGAAACCAGCACCACCTGTCAATAGTACCATTTTACTCATTCTATTTTCCTTTCGAATCTAGGTCTTCCTTTGGATTTTTCTATTTTTAGATTGCGTCTTTGTCTTCGTACCATACTAGATGTTATATCCTGACCTGTCATTTCGCTTAGTTTTTGGGAAATAATTTTATCAGAATATTTAAGATAATGGTGTTTTATATAAGAGAGTTCACTATCAGACCATTTTTTATATACCATGCGGTACCTTGACTTGACTAA
>VMHT01043802.1_pt1 | contig 15519 bp, 9 predicted proteins | sample 4693611 | NCBI WGS metagenome assembly VMHT01 (sample SAMN12280063, study PRJNA550983) | marine metagenome | isolation source: seawater sampled from same location over 5 years 0.02-0.2 micron viral filtrate | place: USA: collected off the coast of southern California halfway between the port... ... | reverse complement strand
TCTTGGTGCTTCATCGTGCATAGACTCGACAAAGAGACGTCTGGCATTGTGGTGTTCGCAAAAAACAAACAAGCCAAACACGACCTCCAACAGCAGTTTCACGACCGTGAAGTGCACCGAACCTATCGAACGGTTGTGGAGGGGAACCCAACCCCGTCTTCGGGCACGGTACGAAGCTGGTTGATGGAGGACAAACACCTCAATGTAAAAGCGGTCAACAAGTCTCACCCGAAGGGAAAAGAGGCCATTTCCCATTACTCCGTGATTGCCTCAAACTCGGACACGGCCCACGTTGAGGTTTCGATTGAAACCGGCCGACGCCATCAGATTCGTATGGCGATGCAGCGGTTGGGTGCCCCGGTGGTGGGGGATGAGCGGCACGGATCCACGACAAATCCACACCAACGAATCATGCTTCACGCGTACGCATTGGAGTTTTTGCACCCTGAAAACGACGACCCGGTCCGATTTGAGGCGCCGCTACCGGCGTCCTTCAATCGAACTTAATCGATGTTGAAGTTCATGGCCAAACAGTCGGCGCACTGGTCAATGTTGACCGCCCCGATGCCCTCAGTACGACCGCACCGGAGACAGCACCCTTGCGGCTTGAGAATCATAAACATCTGTTGAGGTGTCACGGGCTTTGGCCTGCACCCGACGCCTATGAAGGCTTGTTCTTTTCTTGGGGGTCATTTTGAGGGGGTTTTGGGGGGCCGTACTACCGTGCAGGCTCCCGAATTCATCTCGGCGAGAGAAAAGCACGACTTGAAGAACTCTTGCCGACTCGTTGAAATCGGAGACCGACACATGTCGAACGGACAAGACGGCTGGATTGAGGTAAAAGGGGCTCGGACCCACAACCTCAAAGACATCACCGTGGAACTCCCAAAAGGCAAATTCGTCGTGATTTCCGGCGTGTCGGGTTCCGGGAAGTCAAGTCTGGCGTTCGATACACTCTACGCAGAGGGACAACGCCGGTACGTCGAGAGTCTCTCATCCTACGCCCGCCAATTTATCGGCCAAATGAAAAAAGCCGATTGCGACTCCATTGAAGGCCTGTCGCCTGCTATTTCCATCGACCAAAAACAAGGCAGTCACAACCCCCGTTCAACCGTCGCAACGGTAACCGAAATTCAGGATTATCTTCGTTTGTTGTGGGCACGAATCGGCAAACCTCACTGCCCAACGTGCGGTAAAGAGGTTGCCAGGCGGACCGTTCAAGAGATCGTCGACGACATCTTCTGGCGCATGGAAGCTCACGGCGTGGCTGTTTGGAGCCCCGTCGTTCGGGCCCGGAAAGGAACGCACGCCGAACTCTTCCGTCAGTTGGTGGAGCAGGGCTACCTCAACGGCAGAGTCAACGGACACGAAACCTCCTTTGAGCAACCCCCGACGCTTGACAAGAATTTCCGACACGACATCGACGTCCGTATCGATCGACTCCGCTGCACACGTGATCGAAAACAACGGCTGACCGAGGCCGTTGAATCTGCGCTCCGTCTCGGTGGGGGAACGCTGGCTGTCGAGAGCCTTGACGCTCCGGGAAGCGACGTAAAACTCAGTGAGAATTCGAACGCCTACGCCACGGAGCAAGGACAGACCATCGCTTGGTCCGAAGACTTTGCATGCCCTGAACACGGAGCGTTCATGCCCGAACTTTCACCGCGTGTCTTTTCGTTCAACTCCCCGCTTGGGGCGTGTGGAACCTGTCAGGGGTTGGGCGTTCAACGTCAATTCAATGTTGAACTCATCGTTGACGGCAACATGAGCGTATCCAACGGATGCGTGATTCCCTGGCGGCAATCCATGTCCCCCTCATGGTACAGAAAACTCCTCGAATGCACGTGCGACCACTACGGTATTTCGACGACCCTACCGTTCGAGATGCTGGATGAAGACGAAAAGGACATTCTCCTTTACGGATCAGGTTCCACCGTTATTCATTACGAATTTACGTCGGAAAACGGCTCCCAGTACAAGTACAGCAAACCGTGGGAAGGCATCGTTCCACGACTGGAGAAGACCTATGCCGAAACCACGTCCGACCGCACCCGAAATCGGCTGATTTCCTGCATGACGGACCTTGACTGTCCAGACTGTAACGGCGAGAAACTGAACCGCGCAGCACGGTACGTGACGGTGGGCGGTGTCCGTTTGCCCGAAGTCAGCCAGTGCTCGGTCCACGACGCTTTGGGGCTGGTTCGTGCTTGGGACCCAGACGGCGACGGTCCACCCGAAGCCTTCCAAGATCTCCTCGAATCCCTTGACGAACGCAGCATGTTCATCGGCTCTGAAATCATCAAGGAAATTGAAGGGCGACTCGGTTTTCTCGACAGCGTTGGGTTGGACTACCTCACACTCGATCGGAAGGCGAACACGCTCTCGGGCGGTGAAAGCCAACGCATCCGACTTGCAACGCAGATCGGCAGTCGCCTCACGGGCGTCATGTACGTGCTGGACGAACCTTCCATTGGGCTTCACCAACGGGACAACGACCGATTGCTGAAGACCCTGAGAGAACTGAGTGATTTGGGCAACACACTGTTGGTGGTGGAGCACGATGAAGACACGCTACGGCAGGCCGACTGGCTGTGTGACTTGGGTCCGGGAGCAGGTCTTGAGGGAGGTGTGGTGGTTGCCAACGGCACCCCCGATGAAGTCATGGCGTGTCAGGATTCCATCACCGGGGCTTACTTGAGCGGACGCATGACCATACCGTGGCCGACCAACCGCACCAAACCAGGCAAAAAGAAGTTGAAGGTCAAAGGGGCTCAACACAACAACCTGCAAAACGTGGACGTTTCCTTCCCCATCGGTTGCATGACCGCAGTGACGGGGGTCTCGGGCTCAGGAAAATCTTCTCTTGTTTCAGGCATTCTCGCCCCAGCACTTCAACGAGACGTGCACCGTGCTGAAACGCTCCCGGGGCGCCATCGCTCCATTGAGGGGGTGGATCACGTCGACAAGGTGATCATCATCGACCAATCCCCCATCGGCCGCACCCCCCGCTCCAATCCGGCGACCTACACCAAAGTGTTCGATGAAATCCGGGCGTTGTTCGCCAACACCAAACGTTCGAAGGAACGGGGATACAAACCGGGGCACTTCAGCTTCAACGTCAAGGGCGGGCGCTGTGAGGCGTGCAGAGGCGGAGGCTCAATTAAGTTGGAAATGAACTTCCTGCCTGACGTGTGGATCACGTGTGACATCTGCAATGGAAAGCGGTACACCCGTGAAACATTGGAGGTTACATGGCGCGGCAAAACAATCCACGACGTTCTTGAAATGCCGGTCTCTGAAGCGGTTGAGTTTTTCAAGAACCATCGGAAGATCCACCGCACGTTGGAAACGTTGGAAGCCGTTGGACTGGGCTACATTCGCCTTGGCCAACCGGCCACCACGCTTTCAGGCGGTGAAGCGCAGCGGGTCAAACTCGCCAGTGAACTGCGAAGGATGCCCAACAAGCACACCGTTTACATTCTCGATGAGCCCACAACCGGACTGAGCTTCAGTGATGTTGCAAAACTCATCAACGTCCTCCACCAGCTTCGTGACAAAGGACACACGCTGATCGTCATCGAGCACCACCTTGACGTGGTCAAATCGTGCGATTGGGTGATTGACCTCGGACCTGACGGCGGCGAACGCGGCGGACAAGTCATCGCTGTTGGGACCCCCGAAGCCGTGGCCAAGACGGAAAGCAGTCCGACTGGACAATTCTTGGCCAAGATGCTGAACCAATGAAGGCGCAGACTACAAAGAGCGCATGGAACAACCTCGCCATGTCCAACGGGCACGGTGCACAACATGCCAGTCACTCGTGTAGAAGTAACCCCTCGTGAAGGGGGCGGAATGCGCGACGTTCGAGGGGACGTGGTGCGACGTCAGCTGATGGCGGACCACGGGGTGAGCGTTGCGACGGTTCGGTCGATTTGCGGCTATCTCGTCCACGGCGAAACCACGTCGTTGGCCGTTGCGTCAAGGGTTGACGATCTCTTCGCAGACCCCATCATTGAACACGGGCTGACCGACACCATGCTCTTGACCACCGAATCGTTTGGAGAAACCCCGGACGCCGTGGTTACGGTCGGGTTCAAACCTGGCGTCACCGACAACCCCGGAAAAGCAGCCACGGATGGCTTTTTGACGCTTTTTCCCGACGACATCAACGCCAGCATTGCGACGTACATCACGTACGTGTTTTACGGTCTTCCTTCAGAGTGCGATGTCAACTGGTTGGCCGGCACGCTCCACAACGACCTCATCGAACGAGCCTTGGTTTCAGGGCGAAGTGAATGTCAAGCCAATGCATGGCCCGAACTCCATTTTCCAACACCTCCTGAACAGGTGTTCATTGCGCCGCAGGCCGTTGATTTAGAGGTTGAAGACGCTCGGTTGGAGGCCATTTCTAACGACGGCTTGCTGGCTCTGAACCTCAACGAAATGCATGCAATCCAAGCGCACTATCGTCAGGAAGCCGTACGTGCTCAGCGCACCACCATGGGCATTTCGCCGCATGCACCGACGGACGTTGAACTGGAGTGCTTGGCCCAAACGTGGAGCGAACACTGCAAGCACAAGATTTTCGCATCAAGGATTCATCACGTTGACCATGAGACAGGGGAAGACAGCATCATCGATTCGTTGTTCAAAACGCACATCATGAAGCCAACGCACGACATGCAAGAGGACGTCGATTGGCTTCTCTCGGTGTTCCACGACAATTCTGGCGTCATCGCTTGGGACGACACCTGGAGTGTGTGCATGAAGGCTGAAACGCACAACTCTCCGTCTGCATTGGATCCTTACGGCGGAGCCATGACCGGAATCGTGGGGGTCAATCGGGACATCCTTGGTACGGGTCTTGGTGCTCGCCCAATCGCCAACACCGACGTGTTCTGCTTCGGTCCACCCGACTGGGAAGGTCAACTTCCAGAGAACCTCTTTCATCCCTCTCGCGTCCTTCGAGGCGTCCACGCTGGTGTTCGCGTCGGCGGGAATGAATCCGGCATTCCAACCGTGAACGGGGCCATCGTGTTCGACGACCGATACATTGGCAAACCACTCGTGTATTGTGGAACGGTGGGCATCATGCCCCGAACCTTGCCGGACGGACGTCCTTCTCACGTCAAAACGCCTGTAGCCGGGGACATCGTCTACATGGTTGGCGGGCGAGTGGGGTACGATGGGATTCACGGGGCGACGTTTTCATCGCTTGAGCTGACGGAAGAATCCCCCTCCAGTGCCGTTCAAATCGGCGATCCCATTACGCAGAAGAAAATGGTCGATATGGTGCTCGAAGCGCGAGATTTGAACCTCATAACCTGCATTACAGACAACGGGGCAGGCGGACTTTCATCGTCCATTGGTGAAATGGCGGAGTACACCAACGGCTGCGAGATTGACCTTGCGAAAGTGCCGTTGAAGCAAGCGGGGCTTTCACCGTGGGAAATCCTTGTTTCAGAAAGCCAAGAGCGAATGACTATTGCCGTCAAACCCGAGGACCAAGAGGCGTTCGAGGCCCTGGCCGATCTTCACGAAGTGGAGGCAACCGCCGTGGCAACCTTCACGTCCACGGGCATGTTTCACGTTCGTTATGACGAAGCGACGGTTGCGTACCTTCCGATTGAATTCCTGCACGACGGTGTCCCTCAACTGCAGTTGGAATCTGAGTGGCGCCCACCCGTTGTTCCATCGTTTGTTCCTCCAGAAAGCGCAAACCACGGGGCGTTGCTGACGTCCATGCTATCGAGCCCCAACATCGCCAGCAAAGAGACCTGGGTTAGGCAATACGACCACGAGGTCATCGCCCAAACAGCCATCAAACCATTTGTTGGCGTGGAGCGAGATGGTCCCGGCGACGCCGGCGTTATCGCCCCCATTCACGGTGATCCGCACGGGCTGGTCATCTCGTGCGGTATCGCGCCTCGTTATTCCGACATTGATGCGGGTGCCATGGCCGCAGCTTCCATCGATGAAGCGGTTCGCAACGCCGTTTGTGTTGGTCTCGACGTTGACAAAATGGCAGGTCTCGACAATTTCTGTTGGCCAGATCCCATCGAATCGAGCAAAACCCCCGATGGGCGATTCAAACTGGCGCAACTGGTGAGAGCCAACCGAGAACTGGAGCGCGTTTGCCGTGCCTACCGTCTGCCTTGCGTCAGCGGCAAAGATTCGATGAAGAACGACTACGGTTCTGGTCCGGACAAAATATCGATTCCTCCAACACTGCTCTTTTCGCTCTTCGGCGATCATCCCGACGTTCGCAACAGCGCTACGAGCGATTTCAAATTCGATGGTGACCGAATCTATCTGGTGGGGGCTTCGCATCAGGAACTCGGGGCCTCAGAAGTAGCGTTCATGCTTACTGAAGCCGGGGTTGCAGAGGGGGTTGGTGGGCAAGTCCCTCAGCTCCCGCATCCGGAGCGCAACCTTGGGATGTATCGAGCTCTTGCATCATGCGTCCGCGCTGGATGGGTCCGAACGGCCCACGACTGCAGCGAAGGTGGCGTGGCTGTGGCCCTGGCAGAAATGTGCATTGGTGGACGGATTGGCGCTACGGTCGACATCGACGGGACCGGCGCTGGGGACGTGTGGGGTCGACTTTGGGGCGAGTCCCTCGGACGGTTCATCGTGGCCGTTTCGCCCGAACACGAATCGGCGTTTTTGAGAGCCATGAAAGGCCACCCAACCACCGTCTTGGGTCGTGTTCACACCGAGATGCGACTTGTTGTCACCGATGCAGACGATGCACTCATCTCCGCCGACGTCGAAGCGTTGGTCGTCGCATGGAAGGGTACACTGGACTTGACAGGGGGTGTTTCGTGATGGCTCCACGCGTGGCGGTGCTCTTTGGTTTTGGAATCAATTGCGACCACGAAACAAAAGCCGTGTTTGAACTGGCTGGCGCCGAAGCAGAACGTGTCCACGTCAACCGGTTTGTTTCAGGTGAGGCCGACCTCTCGTCCTACGACATTCTGGCCGTTCCCGGAGGGTTTTCGTTTGGTGATCATTTGGGCAGTGGGCGCTTGCTTGGAAACCGGATGCGGTTTGCAATGCGTGACGCCCTGATGTCGTTTGTTGACGCTGGCAAACCGATCATCGGTATTTGCAATGGCTTCCAGGTCTTGGTCAAAACCGGGCTGCTTCCTGGTCCCTCGAGCGGGTCGTCTCCAGACTTTGTTCAACGGGGCAGCCTCACGCTCAACGACAGTGGGCGGTACGAGGACCGTTGGGTCACGCTGGAATTCGACCCTGAGAGCCCGTGCATTTGGACCAAAGGCATGGAGCGGATGGAATGCCCGGTGCGGCACGGAGAAGGAAAGTACGTGATGCCCAGTTCGGAAGATTTGGACCGACTTGCGCACCAGCATCAACTCACGGTTCGCTACGTTGACCCATCCATACCGGTTGGGAAAGCCATCACCGATGAACCGCTCCCCTACCCTCTCAGTCCAAACGGCAGCATGCGTAACATCGCTGGTGTATGCGATGCGACGGGGCTTGTTTTCGGACTGATGCCTCACCCTGAGGCAATTTATGCCCGTTGGCTTCATCCCGACCACACCCGCCAGTCGGTGACCACCGTCGAAGGTACGGACGGTTGGGAAGGTGAAGGGTTGCAGCTGTTCAGAAACGCCGTGGAGTACGTGAATCAGCGCACCTGAGTGGGCACCATGAACACTCGACAACGCACCGTTCACATCGATGCGTTGCGTGGTTTGGCCGTTCTGCTGATGGTTCTTGTTCACGCCGCAGCCACATGGGAGCCGCAGTTGTCAGGTCCGTGGCTCTTTTTCGGTGCCGTGGTCTCGGGGGCTGGTGGTCTTGCTGCACCGCTGTTCGCTGCGTTGCTGGGGTGGGGATTGTATCAACGGCAACTGTTCTTCAAACAACGAGTTTGGAGGGCCGGGTGTTTGTTTCTTTGTCAAGGCGTTGTCAACCTTAGCGCACCGCATTTGTTCGATCCATGGACTCCAGGCGTGCTTACGTTGTTGGGTATCCTTGTGTTGCTGGAAGGCGGTTGGAAACACGTGTTCCAACGATTCGAGAACCCAGCGAAGACGTTCGCCGGATTGGGGGTGGCTCTGGTGGCATCAACGCATGTGTTGAAGGGGATTCAAGGCCCTTCGCTATGGGTTGAACGGGTCGGGGTAGCCGACCCGATTGAATGGGGGCAGCATCTTGTTTTGACAGGCTTGTACCCACTCTTTCCGTGGATCCTGTTCGCTGTGTTCGGTACCGCCGTGGCGGCGTGCACGGATGAGCAACGCACTCTACTGCTCAACAGAACGGTTGTGTTCGGTGTTGGCGTGTCCTCGTTGTTCTTGGTGGAAAGCTGGCGATCAAACGTGCCTTGGGCGTTGCCAACTGGCAATGCTTACTTGACGTTCTTTCCAGCAAATGCAGCGTTCTTGATCGCCGCGTTGGCCGGAGCAGCCTTGTTGTGGAAAATGACAGAAACCATCGATGCGTTTCAGGTTCTGGCGGACTTGGGCCAGGTCTCCTTGACGGTGTACGTCGTCCACTTCCTACCCTTTGCTTGGTTTCATCGGACCGATGAACTCCAGAGCTGGGCCCCCCTTCTGACCGTGTTGGTCGTTCTGGGGTACACGCTGCTCTGGACAGCGTTGGGTACGTTGTGGCGTCGAAAGGCGCCAGGGAGCACGCTCGAGCGATGGATGCGTCGGTTTGAACCGACGTGATGCATTCCATCAGGCAAGCGATTCCTGATTGTGCAACGATCGTTGCGTCGAAAGGACTCCTGCCCGAGAGAGACGGGGTGGCCGAAGCCACCCCGCCTCAGGGGGGTTGGAGAACCGCGTGTTGGCTTCACTCTTCGGACGAAGATGCCTTGGTGTCCATGGTTGCGGCGTACCACACCATCAGACCGAAGGCGGTCTTGTTCACGACGTCAGCGATGTTGTACAAGATGTTCAGGTTGTCAGATCCGCCGTTGTCCATTCCGAGGTAGTACCCGATTGGGTAGATGGCCCATCCCACGGTGAGGATGAGGGCCATGGCCTTGAAAGCAAATTGGGTACCTTCTGAGGTGCCGTCGGCGCCTTTCTTTGCGTCGCCGGCCCAGATTTCGTAGATGATGTAGAACCAAGCGAGACAGCCGATGATGAGCATGGGCATCTCAGGAGCCTTGTCAGCTTCACCGAGGAAACCAGCGATGAGCATAACCAGGGAAGCACCGAAGAGGCGCCAGAACAGCATAGCGGTGGCGGCACCGACAGCAGCGAGGATGAGGTAGAACTCAGCAACCTGCAATGGGACGGTGATCAGCCAGTCGACGTATCGGAGGACGAGAGGCGACGTTCCTTCGCTGACCCAGTGGTCTCGCATGTAGGTGTAGTGGTACCATGCAACACCCGTGACGAGTGCGGCAACGGTCATGGAGGTCTTCCACTTGGCTGCAACGTTGTTTCGCTCCATAATGAAGAAAACAGTCGATGCAAGCATCATTGCAGTTGCAAGCCAGAACGAGACGGCCACCATGTCGGCGGGGTCAAGGACGGCAGTTTCTGCAGAGACTGTTCCAAGGGTGACGAGGAACAGCAATCCGGTCAAAAGCAGGCTTCTTGGTTTTGAGATTTCAGTTTTCATGGTTCTCAAACTGCACTACCCCAAAAACCAGTATATAAAGGGGTGTATTTTTGCAAAGTTTTTTGGGCGGATTTTAACGATTATTGGACCTCGCCGGTCTGCACGGACCAGAGCCGAGCGTAGACGCCGTTGAGCTTGAGGAGGTCTTCATGGCGACCGTCTTCCACCACCTGGCCTTCTTCGAGCACCAGGATTCGATCTGCATGGCGCACCGTTGAGAGGCGATGTGCGATCACGATGGTGGTGCGATCCCGGGAAATTCGCTCGATTGAACGCTGCAGTGCTGCTTCGGTTTCGTTGTCAACGGCCGACGTTGCCTCGTCCAGCACCAGCAACGGGGCGTCCTTGAGAACGGCTCGTGCAATGGCCACACGTTGTCGTTGACCGCCTGAGAGGCGATGTCCCCCCTCGCCCACCATCGTGCTCCATCCTTTGGGAAGCATGGCCACAAAGGTGGACGCCTCAGCAACCTCAGCCGCCTCAATCACCTCATCGTCGCTGGCCGTTGGGCGACCGTACCGAATGTTCTCCATGATGGTGGTTGGGAAGAGGGTGATGTGCTGGTCGACCAGAGCAATGGATGAACGAAGCGCATGCAGGTTCCATTCATCCAGCGGTTGACCGCACCACGAAACGCAACCGCTTTGCGGCTCAACGAATCGAAGCAACAGCCGAATGAGCGAGGTCTTGCCGGCCCCGGTTGACCCGACCACACCCGTCGTTGTGCCGTGCTCAAAGGTTAGAGACAGGTCGTTGAACAGGGGCGCTCGATCTGGATATCCGAAGGAGAGGCGCTCAAGAGAAATGGATGATGACCGTTCCTCGTCTTCGCTGGGTTGGAAGGATCCTTGCTTGAGCTCAATGGGCGATGCGAGAACGTCCAGGACGCGCGTGGACGACGCCATGGCTCGTTGGTACAGGTCAAACGTCTCTCCCAAACGCGTCAGCGGCCACAACAATCGCTGCGTCATGAAGACCAGAACGGAGTATGCGCCAACCGCCATGGTCCCTTCAAGCGTAAACCATCCTCCGAGGAGAAGCGTAGCGGTGAATCCGACCAGAATGGCCATCCGAATCAAGGGAGTGAAGGCCGCGGACAATCGGATGGCCTCTCTGTTGGCGTTCCTGTAAGCGTCGCTCAACGCCTCAACACGACGAAGCTCGCTGGCCTCTGCCGTGAAGGACTGGACCGTGGACATGCCGGAAAGGTCGTTCTCAAGCAGCGCATTCATTTGGCCAGCTGCGTTTCTGACCCTGGCGTATCGCGGTTCAAGACTCCGTTGGTATCGAAACGAGCCCCACACAATGAGGGGGATGGGCAACACGGCAAACAGAGCGACCTCCCATGAAATCAACAAAAACACAGCGCCGACCACCAACACCGTGGTGCTCACCTGCAAGAGGTCGTTGGCTCCCTTGTCCAGAAACCGCTCAAGCTGGTTAATGTCGTCGTTGAGGATGGCAAGAATGTCTCCTTTCTGGCGCTCGTCAAACCAAGCCATTCCTTGCTGTTGCACGTGGTCGAAGGTGTCCAGGCGTAATTCGTGCTGCACGGTTTGAGCAAGGTTTCGCCAGAGAATGCCGTAGAAGTACTCAAACAACGATTCGAGCCCCCAGATGATGAACGTCAGCACCGATAATGCGACAAGTTGGTGCCACGGGTCGACAAGACCTGCACTGGCCAAGGTTGATTCCTCACGCAGCACGACCACGTCAACGGCCAATCCGATCAGCAGGGGTGGCGCTAAGTCCCAAAATTTGTTGAGCACCGAACAGAGGGATGCGAGTCGCACCGTCCGTCGGTGCGGCTTCATGTAATCCAACAGGCGACGAAACGGTCCTCCTTCGCCCATGGTCCTCGCAGGGGCCGGGGCTTTGAGAAGCCTCGCTTCCTGCCAACTCGGGCGCAAGCCCTATGCCCTTTCCTCGCTGACGGTTCAACGAGCACCATGAACGTGGGAGAATCCAGCGTGCTGGAAAAACTTCGCCGCCCCGTCGACGGCGCCCGTCACATCACCCTCATCGACCCTGCAAAACAGTCGCCTGATGTGGCGGCTCAGCGAGCCATGGTCGCCGTGGAGTGCGGCTCAAGCATGGTCTTTGTTGGCGGTTCAACCGACACCCCTGACGATGTGGTCCACGCCACGTGCGTTGCGATTCAGGAGGCCTTCGAACTTCGAATGTTTGCGGCCAGCCAAGATCCAACCGGGGCCGAGAACCAGTGGGATGTCCCCGTGGTGCTTTTCCCTGGTGGGGCCCATGCTCTTTCTCCTGCAGCCGACGCCATCACGTTCATGATGCTCATGAATTCAACCAAGCGAGCGTTTCTGGTTGGTGAACAGGTTCGAGGAGCACCACACCTCGACCGATTTGGGGTGGAGGCCCTTCCCACGGGGTACGTCGTGTGTGCGCCAGGCGGCCGTGTGGGTGAAGTCGGTGGTGCGGAATTGATTCAAGCTACGGACACGGAATTGGTTCACGCCTATGCGCTGTGCGCACGCATGTTCGGGTTCTCACTTCTGTACTTGGAAGCTGGAAGCGGCGCTCACACACCGGTTCATCCTGAGTTGATCGCCACGGTTGCCGCAGTTGAAGGACTGACCCTTCTGGTTGGCGGGGGATTGCGCACGCCCGAGGACGTGCAACGCGCCGTCAACGCCGGAGCAGAATGGATTGTAACCGGCACCATTACGGAGGACGCTTCCTCTTTGGATGAACTGAGGGACCGCTTGACCGACCTGGTCAAGGCTTGCACTTCTTGAGCTCACTCGTCCTTGTCGTCGAGGACAACCGGGTCGCCCGTGCCGCCGGGAGAGGGCGGTCGCGGACCGTCGATGTCCATGCCGGGGGCCAATTCCGTTTCTTCGGTTTCAAGGGCAACCTCTTCACCGTCGGCAAGTTTTGCCATGTCCTCCGCTGTTGGGGCCTTGATGGTCCGCTCAACGTCCGGAGCGTTGGCGTAAAGTTCCCGCTTCAGTTCTCGACTTTCGTGGCTTCGAACCAGCGACAATGAATCCGCAAACACGCGACCAACGACTTCTCGGGTGCGCTCGCTGCGTCGGGCCGAATGGAGTTCGTGCTCCATTGAACTTCGTTGATCTTCAAGTTCACGCAGTTCCGCTGTTCGATCCTGCAGAGCGGCTTCGAGGTCGGTCATGGTGAGGGTCACTTGCTGGATGCGCTCGTCGCGTTCAAAGACATCGTTGTGAAGGCGGCGCTCCCGTCGTCGCAGCGATTCATATTCACGATTTCGCTCAAGAAGGCGTCGCTTCAATTCTTCAATTTGCTCGACGAGGTAGTCGTGTTCGGCGGAAACCGAGCGTGGCCCCTGCATGACGCGTTCCAACTGCTCCTCCAGTTCTGCAAGGCGGCGGTCTCGAGCATCGAGCAGTCCACGCAATCGGTCGGCGATGTCCCGAAGGCGCTGACGCTCCTCTTCCAGTGCTTCTGCTGCAGCCTTTTCAACATCGAGTTGCCGTTGACGTTCATCAACTTGCTGTTTCAACACGCGTACTTCGTCGGCGGTGACCGAGGTCAACCCCGCATCTGCGGCTTTCTCCAACGCTTCGACCATTTGGCCAATGCGACCTTCCATTTCGCCGATGACTTCGTCTTGCTCCGTGGTCAGCGTTCGAAGTTGAATCATCTCGGCCTCCATGGCTGATCGCTCTTGGTGGGAGATTGACGATTGTTGGCTGGAAAGCTCCTCCTTTGTATCGGAAAGCAATCGTTCAAGGTGGACAATTTGCGCTTCGTTTTCCTTCAGAATCTGTTCTGCTTCTACCAAGCGAGCCACCTCAGGAGCGACGTTGTCTTGTCGCTCAGCGAGGTCAAGCTCAACCACGCGCAGTCGTTGTTTAACGGCCACGAGTTCATCGTTGCGTTTGCCCAACTCGTCCCAGGCGACAAGCACCTCTTCGACGAGTTGTTCAATGGGGTATCCTTTGAGCATCCCCTCAAGGGCCGCTCGCTCATCGTTGGATGAGGAACCCACTCTTCGAATCCCACCGGGCGATGAACTCTCTACGGCCATACGGCAACGCATCGCAGATTTACCACACTTGAACCTTCCCAAGGTCGGGGTGGGAGAAAGGGGGTATTTGCAACCCCCTTGAAACGGCCGAATCAGTTGATGGCGGTGTACATGTCGTCGGGCATCTCACTGGCGAGCTTCAGCGCACCGGTGGCGACGGAATTGATGGCGTCTTCCACGCACCACACCCGTACATCTCCGATGTCCGCGATTTCGCCCGCCAGACGGTCGGCGATGCCTTCGATGAGGGAGCCGCCGCCCGAGAGAATGATGTTGTTGCGGAGGATTTGTTGATATTCGGGGTCTGCACCGGCGACGTTTCGCTTGATGGCGTTGCCAATCTTTGGAATGATGAGTTCGCAGGCCTCCAAAATGAGGTCTCCAATGTCGACCACTTGGCGCTTTCCGTCAACGGACAACTCGACGGTGACTTCGTGTGCGTCACCGCCGACGTAGGACGAAGCTTCCTTCCACTTTCGGACCATGTCTTTGGTCACCTGAGCGCCGGTGTACTTCTTTTTGATGAGTTCCATCAGTTGCAGGTCAAGCCAGTCACCGGCTTCGGTGATCGTCACTTGATCGTCGTCGGTTGGGAACGTTCCGTACACACGTGCGATGTCGGTGGTGCCCGCTCCGATGTCAACCACGATGGATCCGGCGATTTCGTCAATGCCGTAGGCGGTCGCAAAGGGTTCTGTGACGACCATGATGGCGTTCACTTGACCGCGTAGTGTGGCGACCAGATTGGATTTGTCGGTGAAGGACACGTGGCTGGGTGAGCAGATGACGCCGAGGACCTCGTCGTATTCTTCGGGATCCACGTTCTCAAGCAGATGGGAAACGAAGGCTTTGGCTGCAGCCAAGTTGGCTTCGTCGTCTTGGGTGACACCGGCAGCCATGGGGCGGTAGAGGTTGCATGCAAGTTTGTTCTTGAGCGCGTCTTCGCCGAACAAGACGTCTCGACCGAGGAAATTTCGGGCCACAGGGTCCTTGGGGCGACCAACAACGGTCTCAATGGTCTGAAGTTTTCCAGCGCTCGAGGCGATGGTCGATTGGTAGGTTCCAAGGTCAATTCCAACATACAGGCGTTCGCTCATTTTTGTTCACCTTCCCGGGGGGGGATGGTCATCCGAGCATGGCATTGGACTTCAAGGTTGACCTTGCTCATCGGTGGACAGTCTGCTCCCTTAATTCATGCAACTTGTCCTGCGCACTCCGGTTTTTGCCAGCCCTGGCACACACGAGGGAGCCTCATCGCAAATCGTTTTTCTCAAAGGTTTCGGCTGAATCCATCTCGTACTTTTCATAGTTGGATGGAGCGACCCTGAATTGGTCAAGCCAGATCGTCAACTCAGCGCTCAACACATCGTCCCGAGCTCTTCTTTTGGACGACACGACGAGCAATGCGAGGCACATTATGAGGCCGGCGAAGAAGATGAGGCCAACCACATCGTTTTCATCCGACAGGAAACGATTGTTGGCAAACACGTCCTCTTCATCCGCCACGCCATCACCGTCGCTGTCGGTCCAGTAGGATCCATCGTCAGGGAGGTCGTCTTCAACATCGGCCCAACCATCACGGTCCCGGTCTTGACAACCGATGAAATCGCCTCTCGAGGCCGTACCGTATTCGTTTGGACAACGGTCGATGGGGGCCTCCGCCCATGCACCTGTTGAAACAGGATCTGCATACCCGTCCATATCGGAGTCCGGGCAGCCCCACGTCCCGTGGAAGCGCGCTGTTCCAAACATCTCCGGGCACACGTCGTATCCCTGGTCGGCGTATCCATCTCCGTCGGAGTCGGGGCATCCAAACACATAGAACATCGTTGATGTTCCATACTCGTCAGGGCACACATCGGAATTGCTTCCGT
>VMHT01108037.1_pt1 | contig 15520 bp, 29 predicted proteins | sample 4693611 | NCBI WGS metagenome assembly VMHT01 (sample SAMN12280063, study PRJNA550983) | marine metagenome | isolation source: seawater sampled from same location over 5 years 0.02-0.2 micron viral filtrate | place: USA: collected off the coast of southern California halfway between the port... ... | reverse complement strand
CCAGAAAAACCTTTTGACGTAACCTTGCCGACATCTCTTGACCACGAGTTTGCAATTCGTGACTACGGTACTGGACTCAACAAAGAAGATTGTATGAGTCTTTACACTACTTACTTCCGTTCAGACAAGACTGACTCTAACGATGCTGTAGGGTGTTTAGGTCTTGGTAGCAAGTCTCCGTTTGCTTACACAGAGCAGTTCATGGTTGAGTCTTTCCATAATGGAAACCATATGACTTTCTCCGCATATAAAAACGAGAATGACGAGCCTGTGTTTGCGCTTCTATCTGAGCAATCTACCGACGAACCTAACGGCCTCAAGGTATCTTTTGCTACAGACTCAAGTGACACTTTTGCCTTTAAGCATGAAGCTGGTAATGTATGGAAATATTTTGTCACAACTCCCAATACAAACATCGACATTGAGATTGACAGTCAAGGTGACGCTGTTATGTCTGGCGATGACTGGAAAATCTGTAATAAAGCAAATCGTGGATATGCTAAGAATGAAGTTATAATGGGGCAGATTGCATACGAATTAGACGCAGACCAATTTGATGGAGAGGTATATGATTTACTATGGCGTGGTTATGGATTAATTATCTATGCTAACATTGGAGATGTTGACATTACTCCAAGTCGTGAATCTCTATCTTATAATAGCAGAACTAAAGAGTTTGTACACAACAAAATTAAGAGTATCTTGGAAGAAATTTCTACCCAGACTCAGCAATACATCGACGACTCGCCTACCTTGTGGGATGCTCGTCTTGCTTGGATCGGCGTGAGCAAGAGCATGGGTGGCGTTCAGACTATCCGAGAGGCTGTCGGTGAGATCACTCACTATAAAAATCAAGAACTTTTTTTGAAAGACCACTGGAATGGCGTTCAGCTACCTGAGTCTACAAAAGCAGGCAATAATGTAGTATGGTATACCAAGTCAAAGTGGCGTAGCACAATACAGCGGCAAGAAATTCCAATATTAAAAGTGTTTTCTTCTGCCGAGATGACTATAATATATGAAAACGAGAAAAGAGGGGCAGTAGGGAGAGTAAAACATCACCTGAAAGAAGTTAAGAAAGAAGGTAACGTATTCTTAATAAGAGGAGATGAAGATTACCTAGCAGAAGTGTTGACTGCTCTGGGTGCTAACCGTGACCATGTAATAGATGTTACTACTCTGGCAAAGCCTCCTGCTAATCCCTCGTCGAGTCGTAGCTCAGGGGGAGGATACAAGAGATGTGAAGTGTTTAGATGTAAGGACTCTGGTGAGTGGTACAGTGATCCGTCAACGGTGAGTGTCAAAGCAGAAAATGTATTCTTTCTAGAAAGCTCTCGTGAAGACTACTTCATAAATGGTAAAACATTAGGTTTGTACCAAGTTAGAGAACTGCTTAATAGTCTTACATCAGTAGGCGCAGACATGGATGTCTTAGCTGGGAGGGTGTATGTGTTCACTCCTTCTACTGTCAAGTCTATGAAGTTGCGTGAGCGATCAAACTGGACTGATGTTAGTGAGCTTTTAACAACTGAGATTAGATACCAGCTTGAACTCCATAAAGATAAGATTACGGAGCATGAAAGTGGAGATAAGAACAACTGGACTACTGGCAATAAGAGCTATAGCGTGAGTGTGGAATCTCTCAAAAAAGTTAGCGAAGCATGTGAGACACATGGGAAGTTGGGAGCTTTTATCTCTAAGGCTAGACCTGATGTATCAGAGGGACTCAAGGGTCTAATATCGTCAGCAAAGAAGATTGGAGTTTATGCTACATTTTTTGAAAAACTTGAAAGAGAAGTGGTTGACATTGACGATATGTATGATAGAATGATAGAGTATTATCCTATGCTCAAGATAGCAGGACGCTGGATTGACGATGAGGATATCAAAATGGTAGCAGAATATATTGACAGTATTAATAGAGGAGAAAAGTAATGAAGTATATCATCAGTAACAACGGTTCAGTAAATGCTTTTGTAGGCGGCAAGCCTTACACATTCAACAAGAACCATGAGAACTACGACAAGCTGTTAGCGTATCTTGAGAATGGCAACGTAGAACACTTTGAGGCTTCTTACGACATCGCCTCTACGGTAGAACACTACTGTGACGGATATGTTCATGTAGACAATGGTGAATTAAGCTGGCAAGGTATTGCAATGCCAGAACTGTTCACTGACCGCATCCTTCAGATGAGACGAGAAGGTTTTAATATTGATCCAATGTTGAACTTTCTTGATAATATGAATGACAATCCTTCTGACCAAGCGATTGTAGAACTGTTTGATTTTATGCAGAACAAACATCTGCCAATCACTGATGATGGACACTTCTTGGCTTACAAAGCCGTTAGTCCAGACTTCAAGGACATCTACACTGGCGGTATCGACAATAGCGTGGGTGAAGAGATCAGTATTGACAGAAGTAAAGTTGATAACAACCGTGAAAAACATTGTAGTGCTGGACTACATGTTGGTGCTATCGACTATGTAAAAAGCTACGGTGGGATAGACCTAGACGAAGACAGTGATGGTGGAAACCAGATTGTAATTTGCAAGGTCAACCCAGCAGACGTTGTTAGTGTCCCCAGCGATGCAAGATTTCAGAAGCTCCGAACCTGTCGCTACGAAGTAGTGTCATTGTTCAACGACATCTTTGAAACATCAGTCCATATGACTGACATGGGTGTTAAGAAAGTTGAGCGAACAGACTCATGGAAACATGAAATCGCATCAAAGCTGGAGAGTGTGACCCAAGTGCTGAAGCGCGGTAAAGTGTGTGTGGCGTAAAGCATTGGGGAAGGGTACGGCCTTGTGTGGGTCTGCATGAGGCCGTGCCATTTTTAAGAGGTATTGAAAATGAATAATTGGCAAGCGTTTTACGATCTAGAAAAGAAGAAAAAATCTATTAAAAAGGATTTGAGCAAGAAGAGATTGATCTACTTAGCAGTGTTTGTTGCCAGTATGTTGCTCGGCTCTATTCTACTGGCTGTCATTTCAAGCGCATCCCTAGCAAAACTTTTGTTTGGCTCTCTGCTTGCGATACTGTCTGTAGCGGCGTTCATAGCTCACTTTGTTTGTTACTACTGGGTGATTGCGGCTATATTTCAAGCGGATGGTATCGGAGGTGGAATCCTGTTTTTGGTTTTATCTGTAATCACCTGTTACATATGGTATGTCTACTATTCTTTCATGAACTGCAATACTCTTGTAGCGATGTTAGGAAGTTTTGGAGCAGTCCTTTCAAAAGCGTTAGCTGCGGCGGCAGTATACACATACACAGGTGGAGCGTTTACTATTCTACCTTTTGGCTTTCAAATAGTTCCAGTATGAATAACCCGTATAAGCCACCAGAGACAGACTCAAGAAGATATGACAGATATAATGAAGATATGTATCGTAGACCAGACGATGAGACAGATTGGGTGTCATTCTTCTTTATAGTATTATGGCTTTTTATTTTCTTTTTTCACAGGGTTTTATTTGATTTCTTTGTTGACATATTCCGAAACCTATTGTATAATTAAAACCATGAACATATTTTACCTATCAGAATGTCCCGTAGAGTCAGCACAATCACAGTGCGACAAGCATGTAGTCAAGATGATTCTTGAGTCAGCGCAGATGTTATGTACAGCACATCACGCCTGCCCTACAGACGCACAGCGTCCAGAGAAGTTCTACAAGCAGGCTCACCTTAACCACCCATCAACCATCTGGGTTCGTGCTACGACCGCCAACTATGAGTGGATGATTATCCACGCCTTAGCTCTATGCGAAGAGTATACACATCGCTATGGCAAGATACATGCAAGTCAAGCACTTATAGAATGGTGTGCAGACAATATACCAGACATCCCAGATCATCCAATGACCAAGATGCCACAGTGTATGCCCGACGAGTTCAAGCAAGAGTGTAGCGTGTCCGCATATAGACATTTCTATAACGTGGACAAGCGCAGTAGCTTCAAGTGCGTATGGACTGACCGTGAAGAACCACAATGGTGGAAGGAGCATACATGCTTAGGAGTATAACAATAGACAATGATATGTTAAAATGGTTAGCCGAAAAACTAAATGAAGAAGCAAGTAACGGCAAAGCCATAACCAGAAGCATGTTATCAAATCTAATATGGGATTACGAAAAAGGTAAAAAAAGTTAGGTTAAATGTCACCGATGTGGATATAATATATAAAGGAGATTATACATGGAAGCGTTATACGCAGGATTAACGGCGTGGGGAATTGAACTGGCCGTTGCAGGAATAGCATTTTATTTACTACACAGAGAAGAGCAAAAGGTATATAAACGCCGTGCCGCCAAAAAAGAAGAAGTTTAATAAACCCAAGACCGATGAGCTGGAGCTACAGGAGTTTAGGGAACACATTAGAATGATTAATGAAAAGACCAAAGCGATAGTAGAAAAGTATCGTAAGTGGTGGGATAAAGATAAGAGAACATGGAAAAAAGGATTCAAAGGACATGGACATTCGTGAAGAGTTGTGTGAACATTATGGCGATGATCTTATGTTTGCCGATGGTTATGACGATGCTATTGTTGGCGTTTGTTATGGCTTCGATTCAGGAAGGGTTGCTTATTCTATTCCAAAAATGATAGAGATAGCGGCAAAGGAACTTAGCGTGGACTATGACGAGGCTGTAGAGTGGTTAGAGTATAATACTTTTGGCGCATTTGTTGGCGAACACACCCCAATATATATTGACGACCAACTGGCGTAGCATCATGTTCCACTCACGTTAGTCCGGTATTCCGAAAAACAGGTTTTACATTTGAGGTAATGAGTTATGAAACAATATAGGTATCAGTGCTGCGGATTTATAGTATCCGAGAAATTTGAAGACACTCACTGTAGACAGTGCGGTAGATTATCTCCAGTGCTTGAAGAAGTAGACAAGGAAGATATGGTATATATGCTTCCTTCCGTGGGACACTCTGGAGATATTACTGAAGAAACCAGACAGTGGGGAAACTTTAAGATACTATTAGATGAACCAAACGTGAAGATAAAGAAGATAACTGTAAATCCAAATAGCAGGCTTAGCTTACAGCTACATCGCCACAGGAGTTAATGGTGGAAGATCATCAAAGGTCAGGGTTTAATGCAGGTGGGCGCAGCAGAATGGGTTGTTGAAGAAGGAGATACCGTCAGCATACGAAAACTAGAGGTTCACAGAATAACAAACGAAACGGATAGCCCTCTGATATTTGTAGAAGTTCAATCTGGCGAATGTATTGAGGACGACATCATACGGATTGAGGATGACTATGGGAGAGCTTAAATATTCCCGCGCTAGGATCAGGGACATATTTGTTATAGCTCTACTGATGACGATTCAGTTTCCAGCTATAATTTCAATGTTGATTTTTTTATTATATGTAGGTTTGACGGATGAAGTATTTAATAAAATGTTGCAACCGTATTGTAGACGTAGATAATAAACCAATATGGTGTATCAAATGTGGCGAACACGACATAGACGTAGTAGAATTCACAGAAGATACATTATTGCCCTGTCCATTCTGCGGTGGTCATCCTTACGCAGAGGCTTTGGACAGCATAGCTCTTTATTGGTATGAGTGTGACGATTGTGGTGGAGCCAGCGGCTCTGCCGATGATTGGGTAGAAGCTAGAAAAAAATGGAATAGGAGACAATAATGCCAGATGAAGATTTTTATAATTCTATACGAATAAGAAATGAATATGATTTGAAGTTGGCTAAAGCTGAGAGAAAGTGGGAGTTCAGATATAACCAACAAAAGAAAAAGCAAAGAGAACTTGAAGAGACAATATTAAAATTGAAGAAGCGGATTAAGGAGCTGAAGAATGGCTAATACATTGAATATTTATGAAGTTGGAACTAGGGTTAAATTAAATGATGATGAACTTGAAGCAAAGATCATTACCGTTGCGATCCACGCATCAAACGTAGTGCAGTATGAATGTGCTTGGTGGTCAGGAGAAGCTAGAGTTAGAGATTGGTTTGGAGAAGATGATATTCTAGAAGTAATTGATGGAACCAAGAGTAAGAACAAAATAGGATTCCATAATGGATGAAATAATCTTTGACCAATACCGTGATCCGTTTAGAGCCTTCAATATACACATGTCTATTATATGCGACTTGGAACAAGGCGGAAAGATAACGGAAGAAGAAGCGTTTACGCAGATCAAAGATTTGTACAAGCAATTCAAATATTATTATAAACACACGGTAAAACCAAGAGTGGAAAGCATGGACAAGAAAGGTTATTATAAATGAGCTGGGTTTTTTGTTTTATTCCTTGTGCATGAAACATCCTGAACTAACACCCCAGCTCTGTGGCCTCTTCGTCTAACGGTTAGGACTCCAGCTTTTCACGCTGGCAATAGGGGTTCGATTCCCCTAGAGGTCACTTTTTTCTAAAGTTTTTACTTGACAACGACGATAACTATGTTATCATTGTTAATATGGCCTTGTGGCTCAATAGGTTAGAGTACCGGACTGTCGATCCGGTGGTTACGGGTTCGAGTCCCGTCAAGGTCGCTAAGGACTTGTAGCTCAGTTGGTTAGAGCAGGGGACTCATAATCCCTTTGTCGTAGGTTCGAGTCCTACCAAGTCTACTAATTAAACTTTTATAAGGAACTAACGAATGGATACGATAGCAATTATTTTATGGACGATTACAGGAACATCAGCGGCTTGGGCTTTATACTTAGGCTACAATATTAATAAGGCTATGAAGTGCTTATCAAGAAATTTGGATAAGTTGAAAGAAGATTACTACGAGCATGGGCATGACTAGTACAGAACGAATAATATTGATTTTAGAACATCAGAATTCAACGTCTATGGTTTTAGGCTCTCCAGTTATGGGGTTTATAATAACTATGATTATGGTAATGAGTGTTGGCAAGGATAACTAATGAAAAACTTTTTATTTGATGTAGACGGAACGCTAACCCCTCACCGTCAAGAAATGACAGAGGAGTTCAAAAGTCTCTTTATTAGATGTCTAAGCCGTGAGCATAAAAGAGGAAACAAGATATTCCTAGTAACTGGCTCAGACAAGCAAAAGACAATAGAACAAGTAGGTAAACAAATATGGCTTGCTGTTGATGGTTGCTACCAAAACTCTGGAAATCAACTATACAAACACGGTAAGTTAATAAAGGAGAGTGATTGGGCTGCAAGTGGTGGCCTTAAAAGCTCAATAACAAACCATATCAAGTCAAGTTGTTGGAATGGCACGGCTGGATGCAATATAGAGCATAGAATTGGGATGCTGAACTTCTGCACCATAGGTCGGGAGTGTACCCAAGAACAAAGAGAATACTATTACGAGTGGGATCAACAATGGAAGGAAAGAAAGTTCATTGTAGAACAACTATCAAATGATTACCCTGATATAGATTTTGCGATAGGTGGACGAATAAGCATTGATGTATACCCAAAAGGACGAGATAAATCACAAGTATTAGAAGACATGGAGGGCGAGGTATTCTTTGTTGGAGACAACTGCGGAGAAGGAGGTAACGATCATCCAATCCATAGTAAACTAGATATATTTCATTCATTCTGGGTGAAAGATTACAAAGAGACAATGCGTATGTTAGAGGAGAGCTATGAACAGACTTAAAGGCATGAGAACTTATTTGGCAGGGGCTATGGATAGAGTTCCCGATGGAGGCACAGGTTGGCGCGACAAGATTACCCCTTACCTTGAAAGGATGGGAGTAATAGTTCTTAATCCATGTGACAAGCCGTCTGAAGTCGGTAAAGAAGACAAGGACACAAGAGGTAATATTGAAAAGCTAAAAGTAGAGGGAAAGTTTCAGCAAATTAGAGATGAGTACGGTGTCATTAGAACGCTTGATCTACGGTGCGTGGACATATCGGACTTTATAATTGTTAGTATTGACACAGACGTACACGCTTGCGGAACATACGAAGAAATTTCTGTAGCGAACAGTCAGAAAAAGCCTGTCTTAGTTTGGTGTCAACAAGGGAAAGCCGCTGCTCCTAACTGGCTATTTTTTATGCTTCCTCATCAGCATATTTTCGACTCTATGGAAAATCTAATGGGCTACCTTGCGTATGTACATAAACATAAGTGCGATGTAGAACACTACAAAAGATGGTTCTTCTTCAACAAAGACAAAATGGGAATAAAGTAATGGCGGTATACGCTATCGGAACAACAACACTTTTATATTGGGTGACGTGTATTTCGTGTGTAAAAGATAAAGATTACCCACACGCACTCATGTGGTTTTCATACGGATTAGCCAATTTAGGATTACTATGGTATGAATTCAGAAAAAAATAGACAACTTTCAATATTAACATTGCACCGAGCGCCACTTGGTGCTATTATATAATAAGCACATTTTTACAGGAGTTAATTTATGGCAAGTATAGAAGAGATGGCTCACGCTCATTTACTAAACGTCAAGCAACAGCTTGAAGACTTAGAGAACCAGAGAGTTGGCCTAGAAAAAGACATTCAGACTTTGAGTGATTATTTACAACAGGGTGTTGTGGAGCTTGAGTCTGTAGGTGGTTCTTCGGAAACCGAAGTACAGGAAAGTAATGAAGAAGAACAAGGTGAATAAGGAAAGTATTTATGGAAATTCAAGAATTTTATCAGCAGTTGTCTAGTTTACCCCATACTACATATAATTTTAGTATCGAGGATAATCAGAACATTGTTGCGACTGGTAGAAGAGGAAAAGCAAAAGGCATCACCTTTAACCCAGTAACAGCAGTCGCCCACCGTTCGGGTCATGGTAGTTATGGCACTAACAAGCGCGACACACTTAAAGCAGGACGAGCGTTGGGCTTGTCAAAAACTTTTTCAGAAAATTTGTATCAGGCTACGACAAATCACTCTAACCGAGGTCATAGCCAAGTAGTACGAGGAAAGATTCGTTCAGCATTGGAGCTATAGTATGAATGTAAATTTATGGGTAGGATGTGGAAGACTAACTAGAGACGCAGAAGCAAGCGTGACTAAAAAAGGCACATCCATGAGCAAGTTCAGACTTGCGGTAAATGACCGCAGGAATGATGATACGTTATTTTTGAATGTACTTTGTTTCGGAAAGATGGCAGAAAGCCTGAATGAACACCTGAGAAAAGGTAGACTTGTTTCCGTAACAGGTAAAGTAAAAGTGGATGAATACGAAGATAAGAATGGAGCTATGAGAAATTCTGTCTGCATTATGGCAGACGACATTTCACTCGGCCCAAATGCCGGTCAAGGCAAAGACTCTTCATCCGCTGGGGATAGTGCGCCATTCTAAGATGGTGGACTGTTTGAGGCAAGCCCAGCCTTGCCAGCCGAAATGTAAGGCTGGCTAAATGGGCTTTTTTTATACAAATTGAAAATTTTTTGAAGGAATATTAATTATGGCAAAGTCAAGAGGTGGACGTAGGCACGTAACAGGAAACTCTATTACAACTAAGAGCTGGTTTGGCTCACATGCTGAGATGGTAGTCGAAGAACTAGAGGATGGCAAAGTAATATGTCAGGATGACTCAGGAAAGTATTACACAACCAGAGATAGAATTGACAGCGGGTTGGCAGATACCAATAGACAAAACCCTAAAAAACGAATTAATTAACTTGACAAATAGTAATTGGATTGTACAATGAGCATTATAATATCTACAGTTTACGGGCAGCCACCAGAAATCTACGGAAGTCTGGGAGCTTTAGCTTTCATTATATTCATATTCTTGGCTATATACGAAGGCATGACCTCACCTCGTTATGTTCAGTATAGAATAAAACAGAGGAAGTTTAGTGATTGGATAGAAATAGCGAGATTTGATGATGGCAATAAGCCTGAACCAAATAAACAAAACATTGCAATCTTGAATGATTGCATATTAGCTCTCGTAGCTATAGGTTATAGCAAGACTGAGGCAAAGAAGACAGCAAATCAGGTGTTTGAAAGTAGCCAAGTAGAATCAGTGGAAGACTTCATAGTTAAGGCAATGAAAAAGAATGATTAATATTATATCACCTATAAATAGTCTGGGGTATGGCGTGGCTGGATTAAACCTCTGCAAGGAGCTTAATCAAATTTCTCCAACATCCTTGTTCCCAATAGGTAGACCTGATGTTTCAAGCCAATCAGACTTTGACGTGGTAAATGAGATGGTCAGCAACTCTAGATTTGTTGACTTTGAACTACCTTGTGTACGCATCTGGCATCAGCATGATATGTCTCAATTTGTTGGTAATGGTGAAAAAATAGGGTTTCCAATATTTGAGTTAGATAACTTTACTAACTTAGAAAAACACCACCTGTCTCACCCAGACAAGTTGTTTGTTTGTTCCGAGTGGGCTAAAGAAGTAGTTGTTAACACTGTAGGAATAAAAGAAGAGAATATATTTGTGATACCTTTAGGCGTTGACCCGCAGGTTTTTAAACCTTGTGAACCAAACGATAGGGAAAAAACGGTCTTTTTTAACTGTGGCAAGTGGGAAGTAAGAAAAGGCCATGATGTTATAGTAAAAGCATTTAATCTAGCATTTGAAAAGAAAGATGATGTAGAATTAAAGATGATGTGTAGCAATCCATTCAACAGCGAAGAGGAAGAGGATGGCTGGAACAAGCTATATAAAACATCAAGATTAGGAGACAAAATAACCCTGATTGGCCGTGTACAAACACATGAAGAAGTGTATAATATAATGTGCGAATCTGATTGTGGAATCTTCCCTGCTAGGGGAGAAGGCTGGAATTTAGAGTTGCTAGAGATGATGTCTTGCAATAGGCCTGTCATAGCAACTAACTATTCAGCCCATACAGAATTCTGTAACCAAGAAAATTCATTCTTGATAGATATAGATTCTAAGGAAGTAGCACAGGATAACAAATTTTTTCATGGTGATATTGGGAGTTGGGCAAATATAAGCGAACCTCAGCTAGAACAAATCGTTGACTTCATGCGCCATGTGCATCTCAACAACGTAAAGACCAACCAAAATGGCGTCTCTACATCAAAAGAATTCACTTGGCGTAATTCAGCTATCAAAATTACGGAGGCTCTAGGTGTTTAATTTTTTCAAAAAAAACGAGCCGGAAATAGAAGAAGTTGTAGAACATACTGAAGATGAAGATATATCTGCGACGATAACATATTTTATAAAACAAGACGGTTCTCCGTATGTTAATATAAATATCAGAGAGTTGGACGAAGAAAATATACTATTGCTTACTGACCTGCTGATAGGAGTAGCAACCAACGAGTATCTACAGGACACCATAGAGATGGTTCGAGATCACCTACTGGAAAATAACAGGTTAGATTTATACATTCCATTGGCAGCTAAGATAGGTAACACAGTGTACATACAGGAATCAGAAGAGGAGCCGTGCATTAAGCCATCTGACGCAATTTAATAGGGGAACCTAGATATGCGAGATAAGAAGATAGGTTGGCAAAAGTATGAAGATGTTTTGGAGAGTCAGTTGAATTGTCCGTTTCTCCAAGAACTAATGGGCTTACTACAAGAACAGGAGCAGAACTTAATAAATGAACTACTACAGTCTGGCGATTACGAAGGCTACGAACAAAACGAAGAAAAAGTTTTAGCTTCATCCGCATCTGTAGGAATTTCAGAAGACATGTTGAAAGAGGCGAGTGTTCTAGCAAGTTTTGACTGCTGGGTAGGACACACTAACTTTGACATAACACCCTCAATAAAAGACAAGTTAGAAAAAACTACAGGAATTGAGGTTCTTAAAATACAAAGTAGATACAGATTCTTTGTCGGGGTCGGTAAAATGTTTGACTTTAAACAGGTCAGAAAAAATATTGAAGATGAACTAATTTTATAAAGGTTTTAATTATGAATTTTGAAGAAGCATTGAATAACAAAGATTACCAAATGATAATGAACAAAGCGGCATCTAAATTTAACAACCAGTTAGATAAAGATGAAATCCACACTTGTAAACTAAACGCTCTGTGGATAGCATCTGAGACACATGACAAGGAGAGGTCAAAGTTCACAACTTATTTATATAATGGGGTGAGACAGCAATGTATCTCTGCGGTTAAGTTCAATAGCAGATACAGTAAGAAGGTAAGACCCTTGCACGATAATATCTCAGACCCCAGAGCAAGTGGCAATTTAGTAGATTTGTACGATGAAATAAACAGTATTCCAAACGGTGAGATGCTCAGAGACAGGATGCTTTCTAACACCATAGAAGAGGTAGCGAACAAGCATAACTGCAACAGAGAAACAGCAAGAAGAAAAATAAAAAAGTCAACAAATACGCTCAAACAAAGACTCAAATAGTGTATAATATTCCATAGGATATTAAGGAAGTTGCCGGACTCGGAAAAAGTATTTTATTTTTTAGTTTAATTCAATCGAGGAGATTTTATTATGGCAACAGTTTCAGCTTCAGGTCACAATAATGGTGATCATTTCGGAACAGCCGCAGCACCAAAACAAGATGGTGGTACGGTAGTTATGGGCGGAGCCGTAGTGGCGGGCGATCCAATTACTAACGCTAAGAGCAATAAAGATTTTGGCGAAATTAAGGGTCAACCATACGGTTCTAAAGTTTTAATCAATGACGGAACTGGCGATGGCTCTACTGGTGATAACACTGGCGTAGGCACAGCTAAGGGCGGTCATTTTGCGTCAGGTACTATTGCATATATGCCACCTGCCAGCGATCCACAGTTTATCATCAGAGGTGTCTCTACCAAAATTAATGGTAGTGCTGACGATGCTATTCAACTTCCCGGATCAGACTTTGGCGGGTTTGGATTCGATGGTACAGCAGAAGTTCTTACAACAAGAGCGCTTGGCAGCGGAGCGAGCGCCGAGATTAACATCTTGGCAAAACCTTCAACCGCCATACACCCTGAAAGAACTAAGGGTGCTGATGCAGGATTGGAAGTTACCTATGCTTCAACCTCTGGTTCTTATCCTACTGGCGACAACGCCGCTAAGGGTACTAGAACAAGAGCTGCCGACCTTACTTACATGCAGGGCGCTAAAACGCCTAATAGAACTCAATACCCAAGTGTTGAATCTCCAGAAAGCTAAGTAAGTATTTAGTTTGATTCACCCCCGCAAGGGGGTGGGTTAAACACAACATAAAGGCCAACAAATATGTCAATAGAAGACGTAACACTTCTATGTACGATGTTGGGAAGCCTGCTGTCTTTTTTAGGGGCAGTATGGATAAAAGTATTAAAACCCGCTATGAAATTTTTAGATAAACACGACGAAGTAGTCAGGTCTATAGAGAACATAGAAAAAGAAATAACATGTAACGGAGGCTCAAGCCTCAAAGATGCAGTTGTAACTTTAACGGGCACATGTGGACGGATTGAGAATAGACAACGTATTATAGAACAGAGAACCAAAGCATCCCTCCACTATAGCAACACCGCCCTGTTTGAAACAGATAGAAAGGGTAGACTCGTTTGGACTAATGAGCCATTTTATAAGATGACAGGTCAAACTCTCACAGATATAAAAGGCTATGACTGGATAACATATGTCCACGAGGATGAAAGAGAAGAATTTTTGCAGGAATTTGAGTCCTGTTTAAAAATGAATAGGAAGTTTTCTAAAGAGGTGAAAACTGCCGATGGGAAAGATGTAAGGATGACAGGATACCCTTACAAGTTAAGTGACAATGAACAGGGAGGTTTTTTAATAAGTCTATCAGACTTAGAAAGAGAGTAACATTATGGGTTCTAAGAAGTATTCACTAAACGCGACAGATTTGAAGAAGTTAGGTTTAAACACCTTATTTGTATCTCTAGCAGCTGGCTTAACGTACTTAGGTGCTGAAGTTGGCAACATTGACTGGGGAGCCTCAACAGCATTGATTGTGCCTATTGCAACACTATTACTGGGGACAGCAACTCAGTGGGCAAAAAATGGCAAAGAAGAATAATTTTTTTGCTTGCAATACGCGCAACTTATAGTACAATGAAATTGAACATGAATATTGAAAAGTAAATTAACACGAATCTACTCGCTTCAAAGCCATGTGTTTTTGGAGCGAGTTTTTTTTACATCACTGAGGTGCATAAATGGAAGTAACTAAACGTAGCGGTGAATTGGAATATTATAATGTTGAAAAAATACATCAAGTTGTTGAATGGGCTACTGAAGGAATAAACGGAGTATCTTTATCAGATATAGAAATGAACATGAACCTCTCTATGAGGGATAAAATAACAACTGATGAGCTGCATCAGATTCTAATAAAAAGCGCGAGCGACTTAATCTCTGAGTCCACACCTAACTATCAATATGTCGCAGCTAGACTTCTGAATATGTCTTTAAGAAAAAAGGTTTGGAAACACGCAACCACTCCACCAGATTTGCATCACCACATCTGTTTGATGATCGACAATGGTATCTATGACGAACACATGCTTGATGACTGGAGCAGGGAAGATGTAGACGAGCTGGCCTCTCATATAAAGCATGAACGAGATAACATGTTCACATACTCTGGCCTCCAACAACTGATTGACAAATACCTTATTAAGAATAGAACAACTGGAATTATATATGAAACTCCACAGGTTGCGTACATGTGCATTGCGATGTGCCTATTTGCAGGAGACAAGAAAAGAGTAAAGGAGGCATATGATGCTTATTCTACTTTTAAAGTCAACCTGCCTACTCCAATCATGGCTGGCGTTAGATCAACTATTAAGCAGTTTGCTTCGTGCGTTCTTGTGGATGTGGATGACGACCTAGATGGAATTTTTTCTAGTATACATGCCGTGGGTAAATACACTGCCAGAAGGGCTGGCATAGGCCTTAACGCAGGCAGAATCAGGCCAATCAACTCGCCTATCAGGGGAGGGGAAGTCATACACACCGGCCTAATTCCATATCTTAAGATTTTTGAATCCGCAGTTAAGGCGACATCTCAAAACGGTTTGCGGGGAGGTTCTGCTACAGTACACATCCCTTTCTGGCATTATGAAATTGAAGACGTTTTAGTGCTAAAGAATAACGCAGGAACTGACGATAACAGAGTTAGGAAGCTAGACTACTCAATACAGTTCTGTAAGTTATTCTACGATAGGCTAATTAAGAATGAAGACATCACTCTTTTTAGCCCCGACGAGGCAAAAGGCTTGTATGAAGTTTTTGGTGACAACAATAAATTTGAAGAGCTTTATGTCAAGTATGAAAACTCCAGATCAATTAGAATGAGAAAGAAAGTTAGCGCAAGGAAGCTGGCAGAAGTATTCGCAAGAGAAAGACTAGAGACGGGTCGCATATACAGTATGAACATAGATAACTGTAATGAAAATGGGTCTTGGGACATTCCTGTACACATGAGTAACTTATGCCAAGAAATAATCCATCCTACAGTCCCTATCAAGTCGGTTGATGATCCTGACGGAGAGATTGGAATTTGCATATTGTCTGCTCTAAATTTAGTGGAACTCAACTCAGACAAGGATATTCAAGTAGCGTGCAAGAACGCAGTAGAGTCATTG
>VMHT01055748.1_pt1 | contig 15523 bp, 34 predicted proteins | sample 4693611 | NCBI WGS metagenome assembly VMHT01 (sample SAMN12280063, study PRJNA550983) | marine metagenome | isolation source: seawater sampled from same location over 5 years 0.02-0.2 micron viral filtrate | place: USA: collected off the coast of southern California halfway between the port... ... | reverse complement strand
TACCAGTTCCAATCTCTCGGACATTGGCATCGTGAGGTAGATAATGGGTATCATAGATATATCCTCTTTCATCAAGAACTGAGGCATAATACTCTAGCGACTCACCACTATCTTCAAAGTAATCTATCAGGTGGATTGCTGAACCTTTTTGCTGCACAAACCATATCGCAGTCTTATCTCGCATCCCTAGATCCCAGTAAGTATCTACTTTAATAGTAGAGTCATAAGGAACTTTTGTTATACGACCTTCAGTATCTGCTTTCGCTAGTGATTGCGAATAAATGGCTCCTATAGCAGAACTTTCAAAACTACACTCATATTCTGCCTCGTATATCTCAGGAGGCATCATTGATTTAGCTGCTGCTAGTTCTTCTGCATCAACAATCTTTGTTTCACTAGCTTTAAAACTTTGTGCATACCAATTTTCATCTTGCAGTCCATGATTATAGAGATCAAAGAACGAATTATGTCCAGCTGGAGTTCCAATCGCTACCATAAAGCCTTTACGATCAGATAATGCCGGTCTAATGACTTCAGTCCACATCTTGGGAGGCATTTGTGCTACCTCGTCTAAGACTACACCATCCATATACAATCCTTTAAGGGTTTGTGGTCTCTCACAACCGAGTAATTGTATTCTTCCACCATTAGGAAGATCAGCTCGTAGTTCAGTTTCGTGATATTCCATCTTCGGTAGAACTGATGTGTAATATTTTAAATAATCCCAGGCTATTCTCTTAGCCATGCTGTAAGTTGGTGCTATATAATAATACCGAGGTCTCGGCAGCTTACATTGTAGGCACTTCTTAATCAGTTCATTGACTGTCAAGACTGTCTTACCAAACCTTCTATGACAGACCAGGACTGAGAACCTAGCTAGGCTTTTATGTATTTCTTTTTGTAGAGGCCTTGGTTTGTAGGGAATGGTTATTTTCATTCATTCTCTTTCTTGCCCTCGTTGTAAATGTCTTGAATCCTTGAAACTGTACTATCTGCAATAACTCCTCGACCTGAATTTTGTTTGATAGGAGTTTTATCATTCATGTGTTTGACCATGAGGGCAAAGACATCAACTTTTTTTGTGTTTTTTTTAGCTTTTTTCATATAATTAGTACCTATGCTGGTGTAACTCATTGGTAGAGTACCTTCTTGGTAAGAAGGGAGTAGGATGTTCGATTCATCTCATCAGCACCAGGCTTTAGGGAATTTTGTTCTGAGTTGAAATCACTCCCTATTGCAATGACACAGACTCGATGGGGGTTGGCAGCTTAATTTATGGCTCCCAATCTAATAAAAATCCTGGAAAAGCTGGGCACATTATCTTTAATGAAGTGCTAATCTATATTTATCAATAGTTTTAGAGCTTTGTGTGCAGATATTGTGCAGCTAATAAATAATTATGTACAAACTACAAACAGAATTGGTGTAAAATATTACTTTTTTCTTACGAGAAGCACCATGCAAGTATAGAGCTTTTTTGTATTACTCTTAACAAACTCAACACTTCTACCCACCACACCCTCTACAAACACAATAAATTTGTATGATATTATCTCTAATAACACTAAATATTCTGTGTAATAAGTACAATTATAACTACTGCTACTACTACAGTAATGGTCTTACCCTTCTTGTTTAGGTTATTCCATCTGTTCTTTAAGTTATGTATTCTATCCATCATTGTTTTATTTATCCCATTTAATAGAGAAGCTCTGGTCTTTCATGTTCCCTATCTCTAAGGACTGTCGATCACCATACTTCCTCGCAGCTAACTTACTAGCCATCCATTGTTTATGTTTTATGAAAGTATCGATAGCTTTCACATTAGCCATATCCATTTTACTCTCTCCGGACTTCTTGACTGCATCTTTAGCTACTTGATCTACATCTGCCATTGAGTATTCAATACCATCTTCTTTGGCCTGACTGTATAATTCTCTAAGGCCAGTTTTCTTATTTAACCACTGTCTCCATATCTCCCAAGATACATCGACTGTTTTTAATGCTTCTCTTATAGATTTACCAATCGCTAGTTCTTGTAACACAGTATCTACTAGTTCTTTTGTATATTTTGTATGTGCTGCCATTTAATGTATTGTTTCGTTTGTATGTCCTAATTCTGTAAAACTCTTATGATCCTTGAATACCGAGATAAAATCCTGGGCTTGTTCGCTTGTATCAAAGTTTGCGAACCTGATTAACACTATTGGTTGATCTTCTTCACTAGCTAGAAAAATAGTCGTCTCTAGTGATGAGTCGTCTAATCCTAGCGTAGAGAGCTGTGTATATTCTGTCGGTAGAGGATTTTTTTTTGTTTTTGATTTTTTCATGTAATTTTAATATGTAAGAAGGCTCAAGTTCAAGATAGCTGCAAATAGTGTTAAAATCCTCTGTACCTAACCATTCTCTAGCTTCTTTAATTATTTTCCATTCTGATATGTCAAAGTTTGGATGAGTAAGACCGACACTATCGCATAAGCCTCTAACCAATGTGTTAAGCCAGAGTTGTTGCTCTGGTTTCATAATAAATTGTGTGGATTTCTGACCGACTTCTCGATCTTAGTAAATACTCTATATTAACTATTCAATAATATAAATGGGTACAAATTGGTATATTTACATACCCCAATGACTAATCAATAAATCAAGTGCATCTCTATATTGATCCATTCGTTTATGTGTTGCTGCTTTATTATCTATGATGACATCCCAGACCAATGATTGATGTTGGATTGTTGCCTTCATAGCTTTATTAAACTCTTGTTCATAATCTATTTTTAAGATGTTAAAGAACTCTGCACCATCTGGAATACCAGCTAATCTGTTAAAATTAAAAGTACAACTCTTCATTTTAGAACTAATAATCCCCAGGTACTCTAGTTTTTGTCCAGCTACATATCTGGTTGCATTTCTTTTAGCATCAGTAGGATCTAATTGATGCCTAGCATAATAGCTTTCATGGACTGAATTGATCTTTTTAGAGATATGTTTGTGAGATATCTGCATCTCAGCCATATCCGGTAATCGATATATTTTACCATTTTCTCTAATTAATGGTTGAGCTCCATAATCAATCTCTTGTGCTTGTGAGATTTCTTTTGGTTTAGTTCGTTGCTGTTTTTTTTTCTTCTTCTTTACCATAATCCTTAATCAATGTTCCGTCCTTTTGATAAACCCAATCAACCATGCCAAATCCCTCTTTGGATCTAAAAAATAAAAGGTTATCTTTTTCTTCTATAAAGTTAGCTTCTATACTGTGTTTCTTTTTAAAGTTGTCTAAATTGAATACTTCTTCATCATCGTTATAGCGTTCTTGAGATAACCAAGTGCTAAAGTGTGGTATGAATATTTGATTTTCTGTATTACGACAAAGTTCATTGTATTTATCAATAATTGACTCTTCACTAATTGCTACAGGAGTGTTTTTATATTTTTCAAGGGCTTTCTTTTTGCTGCCTCGCTTCACCATCAATGCATCCCATATATTATTAAAAGATACAGATACAGAATCAGATACAGATACTGTGCTAGAGGTTTGCTTCGCTTTTGCTAGACCACCTTTACGACCAGCTTCAGCTCTATGATTTATTTTTTCTACAGTTCTTTTATAATCATCTAACTGTCTAACATTATGCCATTTGTTATCTATAAGTTTAAACTTCTCTATTAAGACAGTGTTAATATCTGTCTTTAATAATTCAACTGTATCTGGATTGTTATTGTAAACATTTACAATGGTACAAAGTTGTTCAAAATTATTTGGTAATCCATCACCATTACGAACTCCAGCATGGCACATCAAAGTTATATAGATTCCTTTTTGTTGATGAGTAAAGTGAGCAGTACCTGTTAAAAAATCTTGATAGTAAAAATCACAGTAAGGTAGTTTCATTTTATCAGTCATTAAGCCACCCTTCTTTTCTTAATATTTTTATATCTCTCGCTAACCCTGGGGTAAAATCTATGTACAGGTTTCTTTTCAAATCTTTTAAGTATCTCTGTAAGTTGTTGTTGCTTTTGATTTCGAGCCCAAGCTGTATCTCTGAATAACTTGGTGATTTCAGGTGAGTCGTCTGATAATGGTGTATAAACCTTAATATTTTTTTCTCTAAGTCTTTTAAATCTTTCTGAGATTTTAATAATTCTTGACAATTCTGGCATAGGATCTCTAAAACCATTGTCTCTCAATAGTTTTTTCCATATTTGTGTCTCGAAATTTACCCATGTTGTTTCGTTTTCCTTACAAATCTGAACATAATGATTATGCTCATCTAAAATTAACAATAATAATTTTACTTTAGAAATCAATTAAAACCTCAAATAATAAATTTATATGTTGATTATAATTTTTTATTCTTTATTTTCAATAAACTGAAATGGTAGATATTCGCATTAGATTGCAAAGGAAGGTTTACAATGGACAATAATAGTCAAATTTGGTTTAATGACTCAATACTTGAGTACATGAAATCAGGAAAAAAAATTAACCAGGCTTTTTTAAATGTTTTAGATAAGCTAGATATTAATTCTATAAAAGAATTATCTGAATTAACTGGATTAGATCAAGCTACAGTAAGTCGTCAATATCACAGAAAGCAACCTTTATCTCATGAACACATGGAAATTTACTCTAAAGTTCTTAATGTGCCACTAGGTAAGTTTGCAGACGATCATATTCCTACATATATTGTTGTTGGTTATTTAGACCAACCATCTGGAAATGTTACAGCTAGAGGTGAAGAAGAAGCACAAAAGATTATATTTCATAACGAATATGCCAAGATAAAAGGTGCTAAAATTATATATGACCAAGCAGCCAACCATGTTCTTAGATATAATTTAAGTACAAAAACACCTTTAAATTGTTATTGTTTCGTTAAAAAAAATAAACCCTATTTACAAGGTAAGGTTGGCTTTGTTAAAGAATTTAATGAAGAAAAAAAAACTTGTAAAATTGTAACTTTAAATGGTGAAACTGTAAAATTTGTTGATTATGAAAGTATTTATCCTATTACTTCTACACACAATATAACTCATAATACTGGAACAGTAGTAATAACAGAATTTTAAATTAAAAGATAACTTCATTTTTTGAAGTTATGGTTGCAAATCTCATAAAAAAGATTTATTTTGTCATTTATGGCAAATATTCGTCTGACTAACTTTCAGTTTTTTCATAGTCAAATATTCCAAAAACAAAATATGTCCTCCGTTGTAAATGTAGGAATTGAATGTTTGCCATACATAAATTATGGCACATATAAAATATAAAATTAAACAAACAGTCGTACCATCAGTAACGACAATTCTTTCAAGGTATAAGAACAGTATTGGTCTTATAATCTGGTCTAATAAATTAGGCCTAGAAGGTAAATCATATCATTCAGAATTAAATAAAGCTGCCGATATAGGCACAAATGTACATGAACTGGCACAATCTTTTATAGAAGGAAAAGAATATGCAATACCAAAAGACAATGATGTTGTTCAGAAATGTTTTAGTAAATTTTTGTTATGGTGGGAAAGTTTCCAACCTATAGATTTAGATGTCATTTTTTGTGAACAATCATTTACATCAAAGTTATATGAGTATGGTGGAACAGCAGATTTACTAGTAAAGAAAGATGACGAATACATCTTAGTCGATTTTAAAACAAGTAAGAGTATTTATCCTGATTATTTAATTCAAGGCTCTGCTTATAGGCAGATGATTGAAGAAAAATACGATTATAAAATATCTAAGTTTATTGTTGCACGATTTGGAAAAGACTCTGATGAGTTTGAAGCAAAAGAGTTTCACACAGACCAATTAGATTTAGCTTTTGAATATTTTAAAACATTAAGAACTGCATTCGATCAAGATAAAGCACTTAACAAAATTATGAAGGAGAAGAAAAAATGGAAATAGAAGCCATGCCAAAAAACATTGCTAGTGCAATAAACAATGTGATGACAACTTTAAACAAGCCATTAAACAAAGATGCTAAAAATGAATATCAAAAATATTCTTATACAAGTATCGATGGTTTTTTAAGAGAAGTTCAACCAGCTTGTGCAAAAGCTGGGTTGATTATCATACCCCACGAAAAAAGTTGTGTGGTATCAGAGTCAGGAAAGAGTCTAACTGTAGTTTATGAATATATTTTAATTCATAAAGAGGGTGACACTTGGAACTTTCCAACAACAAAACACATTATAGTTCCTTTCGGTTCTGGAACTGCAATGGGTACTGCTCAAAGTTACGCATTAAAACAATTTATGCGTTCTTTGTTTCAATTAAGTACAGGTGAGAGAGACGATCTTGATGCCTTAGATCAAGACAAAATTAAAAAAAATAATAAACCAAAGGAGTTTAGCGATGACTAATGAACAAGAAAAAAGTAACGAATTTATTGATGGTTTTTTTGCAAAAGAACCAAAGAGAGATTTTATTAAGTGCTCGATATCAATTAAGAAAGATGATTTTACTAATTGGTACAAGAAGCAGCTTCAAAATAAAGAAGATGATTGGATTAACATTGATGTCAAAGAGGGTAAATCTGGTAAGTGGTACGCCCAGGTTAATACTTGGAAGCCAAAAATGACTGAGATAAATCAAAGTGACAATGATTTAAAATCTTTAGGTGACACAATCCCAGAGGATATTCCTTTTTAATGACGAACTTACTACTCCTCCTAACAATACTTATCCTATTGCTCATTAATCTTTTTATGGTTTGGGCAATAGGTTCAATCGTTAATGATATTAAGGAGAAAATATGAAAGAGATAAATATATCACACATAGAAAAACATTTATTCGATAAGAATAAACATGGGTGGGATAGAAAAGACTATCCTTTAGTAAAAGTAAAAGATGTCAAAGTCTTAAAGGTATTAAATGAAAAATCACACAAAAGTATATCTAACATTTTATCATTTAAGAGATACATCGGAGGTTAGTTGCGTAATGTGTGGCAACCAAGCACAAGATATTCATCACCTATCCCCAAGAGGGATGGGTGGTTCTAAATGTGCTGACCATATTGAAAATCTTGCTGCCCTTTGTAGGCAACATCATCAAAATGCAGAATTTAATCCTAAATATAATGCAGAAGTTAAATGCACAGTTTTAGACATGGTTAAGGAGGTAATACAAGCTCGTGGAAAGTTTTGATCCTAATAAAATTGCTGACAAAAAAATGACTGCCATCAAAGAATATAGGGCAGCTAAGAGAGAAAGAGATAGAACAGAAAGATTGTTAGACTATCAACTCGATCAAACATTTATCAATTTAAAGTTTAATGAACTCAAAATGTCTGTTGAAGATCGTAAGGCTAGAGCAAGAACTGATGAGTCTGTAGTTACTTTGAGAACAGAATTGGAAAAGGCTCAAGAAACTATGGATAATAAATATGCAGAACTTGAAAGAGTTATAACCAAAATAGAGTTCATGTTAGATGCAAATGCAACTAATAGACAAGAAATGAAATTAGGGAGTTTAGTAACATGAAATATCCCACAAGAAGAATTGGTCGATTATGGCAAGGCAAAGCATCTATAAAAGATTATGAAATAGAAAAAGCTATTGCAAAAGGTGGCATGATTTTAAAAAGGTTGGATAACAATGAACAGATGTTCCTAGATGTCGATCAACTTAAATCAGCACTATTAACCAAAACCTCAAGGAGTTTTCCACCAAGATTTGAAGGTGAGACTGAGTTTAGACTCTGCAATATCTTTTGGAAATCACCAGAAAATACAAACCAGGAGAAATTATTATGATAGAAGAATTGTACACAATGAAGGAAATATACCCTAAATTTAAGGCTAAATCAGAAAGGTCTTTTAAAAGGACTATAGATAGTTTATCTTCAAGACACCCAAAAGAACAATGTTTTAATCGATACTTTGGAAGTAAACAAGTGTTTACCAAAGAAGATATAGAGAGGATTAAGGCATTATGCTTAAAATAACTAAAAGAAAAGATAATAGATCAAAGTATTGGTATATTAGAGGAACTTACAAGACACCTGATAAGGTTTACACAATTAATAGTGTATCTACTGGTAAAATAAATAAAAAAGAGGCTGAAGATTTTTTATGGAAATTTCAGGATAAGCTAAACTCAGGAGTAGCTATAAAAAAAATCACAATTAAAGAGGCTACTGAAAAATTATTAAATAGTTTAGATCAATGTCCTAGTGAGACAAGAAGGCCTTTCTTTGAGAAGAATGCAAATTGTATTGGTAATTTATTATTAGAGGACATAACTAATCAAAAGAAAGAAGAATTAATACACCTAAGATATCCAGTAGGAACTGAAACCGGTGATCTTATTAAGAAATATAAAGGGAAAACATTTACATCAATACCACTAGAAGAAAGAAAAGTATTATCTTCTAAGTATAACACTATTAATACAACTGTTATTAGGCCTTTAAGTAGATTAATAAGTTTTGCAGCAGAAAATAATTGGTGTAAGCCTTATAAAGTAAAACAACTCCCACAAATTTCTATGAGAGATAAGGATAAATATGTGTGGACAAGAGAAGAGATAGTAAGATGTATGGACTTCTCTGACTTCGAAATAAAGTTCTTGTTAATATTTCTTTACAGAACTGGTGCTCGAATACAAGAAGCTCTTGATATGAATTTTGCTAGATTAGATCCAAATGGTCGTTCTATGATTGACCTGGATAATAATGAATTAAATATATTTGAAAATAAAACTCAATCTTGGAGGAACATACCTATACAAAGAAATGATAATGAACCAGAATTATCTTTATGGCATTGGTTACAAAAGATTAATGATAGGGAAGGATATTTATTTTCTTGGAGGTTTGTAGGACAAAAAAAGAATACTAATAATGGATTAATACCAAGATGGAAAGAAATGTTAAGTTTTGCTAATGTCGATCAAAATAAAAAAAGACATTCATTAAGACATACTTTTGCTTCAGAGCTCTCAAACAAAGGTGCATCTACTAATGATATTATGGCAGTAGGTGGATGGAAGTCTGAGACTATGGTTTATAACTACGCAAAGGTAGATAAGAAAAGAAAACAGAATCTTATTAATAGTTTGTGAAATAGGTGTAAAATGCGACCACATTTAAAAAATAATAAAAAAACCTTTAATTATCAACCCAAATTAGGTGTTGACCTTTCATTGGTAATAGATTACTTCTTAACCATAATGAACAAAAATCGACAAAAACTTGTTCTTTTGGGTAATGCTAAACAAAGGTTTACAGTAAATAACATAAAAAAGCGTGTAATTTCTGTACACCTTGTTTGGCCTTTTTTAAGGAGAGACTATGACTAAAATATATTTTCATATCAAACTTGTGGATGGTTCTACAAAAATACTAGACCAAGAGACTTATAATAATATTAAGAAAGATGGTGTCTTGGTATTTACCCATATTAAACAATGGGTAGTAAGGGAGGCTGCGTAATGTTTACTTGTGTTATTGAAGATAGTCCTGAGTTTAACAAAAAACTAATAAGAACTTACAAACCTAGAAAAAGACTGAACATCTGGATTTTTAGACGATTTAGTCCATTATTTTTTCCATTTATATAGCTTTACAGGGGGTGTTTAACGACACCCCTTTATGATTTATCCACTAAAATAGTTTTCTTTACCCATGTTTTTGGGATTACTTGGACTCTTCCACAATCAGAGTCACCCTCTCTACCGAGATCAGCACAGATAGTTATATAATCTTTTTCTTCTTTAAGGACAAATCCAAGACTATAGACAGTTGGTGGTTTTGTTTTTAGTGCTTCTTCTAACTCAATCCAACCACTAGCACATTCATAAGCATCGATCCATTCTATAAGAACTATATCTCTATCTTTTTGCGAAGGTTTTGACATTGGTTGGTTTACCACCTACACCTTGTGTTTTTGATCGTTTTCTTTTAACAGCAGATTTTATTTGTGATTTAGTCATGCTCATTGCTTTAGACTTAGGAACACACTTAGGGTATTTTCTCTTGCTGCCCTTTGCAGATTTTCTACCACACTTGGCATATCCACCACCTTTTTTTGGTGAACCTATATCTACCCAATCCTCTTTAAACCAACGAGATAATCCACCACTAGCTCTACTCATGCCTTTTTGGTTCTATAACCCCCACCTTTTTTTTTATATTCTCTAACTAACCAGGCATTTGCATAAGCAGATGGATAAACATCAAACTTGCGTTTTGCTGCTGCCTTTACTCTTGAGTATAGAGCCTTATTAGTGGGTACATTTTTTGTTGCCATTATTTTTTCTTCTTTTTCTTTTTCAGTTTTTTGAAATCAGCACTAGTAATCTTTGTTCTAGGCGCTGCTACACTTGCTAATTTCTTTTGTTTTGATGAATATTTAGAAAATGGCATTAATAACTCTTCTTCTTAGTCATCTTCTTACCTGTTTTTTTTGCATACATTTTTGCTTTCTTCTTACCAGCTTTTGTGTAAGAAAATTTCTTTTTACCGACCATTGGCATAGTTATTGTCCTTTCTTTACCATTTAACTTTGTTTGCCCAATATGCTGCTGACATCTTTCCTTTAGCGATGTTCTTTGCATGACGAGCCTTGAATGACTTTGCTCTTGCAGTCATCTTTCTATCACCGGTCTTACCTTGCTGACCAAAGCGAATTGTTTTTACTCTGTCGCCATCTTTAGCGACTACTACATGGGATTTTGTTTTATGACCTGGAGTTCTTTTTGGTTTATTAAAACCAGCTACACCAGCTCTTTTAAGCCTCGGATCTTTGCTCATTTGCTATTCCTTGTGAGTCTAATTTTACTTGTTCTTGTTTTTCTAGTTGATCTACGAAGGATTGATCTTGTGATGAGGCATGATCTACTTTTGCTTTTTGAAAAGCTAAAACATCATCAACAGTAATGTTGCGTTTTTCTTCTCTTAATATTGCATTTTTCTCTGCCCAATTATCAAGTCGTTCATTAAGAAATTTGATGTGTAAATCTTTCTCTTCGTTATCTTTTTTAAGTTCTCTGTTTTCTTTTTTAGCTTTGCGTAACAAGGCCTCTACTTCTTTAATGGTGCTCATTTTTTACCTAACACTTTTCCCATTCCTCTTAAACCAAATGAACTTGCTATTGCTCCATACATGGCAAATTGAAACCACTGTGGAGTTCGTGAGAGAGCATCAAAGCCTCTTTCTGTATAGGGTTGTAATGGTGGAATGAAACACATACCTATGATAATAATAAACAAGATAGTCCACGCTTCGTCTTTCCAAGAGTCTTTAGAACCTTTGATAGCTTCTAAGTCGTACTCTATCTCACCTTTAATCTGTTTATTTAGTAACTCTGTCTTTGCTTTAATTTCAGTGACTTTTTGTTCTGCCTTTGCTTTCTTAGTATCTACGACACCTTTAACAACTTCACCAGCTACACCCATTAAGGGTTTTAATAACATAGTCCACATACTAGGCCTCCTCTATTAGTTTAACCATTGGTTCATATCTTGAGGTGAGAGTTCTATAAAGACGACTATCTTTAAGTTGATTTGCCATTTCAACAAAGTCACCATCTTGCATAGCTTGGCGCATATTGACAAATTGGAACAATTTAGGCTCACCAATATTGTAAGCTACCTCTATAACACAATCTTTAATTACTTCTGGTACTTCACATTTACCAATGTATCTCTCTGCTGCATGAAGATAGACAAGAAAGTCTTTTTCAAACTGTTGTTCTAATACTTCTTTTGGATATTCAACTCCAGGTTCGTAAGGATCACCATCTACACACTTATGGCCATATCCGATAGTCATAAAATCTTCTTTGATGGTTTCACCATTAGCTCCTCGATATTCTAGGAAATACCCAGTTGCAGAGAACCCTTCCGAAGTTTTGATTTTATCTTTTACTTCTTCGTACATTCTAACTCCTTTAATCGTTCATAAGTTATTTCTGTAATGTCTTTTAATAAAATAGGAATGTTACCAATATCTATTTCTGTTGGTTTGCCAGGTTCTATGTCTTTATATTCATCTTTTGTAAGGCTGATATAAAGTTTACCAGATTGATAGATTATTCTCATATTTGTTTATTCCACCTATTTCCTCTTTTAAGTATCATTGGTATAAGCTGTGGAACGCCATTAATAATTATTCCACATCCTAAAACTGGTCGTCTAATGTTTACTTTAGAATAAGCAAAAGCTAATGAGTCCTTGTCTATTAAACATCCTACATTCATACCCCACCTTAAATGTTCAGGACTTGACCAATAACCTATACGAAACTCTGTATGATAATGGCCCTGGACAAAATTCATGCCTATTGACATAGAAGATTTGACTGGATCTTTACTCATGTTATGGCAAAAATAATATTCACCATAATTATCTTTAATAATTAGTTTATCGTGCCAACGCCATTTATGTTTATCGACACCTAATATATCTGGATAGTCCTTCACTACTAAGGAAGGAAAGCCATGATGCTTTCTTTTCCTATAAACCATAGAACCATGATTGCTATGAAGTAAATCCATTTTAGGAAATAACTTCTCAATCATTTTAATCTTGTATAAACCGAGCTCTAATTCTTTAGAGGCACTTGGTAAATCAGGATCAGAATCATGAAAGGATAAAGCATGGTAATCTAGTTCATCACCAATATTGACAATTCTATCTGGTTTAAATTTCTTTTTGACAGCTTCTAAAAAAGCAAAACTATCTGTATGACTGTATGGTTCGTGAAGGTCTGAGATTATTAAAATCTTAGACATCTTCCTCCTTTATGTATTGGTCGTAAATTTTGAAGTGCAAAAGGTAGTTATATAGGTTTGGGGTATTTCCATAAATTGTTGTGCTAAAACAACTGATGCTTGTCTGCACTCCTCTTTTGTATCGTAGGTTGTGTCATAAATGATATTTTGGACACAAGTATTCTCTAATGAAACTAAAGGATCTTGGACACATAGCCAAAAAATAATAAACATTTTCATTTTCCGTTAAGGTATTTTTCTATCCATATAATTTTTTCTTTGATGACAGCTATGTCTTGCTGCATTTCAGATATGGTATCTGCTTTCTTTTCTACAGCTTCTAATCTTTCTGACCACATTCCCCAGGTCATTGCTAAAGAAACAATAATAACTAAGTATGGTAATATGGTTTTTAAATCTAAATTCATTTTGTTTTTGCTGACATTCCTGATAATGGATTATTAAGAGCTTTGTTTATTTTAAGATCAATATCATCTTCTATAAGTTTCAACTCTTCTAATAGTTCTCTACTATCTTCTTTTTGTCTATCCTCGATATCATTAACTATTTCAGTAATATGTCTGATGTCATTATTCATATTGCGAATATCTGTTTTAATATTTGTGCCTAAAGACTGTGTAACATCATTAACCAGGGTTATTTCACCTAGTATCATATCTACTTCAGACTTTAGGACTGCAAGTTGTTCGTCATAATGAGAGAGGTCTGGCTCGGTATAAGATATGATTTTTTTTTTCATATCTAAATAGTCTTGGTAAAAAGTGAAACTAGTCCAAGCAGCACCACCTAATGCAGATAATAAAGTGAGGATAGCAAATACTTTACCACCACTTACCTTTAAACCTGAATACTCAATACTGGCCATTAATCATATTCTCCATCATGTTATTTTGTGCTGACTCAAACAGACCACCATACAAATCATCTATCTGCATCATGTTATAATTAGAGATATCCATGTCTGTTAAAGTGGTTTGTTGATATTCGTTAAATCCTTTTGTATCTGCTAGTTGTGCCATGACAGCTAATTTAACTGTATCAAGAGCAACTTGATCGCCACTGTCTGCAACTTTAGCTAAAATCTTTTTTGCAATTTGTTCTTTAGTTTCTTTCTGTTGAACAACCTTAACTTCTCTTTCTTCAGGTTCTTGCGTTTCTTCTACTTCTTCTGTTTCTTCTACTTCAGGTTCGTTTTCTACTTCAGGCTCAACCTCGATATCCATTTCAGCTACTTCTTCCATAGCTTCAGCAATTTCAATCTCAACTTCAGGTTCTACCTCTACCTCAAAGTCAGGTAATTCTAATTCTGCCATTTCAATCTCAGGCAGTTCAATAGATATTTCTTCGATATTTATCTCTATAGGATCTAAGTTATCGCCAAAGTCTATTTCAATAATCTCAAAGTCTGTAGAGTCATTAATAATATCGTCAATAACATCATTAACTATATCGTTAATAATATCTTCTACTTGCTCGACCACAGTATAAGTAGCAGTTAAAACAGGATCACTAAAGATTGCTCCGTAATAACCTGTTGTATATCCAGCGTCTGTACCCCATAAAGACATCTGTGTAGTAATGTCAGTATAGTTATTAGGCTGAATAATATCTGTGTAGAGATAATCTTGTGTGCCACTAAAATCTAATTCTACTTCTTTTTCTAGTGTTTGAAAGACAGTGTTATCTTGGTTTCTAAGAGTAACTGTAATTTTAAAAATATCTTTACAATCACCATTAGTCGCTGAACAAGTAGGTACAGTAATATTACTTTGATGTGACTCGACAGTTACACCATAGTTTATATCAAAACCTTGTTGTATTTCTTCAATCGTTAGACCACCATCAGTAATGAGACTATAAACATCACTGGTTATTGTGCCTCCACCATCAGCAACACCACGAGTATTAGCCGATCCTGTGCAGACTTCACCATCTTCTAATGTTCCTGAATAAGAACATTGTGTGGTACTAACTTTCCCACTTTGAGTCCATTCGTCTGCTGGAGTTACTAAGTTAGAAGTTTCTTCAGAATAAGAATATGCCTGTGGTAATAGCCAAAACAACGCTACCAAGAATATAGTTTTTAGCATTTGACTCCTTTACATAATCAGGTCGATCTGTAGGGTGACTATCCCAACCAGCTTGTGCTACTTCACCTATTGTTCCAAAGAACGGACAGGGAGTACCAGCCATTTCCATAGCAGAAAAGACACGAGGATCTTGACAAAGAACTGACACACCAGCAACTTTCATTCCCATACCATATAAAGCACGAGATAATTTTAATCGCTCACAGGTGATATCTGTAATAGTAGAGCCTTTTGCAAAACCAAATATTTGAGTCTGTAAAGCAACTGAACCACCTGAAGTACAAACATCTTGATTAGATATCATGACATTCGGTGCGTTAGCTGTACTAGGTGCTTTATCTACAGTGGTTGTTCCTGTTACTGTAGAACTAACAGTTGTATTAGTATTCGCTTTTACATCTGTAATAGTCGCAACTGTTCCAAATAATAAAAGTATTGCTACTAAAAGTTTCATTTACAAATACAATCGTAATCTTCGCAACACTCACACATAATTTAGCTCTTTGGATATTTGTCTTTTGTAGCTTTGATAGTGGTTTTCCAACCATCAACGCCATTGTGATATATGTCATCTAGCTGATCTGCTATAGATGGATATTCATCTGCTCTTTTTCTCTGATACTCGTTATTGTCGTAATCAGTTTGTAACTCAGCTTTCTTTGCTGATACTTGACTCCATGTAAAATCC
>VMHT01162962.1_pt1 | contig 15526 bp, 7 predicted proteins | sample 4693611 | NCBI WGS metagenome assembly VMHT01 (sample SAMN12280063, study PRJNA550983) | marine metagenome | isolation source: seawater sampled from same location over 5 years 0.02-0.2 micron viral filtrate | place: USA: collected off the coast of southern California halfway between the port... ... | reverse complement strand
GAAGAAAGAAAAGCGTATTGAATGATCTAATGCATCGCCCTCTGACATAAATGGTGGTTTGAAAAGAAGATATGTCTTGATTCTGAATCCATGGAATCTTAGTCTTTCAACTGCTGAATTCCAAGTCTTCAGATTGAATCCCTTGTTGACATGAAACCTAAGTACAGCGTCATCATATGCTTCGAGACCAATAGCCACAGTGAGCCCTGGATGGATCGATGCCATCCATGCTAATTTCTCATCTTTACACAAATGGGCTTGTGCTTCAACAACGAGATGCAATCCTCTCTCATGAGTCTCACGTAGAATGGCTTCCTGCCACTCCACAGGATTTTCTTTATCCTCAAAAAATGTACCTGAGGTATACACCTTCACCATATCGCAGCCTTCGAAGTTTTTTGTACGACGTTTCGATTCTTCCCACTGTGCAAATAAATCGTCTGACGTTACATCGTCCCTTACATCGTTGAAATAGCCGCAGAAAGTACACCCAGATTTCCACCACCAAGTGCATCCTCGTGTCCTCAATATTACAGTGGCTGCAGTACAGGGTGTGCCATCTGGGAGTACTTCAGGAGTGGTATAAACAGTGGCAGGCCTTGAGGCGTCCCAAGATTCCCGTCGTTCTATAGAGGCAGGATGGTTCTCGGGCGCCTTTACCAATTCATGTAGCCTGGACGGGGGCTTATGGCGCCTTAGAAGAGGTGATGCCATGGGTGTCGGTTCAGCCTTTACGTATTGAACATGAGCAAGAAATGGCTAGTCTGAATTAGGTTGGGGTCAATCACATCTTTCAAACGCTGTCATTCTTATCAAACGCTATGGGCGTCCTATCTGCCTCTGTTGGCATAGCCAAAAATGAACAAGAAAGAGATGCTCTGCAAGGATGGTATTGGTATGATTGGGCGAATCAGGCCTTTGCTCTGACTGTCCTGACTGTCGTCGTCCCTGCATTGACTGCCAGCATGTATAACACGGCCACTGGGACTCAGAGTGGGGATTCTTTCTATGCCATGGTGTTGGGGCTTTCAAGCCTATTTGTGGCTCTAGTGAGCCCGGTATTGGGAGCAATTGCAGATCGTATCGAAATAAAACGGAAGATTCTCTGGGCATATACAATTGTTGGAGTTATCTTCACTGCCATGATGGGTCTTGCTCCGTTTCTGGGAGAAGGTACGAACTACATGTTTCTCGCAGTCTGTCTTGTGATTGGAAATATCGGATTTGCCGGTGGGAATGTGATCTATTATGCATTCATGCCATATCTTGTAGAGAAAGAAGATGTTGACCACGTCTCGAGTTGGGGCTATGCGTACGGTTTCATGGGCGGTTCGTTGATTCTGATAGTTCACCTCGGCCTTGGACTGACTCTTGGATTCACGCCAACCATACTAGCATTCATCTTCGTGACGAGTGCGCTTTGGTGGTTAGGTTGGGGTTACCAATTGTTTCTCAAAACTCCTGAGCCAAAACTTCCATCGCCCAAAGAATATGAGAGTTCAATGGAAGCGGTGAAAGATGGTTTTCGTGAAGTTGCTAAGACATTTCGTGAAATTAAAAAATACAAGTCTCTATCCATTTTCTTGGTCTCGTATCTTCTATTCTTCGACGGAGTGAACACGATCGGGGGTATGGCAGCTGCATACGGAGAATCTGTACTAAGACTCTCGACGACGATGAATTTTGTATTGCTTCTCATGGTCAATATAGTTGCTATACCCATGACTATTATCGGAGGGAAAGCAGCTAGAAGATTTGGTACCAAGGAAGTTCTCACTGGGGCGCTGGTTGTGTACTGTGTCGTAGCGATATTGGCAGTTGGTTTCGCGCCGCTCGATCTAGACGACGATCATGAGCGCTATGATTTCCAATATGACTGGGATGAGGCGGATGATGCCTATGAATTGACCACATTATACGACAGGGGAGTGGATGCTTGGGTCAGCGACAGCGGGGAAGGGGACGCTAAATTCAGAGACGCTTTCATGGAATTCCTTCAAGATGATTCAGGCGATGAGCGGTCATCACTACCCATTGACGAGGCAACGGTTCTTGCAAGCAGGATGATGGGGGAGCTGGACCATAGATTCAGCTTTTCATTCAATGGGGGCGATCTGGATGGTGAGCGATCAGTGGGCACAATTCATCCGACGATGATAGGTGATGGTGAGTTGAGTTGGTGGCCTGAGACGCTTCGAGACAATCTTTGGGAGCCGCTTGGCTTCGGAGTTAATCTTCAGTGGATAATGCTTGGAACGATGGTTGGCATTGTGATGGGGACTGTCGGGGCACAGGCCAGGAGTATGATGGTCATGCTAACACCACGGACGAAAGCCGCTGAATTCTTCGGTTTCTTCGGATTTATTGGTAAGGCTGCTGCATTTATCGGGCCAATAATCTACAGCATAAGTGCCAACCTCTACAACTCAAGAGTGGCAGTTTTCACAATAATGATCGTTATTCTTGCAGGCACCGCCTTGCTGACTCGGGTTGATCTTGAAGAAGGCGCTGCTACTGCAGCGGCCATAGATAGAGAGGCTTGGGAGTCTTCGGAATAGGATGGTGTCATTTTGAATTTCTCCGCTGTTCAGCATTTTCTTACCCTGCTCATACTGCCTTTCTTCGGAGTGCTAATTGGGATTGGTATACTACCAGGTTATCTGGTTTTCTTGGAGATTCAAGAGTGGGGTGCGATGACTGGGGGCAGTTATGTTGTCACATCTCTCATTACTTGCATAGGATTTGGTATTGCTTACATTGTAGGCGGCTTGGGTATCGTGATTGTGACTGGTGCTTCCGGTTCTATTTTTGCTCTCAGAGGCAAGGAAGGTAGATTTCCTCTTAGATCTATGATTACAATAAGATGGGCTTTTGCCCTTGTTTTTCACAGAGTGGCGCTAATATTTCTTTCAATAATAGTCCCCTCCATGTTCTCAACGCTATACTACAAAATGATGGGGCTCAAGATGGGTTCAGGCGTCATAATCAACACGCCGAGAATAAATGACGCCCCGATGATTACTTTGGGTGACGGAGTGGTGGTGGGGGGTGATGCCACGATAAATGGGCATCTGGTCGAGCAAGGTGAGCTCGTACTGGCGCCAGTTACTGTTGGAAGTGGCTCACTTATCGGAGGCGGTTCAGTGATACAGCCAGGATCCAAGATTGGGAAAGATGCCATTGTGGCATCGAGGGCGGTTGTCCCAAAATGGACCATCATACCTGATGGTGAGACTTGGGGCGGCATCCCTGCGAAGTGTATCCGTAAAGCGGATGGTACAAAACCGGTTTAAGCAGATCTGATCCTCTCAATCAACTCTGATTTCTTTCCTTTAGCATCCATTCCTTGCTCAGAAAGAATAGCTCGAAGTTCTGCAACCTTGAGTTTGTCTAGGCTATCGGGGGGATCGTTATTCTTTTCTTCAGAGGCGTCCTCATGGACCGCTTCCATCTGAGATTTGAATGCCGCTTGCTTGTCTTGCTGGTCCTTGACCGCCTCAACAGCACGCTCAATCATGTCGAATCTGTCTTTGATGGCCTCATTCAACTGTTCAAAGAGACTCATATGAGACTGATACCATTCATCCCTGGCTCCAAGTTCAGCCTGAGAGACCCGTAGTGACTCGTCTAATTCCTCTGCAACTTCGAAAACACGCCCGAGTCGGGCTGATTCGCGGGAGTACATTTCCTCCATCTTCTCGAGATCAGGTTCTAGGTGCTGGATACGTTTCCTGGCTTTGGCATGATCCATCTCAAGGTCTCTAATGCGTGAGTCTTTCTCACCGAGTAGAGACTCAAGCCCCTCACCCTCGATTTCCTTGTCTATGGCCTCTTTCTCAAGTACGTCGATAACAGCGTTCTTCTCTTGGAGTTCTTCCTCGAGTCTTCTGTAAGCCACATAGAGTTTCTCAAGGCGCTGCGTTTCTTCGGTCAAGCGCTCCTCAAGTTGCTGCATGCGTTCATCCGACATTGGGTGCCCCTCTCTTGTGGACGATATGAACCTAGATGGTCCCCTGTTAACGTCAAATGGCTCTTTTACTCAAATTCCGACAGCTCGCGTGACTGCTGCGATAACTGCAGTTAGTCGTTTAGCAGAGGGGATGTGTAGCTTTTCATCTGGGCCATGTGCATTATTTCCTGGTCCTGAGGCTCCTGTGCAGAGGAATGCTGCACTTGGGTACTTTGCCTGCATCATGGCCATGAAGGGTATTGTTCCCCCTACCCATGTGGGGTAGGGTGGGCTGTCGGTAAGTGCAATTGCAGCCTCCTTAAGCGCATTTGAAACATTATTCGGAAGGGAGGGTGCCTTGAAACCGTCGGCAGGAGGGTGCGCGATGAATTTGACTTCAGCACCGTATGGCGGATCGCTTTCTAGAATCTCAGTCAACTCAATGAGAGCCTGCTCGGAGTCTACTCCAGGTGGAAGTCGGACACTCAGTGCCAAATCGGTGTTAGTCCTCAGCACATTTCCAGCGGTCTGTACTGGGGGGAGACCGTCGGCACCTATTACTGAAAGTGCTGGACGCCAATTCACATCTAGTAGCATCTGTGCTACGTCTCTTGATTGGGGTTCCAGTGTATCGACTACAGGAAGATCTGCCCATATTCGGTCCCCCACTACCCCTGCTATGTCTCTAGCAGAAGATTCCAGCGATTGGTCAATATCAGTATGAAAAGAAGGTATCAGAATCTTGCCTGTCTTTGAGTCTTCGATTCTATCCAAGAGGATCCTTGCAATTCTGAATGATGAGGGTATTGCTCCTCCCGCCATGCCCGAATGGACTCCCTCGTGGGATACTCTAACGGAAAGTGTTCCATGGATGAGTCCTCTGAGGGCATCGGTAGTCCAAATCCTATCATAATCGGGGCCACCGCTGTCCATGACCACGACCAGGTCTGGATTACCGAGATATTCTGCATACGCATCAAGATACGCAGGTAGATCATACGAACCTGATTCTTCGCAGGTTTCAATCAAGAATGTGGCTGATGGATGCTTCAAATCATGATCTTGCAGCGCCTTTATCGCACTGATACAGAGATATCCCCCATATCCGTCATCAACGGAGCCACGGCCAAAAAGCCAGGGATCTCTTCGGACTGCTTTGAGGGGTGAGAGTCCCTCCGACCATAGCCATGGTTTCGATGGTTGCTTGTCGAGATGTGAATAAAACAAAACCTCACCTGAGGTCGTTCCCTGGATATTTATGATCAGTATCGGAGTTCTTCCTTCCAGGGACAGCGTGGTCATGCTACATCCGTCTAAATTCTGCTCTTCGACCCACTTGCAAAACAAGTCTATTGCCCCTTTCAATTCTCCTTTACGCTCCCATTCAGGTTCGAAACCTGGTGAGAGTGCTGCTATCGATATGAATTCAGAAAGACTCGGTATTATGGAAGATTCCCAGTGTCTATCGGCCCATGAATGGAGTGAATCATAGTCAAGCATGATTATTCGATGAATACCCGGTTCATTGAGGATTCCCAAGATTGTGAGGTTTTTCTTCCACGGGGTTGAGGTGTGTTCTTGCTGTGAGTGAAAGTAATTCTCCTAGTTCGCTCCGTAAATATCTGAGCATATTATCAGGATATGCTATCATTCTACCGTTTCTAGCCCATACAATAGCTGGTGGCAGCAACAGCCTACGACTCTCTTCAGGAGTTTGAAGGTTCATCGCCTCTAGTGCCTCGTGATATATTGCGAGTTGTATGCCGTGTCTTCTAAGCAGGTTGAGTTCGTCCTGTGATTGTGGCTCATGACCCTCAAGAGGAGTTTCGAAAGAATGCTCTACCCCCATGGAACCATCTGTTTTGATGTCCACGGCTCTTATCGTGGGTCTGCCACGTTCATCTTGGGTACATATCACAAGATCGATCAGTCCCTCAATCTGTATTATTGCTTGACTTTCGATACTTGTTTGGAGGTATCCTTCTGGAGACCATGGTCCGTGTATGATTGGGTTGAAATCTACTTTTCTTGAGTGTGTAAAAGGGAGTTCTGTGCGATGGCCGTGTATTCTATGCCCGGATACGGGTTCCCCGGAGACGAGTTTTCCTAGATGGCCATTTTCAATCCGGCTTGTCAGCATGGAAACTAAATTCAACAATGATGAAGATTCTGGATCTAGACCTATCCCAGATATGGCTGACTTAATTACAGAAATTTCACTGAGACGATTTGGTCTAAAAGTGGTCCAAGATGATGGAAGTGGAGGTTTTGAATCCCCTCCCGGGTGTCCTATTCCTACTTCGATTACACGGTGAACAATTGTACCTAATTGGGCTGCTGTGAAATTGTTTTTTTGATTTTTAGAGTGATTTTGGATCACTGGTCCAGCAATCTCGGGATCATCAACATGGAGTGTCGAGGGTGCGATTTTCAGTTTACGTAACGGTGATTTGACCGACATGTTAGCAGGGAGCTTTCTGATTGGGGTGCGAGAGAGAGCCTCGACAGCAGTTTTGAAACGTGTATATGGGGTATTTGGGGCAATTTCTGATTCGAAGCATTCTGAACTGTGCATGAGTAAAAACTGGGGGGAGTTGGCAGGGTTGGATATTGATGAGTCGTTCAGAAGTTCGACGGGATCCAACGAAATAGTTCCTCTTTCAGTGGGAATCGCGTTCTGTTCTCTATCTTCGAGTGTCAGCCATTTTGATTTTGGCCTGTCTTCAAGCCAACCTTTGGCTCTCAATGCGTTTGTGATCATGTGACCAAGAGGAGGGGATTTCCTATCATCATGTATGAAACTCAGACCTTCCCCCTCAATCCATTTAGATGAATTTCTACCGTCTCTACCTTCAGGGGAGCCTACAACGATCAGTCTATCCTGAACCCTGGTGGCTGCTACATACAGCAATCTTCTGTTCTCTGCATCTTTTCTGGACTTGTTTATCCATCTGGCATGTTCCCAAACAGCTGATTTCAGATTCTTTTTACCACCCCATGGTCGGGGGTTTCCAGAGAATAGGTCTGCAGAGACGGTGAATGGTGAGTTACTAATCTTCACCATACGATCACTGAATAAATCAGCGAGTATGACTACCTTGCTCTGAAGACCTTTCGATCCGTGGATAGACATCATTCGAATAGCATCAGAAGAGGGTTTTGTCTTGCTCTTTATGCCGCCTGATAAGTCTTCACGAAGAGCGCGAAGAACATCTCCCGCCATGATGATTGATCCGCCTTCTCTATCGAGTATCTCGGCGATTACATCGATTGCCTGCTCAGCGTCTTGTTTTGATATCTCATCAGGGTATGCGATGAGTAGGTCGGAAGAGTCTAAAGTCTCGTTTAGCACATCCAATACTCTTCCTGAATTTAGCAGATGTATCCATCTTTCTACCATTCTCCCTGCAGGGGTCTGTTTCAAGAAAAGTGCTAATTTTTGCATTAGATTCTCTCCTTCTTCGACAGCAAGGATGAATTTGTCTAGATCGTTGTCTGACAATCCGATAAGGGGGGATCTCAAGACCCAAGCTGCATGGTGCTTGGAATGCGGTCGCGCACAGAACTGGAATAATGCTTCGATGACACTTGCAGCGGGTCGTTCGAATAAGTCTCCTTCTTGATCGGCATGCGCGTTTATCCCGTGTTCAGAAAGTTCTCTGAGTAAGGCGTCCCTTATACCGCTTCTAGTCGCCATCAGAATCATTATTTCGTCAGATTTGACCGGTGCACACTCTTGACTTATCCATACTCCTTCGGCACTCTTTATTCTAACCGCTTTTCCTTCAATCAGAGATTTGACCCTCATTGCGATGAGTCGTGCTATGCGATCTACATTGCCAGACTGTTCGTTGAACAGAGGGTTAACGGGTACTTCAAGATCTTCTGGCGGATCACCTGGAATTTCCTCAGTAGACGGGCATATCCATTCTATGTAACCGCTGCCTTGTAATCTCTGGACTACTCCCAGAGAAGGGTCGCCTTCGTCGAGATCTCCATAGCACATATCGAACTGACTTGGAGACCTGAGATCTTGTGCATCGGCATACCACGATCCCGTTCTCACGGTTCTGTGGCGTTCTGAAAACACGTCTCTCCACCATTCATTCATGGCATTAAGCAAGCCACTCTTTGTCCTGAAATTCACATCAAGACGTATCAGTCCCTCAGACCTTGCTTCGATATCTTGAGGGGATATGGTTTCCCCTGGGCCATCGACCTGATCGAATCTTACCCATGGTTCAAGATCTCTTCCTGAGGCGATTCGTCGTGCTCCTGCAGTGGCGAATGCGGCTTCGTGTTCATGTCTCGGATCACGACTCCTGTCCTTCGAACGAAGAGGGGGGTCGTTGGAAAGAATTGGTATGTTATCCAATTCCCATGAGTTAATCGATCTCAAATGGTCGCTATATTCCCTAAATCTAGATGGTTCGGCTTGTCTGAAAGCATAGATTGACTGCTTGATATCACCTACATAGCAAATGGTGGGTTGCCATGGCGTTTCTGGGATCTCGTTCTCACCGGGTTTGATTTCTCTCGGCCCCCATAATCTCGCTAGTAGTCTCCATTGCAAGGGGGAGTTGTCCTGCGCTTCATCGATGATGAATGCTCGAAATCTTCTCCTGATCGACTTTAGAACACAGAACCGTTGCTCCAAGTCAACAGCTGCTTGTTTGAGTGCGGCTTCGGAAAGGGTGCGGTCATCTTCTCCGATCATGGAATGTAGTTGATGGAGAGCCTTCTCGATATGGTCGTCTTGCCAAGGTTCCTTGGGGCCCCGATCCAAGATTCTTATTACTTCACTAGGATACAGCCCCTCAATTTTGCATATACGTGGGCAATTGAGCAGGAGGAGATCGCCTGCAAGTCTAAGGCTATCATCATGATCCCTCATTCTGTCCCTCAATTTTAAGCCCCTCAGAATCTCCATCAGGCCAAACATTGCGAGACGTAAATCTTCGAGATGATCGGCCTCAGACTCGATTGTCATTGTGTAGGAATCTATATCTGGATCATCTTGGATTCTTTCAGGCGGAGGATATGGTACAGATTGTACCCCTTCGACAGGTTCCAAGTGGCTCATTGTCGTGGCGTATCTGAGGATCTCAGAAGCATCATTGCTTTCCAATAATTCTCGAATATTCTGAACTGATTCTTTCAACTGCTCCTTTGCTTCTTTCGATTCTTTTTTCTGCCCCATTTTACCCAATGGAAGGATTCCAGAAGGCCAATTTTCAGTTGAAGGGATGGTGTCTCTCGGGAAGATTTTCGAGGTTGTGCTAAGAGATTTTGATTTCGAAACGTACATGAGTTTTGATATCCATGAAATTTTCTCTATGAATGTATCCGGGTGAGTCTCAGCAAGATGGTTAAGGAGTTCAACTCGATCATTTTTATTCCACCCATCTGGGGAAAATATGTGTCTTTTATTCTTGACTAAATCGATAAAAAGGCTTACTGACTGGTGTATTTCGTTAAAGATCGCTGAATTGAAAATATGAGATTCTTCTGGAAACAATATCTCCATTAGCAGCGTGTGTTCAATCTTCATCTCTCCCGAGAGCTCCCTAGAGGCCTCTTCCACTAAAATGGAGTTTCTAAGGAGTCCTTGCAACAACCCATTCAGTCTTCTTCGTCCGGAATACATTTTGGTAAGCCTGTCTCTAGCTCTGAGGATGCTCGAGGCATATTCACTCTGAAGCAATTCGGAGTCCGACGCTGTGAATCGGAAAGGGTCGGAGGGTAATCTCCAGAAAGCATCAATTGCGTCGATGCGCAAGGTCTCTCTTTGCGCGTCGGTCACTATATCGTCATTGATGGGCTCACCCAATGTTGTCAAATGAGGAGATATCAATCTAGAGAAAAAAGAATGGATGGTACCGATTGGGGCATCTTCGAGAAGCATTGTCAGTTGCTCTTTATCTGCTTCAGAGCGAAGTCGGGGGTCGGAATTCTGCTCTCTATCTCTTGTACCGACTTTGAGATTGGATATTTTCTCCCTCAGACGGGTTCTCATTTCATTTGCAGCTGCCTTTGTGAATGTGAGGAGGACGACTTCTCCTGGCAATAGACCCTTCCAGCGGATTGGTTCTGTCATTTCCGACTTTGATGAACGAATCTTCCCGGGAGGAGTTGATTTGAGGCGTTCCGGTTGGGGGAGTATCTCTGTTGCTCGTTGTCTATTTGCCAAATAATGCTGTACTGCACGGTCTACTATCGTCCTTGTTTTTCCTGTTCCTGCGCCTGCGTCTATCGCTATATGCGCATCTAAATTCAATGCGAGTCTTTGTCCGGTGTTGGGCCGAGTCATTGTATGAAACCCCCTCTCGCTCTTCGATCGCAAATGTGTCTGGCCTCGCAGAATGAACAAACATGAACATCCGGGGTCGGATTTATCATTCCAGAACTTGCATGGGTTACGACTCCGCTGGCAACGATTAGCCTCTGAGTTAACCATGCACGGAATGGATCGGACTCGGCTTGTGGGCCTTCATCATGAAATCTGTAAAGATCGCTCGTCAGACTGGTAATCGTTCCTGCATCTCCATCGTGCATCCATGAGGGTGCCCATTTCGAAATCTCGACGAAGTGCTCAGATTCGTACCCTAAGACGCTGATTCCTGTGCCTACAACAAGATCGCCCGGGTGAGTCAGCTCCCATGCTCTTGAATAAACGGCCAATTGTAATTCTTCGAAGAGACCCTTCTTGTGGCGATGTTGGGGCGGAGTGGATGCTTCTGTAGATTTCAAATCTCTTATCACAACCATTCGACGTGGTCGCCAGCCTGATTCTTGGACTCTCAATGGGGCTACTTCCTTACATCCTGCTTCATCGACCCATTGAGTAGATTCTGGATCGAATGGGACCAGATCCACGCGATCGATGAATCCGCTTGGGGAGAATGGCTTCAGACGGCCTCTGTTCTTTTCGACGAACTCAGGAGGGATGATTATTTTCAGATCTTTAGAGGATCGAGTGAGCTTCCACTCTGTGGCTATGGGCGAAGTGCCCGGTGTCCTGATGTCTGCCATTATCATGGCACCTATTCTCCCTGCGGGGGCTACTGGTCGAGGATCTGAAAGCCACAGACCCCACTCCTTTGAACGCATTCCAGTAAGCATCCAAAGACGTTGGACAGCGACTGCGTCTGTCCTAGTTAGCCATGGAGCCCTGCCGGCTAACGAGTTCAAACCTATCAACATCAGATCATCGATTTTTATGCCGCTAGTTGCGAGAGAAATTGGGCGGTTTTCGAGATTGGCTTCTAATTCTTCAGATCCCTCTTCGACGCCTAGTACGGTGCTCAATATGTCGTGATGGATGGCGTGGAGTATGTTTCCATATACTCTCGGGTCTAAGTCTTGACTCGTCCTCTCATCTTCAGAAATCGAGAGCCTTTGTGTGAGCCAGCCACGACGAGGGCAGTCGAGCCATGCTTTCAATCGACTGGGAGACCATGTTTTACGCTGTATGGTAATGTCGCTGTGACCTTGTCTTTGATCATGCTCATGTATGTTTGAACGCCAAGGGATTATCGGTCTTGGATCGATGGTAGCGGTCTTCGAGGATGATTTTCCGGCTTCCACCACTGGCCAGCGTTGATTGGATCTTGGAGAATTTTTTACCGCTCTTGAAGGTGCTGATATTAGATTCTCCGAAGGTGGCATGAGAAGTCTGGAAAGAGATCTCTCAGGGAGATAGCCATCATCATCTGGTGACGTTGGTCTTCTGGACAGCATATCAGTAATCAAATCACTACTGAGTTGTAAAAGTGGGGATGAAGTCCCTAGTGGCTTCATCGAAGCTGGTTTCCCAGACCTTAGATTATTGCCGTCGTTCATCAAACGATATCTTGGTCCTTCCGAAAGTTGCTCTCTCGACATCTCTTCCTTAGCGGGTTTATGTTGATGATTGAGCCATTCATCGAGAATGAATGATGGAGGGTGGTCTTGGTTGTCTTGTCCTACATGTATTACTGCCACCACAGGGGCAGCATGGAGAAGATGTCGCATAGAGTGTCTTGCAGATTTTATCTTGGAGTCTGGTCTCAGTATGTTTAGTGCGTGTCTGTCTTCTTCTCCAAGAAGTGGAACTCTTGGTGTATGCATCGGCCATGAAGTGGATGAAAGATGGGTCATCAGCACTATATCCGCCGTACATCCCAATGCGTCCTTTGGAGCGAGTATCCTCAGATTGGGGTCATTGATTATCTGTGATTTAATTTCAGGGTCTGCTATAACCCGGAGTATTCTTTCCGTCCATGATGGACCTGATTTCTCTAAATTTATGCCAAGAGATTTCATTGATTTGGCTAGATATGACGTTTGTTTTCGGATAAATTCTACAGTCTGCTGGGCCAAACTGTTGTTCGCTAGTTGATGTGATTCTATCTCAGTCATCGAGATGCTGGACAAGAGTGCTTCTAACCACTCATTCGAATCTTGATATGGCTTAGGAAGATGGAGGGTTTTGCCAGTAGAACAACCAACATAGAGAGATCTTTCACTGATTGATTCGATTTCCCAATCTGATAGTAAATGTCGTATCGAGTTGACAAGACTTAGCATCCACCATTGGAGTTCCTCCCATCTTTGGAGTTCCTCCCATCTTTCAACATCTTCCGGCTCCCTTGGCTTAGATAGGGATCCTAACCATTCTTGAATCGCACCTGGGCCGCCAGTTATGTGGCTGTCACGGGCGTGTTTCTCGAGAAGATCCAGATGACACCGGGGGATGATGTTGGAGTTAGAAGAATGGGGGATGGGATCTAGGAGGATTGTTAAATGATCATTTATTCCAATTTCACGAATTTTTTCAAGTGAAAATGCACGGTTCCCTTGTGCTAGGGACAAAGAGGCTACAATCAACCTCATCAACGGGTTTGTGAGTCGCGGCTGAAGTTCATAGGGCGGTATAATGGAGGGTATCGATTCGATTGATCGACGCCATTCTGATGCTCTTTTCTGCCAGTCTGGATCGATTATCAGTATCGAGGCGTTTGGATTGGATGATCTTGTCTCGGATATGAGCATTGCAGCGGCCCTGGCGGAATCCTTCTCGATTTCTATTTCGATGTCACGTACCTCATTCTCTGTTTGATTGATATTCAATGAGTGTCTTGGAATCCATGATGGAAGTTCTTTCATTTCACTGATTGGATAGATATCTCGGACCTGTATTCCGTGTTCTCCCAAGCGGTAACTTCCGGAATGTGTGAGCTGATGTACTGGAACGAATCTGGTAATCGCCGTCATCAATCTAAGATTTAGGCTAGGGAGTGATGGATCGTGATCTAGCATCAAGATGCCATCAATTTCTTCGAGGGTAAATGGAGTGAAGCTTTCGATTGTTTCCAACATGTTGACTATTTTAGAAGTGAATAAATCTGGATGTGTGCCACCTAAATTTTCTGAAATATGATCGAGTATCTTCCTAAATTCTAGTGCTTCTGTCGCTCCGACCCACCCTTCAATCGAATCCTCCGTCGAGAGCGTGCTATGGAGTTCGATTAGTGCTTCTGTCTTGCTGCGGTGCCATACTCTATTCTCAAGAGGATGGAGATATGGAAATCTGAGCTTTTCAGCGGCGCGGGCAGTTAGAATATGAGTGCATTCATCCAGGACAGGATCTCTTTTGATAGGATTTTGAAGTTGCAGGTCGGCTCCAAGAGCAAAAGTCAGAGAGCCTAGAGTGTGGTGAGGTGAGCGATCGAATGCTGGTACCTCATTTTCTATTAGATCGAGCATCTCCCTTCTTGAAGCCTGATTGGGATGAATGAAGATCATTTTACTACAATTGGGCATCGATATGCTGTTTCTAGCCTGCCTCACTGCTTGTTCATTCACCCATTGGGGCAAAGGCCCGGGTGGGACCTCCTCAACAGTGAGTCTCGATAGGATAGTCATGTCGGATACAGAGAGCATCATCGAGGGTTATTGAACCCGGCGTCGAATTTTCGTGTTAAAGGGGCAATTATCGCGCCCAGAAATATGATTGCGATTACAGAAAGGGGACTCTCGAAAGGTAGTTCCTGAAATAGAGAGGTTTTCGGTGGGTGCTCTACCCAGTCGACGATGAAGACTAGTTCGAGGTCGTCTCCGTCCCATGCAGAAGGAAGTTCAAGGTTCATCGAGCCTGTTGAATCTAAGGGCATCGCATCGCGAAGGATGTTGTGGTACACGCCTTGTCCGTTCGCTCCCTCCGGGAAATCGCCTGATGTCTCCTTGATTAACAAGGTGAGGTCGGTGGTAACTGAATCGCACGTGGTCCTACATCTCGATTTCTCTTCTTCCCACTCCCACGACCAATCGAGGATTTGGCCATCCCATGTGATTTCTAAACTCGAATTTTCACTGATTGGGGGGGAGGTGACAAGATTGAGGCTTTCTCGGTATTCTTCGTCCAGAGTCATGCCTACCGAAGGGGTTGATCCAATGTGCATACGCTCTCCGGATACGATAACCGTTGGAGGTGTTCGAGCATTCTCACCAGCAGCAACTGAAGCAGGCCCGTATCTGCTTAGCCACCGCCCCTCAGTGTTGTTGTTACCAAACGGATCTTCAATCTCGAAAAGATGACGATGGAACTTGATTATCTCTACATCCAATTCAGATGTCTCTGATTCAAGGGCGTCCTCAGCAGGTATGCAGGTTTCACACCATGTGGCTGTATAGACTTCAATCAGTATCGGAGCCTCTGAGACTGATGATGAGGAGGAAGAATGGTTGTTGGCTGAAGTTGATAATATTGCAACGGATCCTCCATCGGAGTCTTCGGTGGCGTCGATCCATGGCATTTCTCCTGAGTTTGACTGACCTGATGAGATTGCAGTCATCGACATGACCGCGAAGAGGATTAGGATGGAGTACGCTCTCACCCTCATCAGAACTAGGTCGCTGACTGCGGATAAGAAGCGTTCGGACCTACGTCAGCTTTGAGAATGCAGAGATGGTCCTTTCAATATCTTCAGGGGTGATGTGAAGATGTGTCACTACCCGGATATTAGATTCGTCTATCGAAAGCACGTCAATGCCATCTTCCGATAATTTCTCAACGATATTTTCTGCATTCTCGCCAGCAGTTTTAATGTAAACCATATTTGTCTCAACCGATTCCATATCTATGGTAAAGCCGTCCATGTCATTGATGGCTTCAGCCAATGTATGGGCGTTGATATGGTCCTCAATGAGGCGTTCAACGTGATTTTCTAGGGCGTATATTCCTGCGGCTGCGATGATTCCTGCTTGGCGCATGCCGCCTCCGAACATCTTCCTCCACCTATGCGCGAGGCTGATGGTTTCATTCGAGCCAACTAAAACAGACCCCACCGGGGACCCAAGGCCTTTCGAGAGGCATATCGAAACCGTATCGAAATCACGGGCCATTCTATCTGGAGGGGTTCCTGTGGCGACGACTGCATTGAACATCCTAGCGCCATCCAAGTGAGAGTTACAGTTGTTATCTTTGGCGATCTTGCATATCGAATCCATTGTTTCCTGTGGGTAAATTGCGCCACCTCCGCGGTTAGTGGTGTTCTCAACGCATACTAATGACCCATTTGGGTAGTGGCCAAGGCT
>VMHT01205440.1_pt1 | contig 15528 bp, 16 predicted proteins | sample 4693611 | NCBI WGS metagenome assembly VMHT01 (sample SAMN12280063, study PRJNA550983) | marine metagenome | isolation source: seawater sampled from same location over 5 years 0.02-0.2 micron viral filtrate | place: USA: collected off the coast of southern California halfway between the port... ... | reverse complement strand
AGAATAATGGTTTGACGCCACTTTACATCGCGAGTGTGGATGGCCGCACCGAGGTTGTCAAGTCGCTTTTGGCGGCTCCTGGCATCGACGTGAACCAGGCCAGGAATAATGGTTACACGCCACTTTACATTGCGAGTCGGAACGGCCATGTCGAGATTGTCAAGTTGCTTTTGGCGGTGGAGGGCATAGACGTGAACCAGGCCGATAATGCTGGTCGCACGCCACTTTACTGGGCGAGTTTCCAAGGCCACGCCGAGATCGTCGCGTTGCTTTTGGCGGCTCCGGACATAGATGTGAACCAGGCCAGGAATAATGGTGACACGCCACTTTACTACGCGAGTCGGTTGGTCCGCGGCGAGGTTGTCAAGTTGCTTTTGGCGGTGGAGGGCATAGACGTGAATAAGGCCAACAATGATGGTGACACGCCACTTCTCATCGCGAGTCGGAAGGGCGACGTCGAGATTGTCAAGTTGCTTTTGGCGGCTCCGGGCATAGATGTGAACCAGGCTGATGATTATGATCGCACGGCACTTTTGATTGCGAGTTATCATGGCCACGCCAAGGTTGTCAAGTTGCTTTTGGCGGCTCCGGGCATAGATGTGAATCATTTAGATGAGGATGGTCGCACGCCACTGTATGTTGCGAGTCGGAATGGCCACGCCGAGATTGTCAAGTTGTTAAAAGCCACCGTGCCCGCGCCGCCGTTTGTAGACGCTGTCCATAACTTTACGACAAAGAAAGAATTCAAGCAGGCTATTCGAGCGGCAAAGTCTAAAGGAGCTGATATCAATGAAAAAGACGTTGATGGCCATGCCGCGCTCGAAGTGGCTCTTAGGACTGGCAATACGCAAGCCGTTGTGGAGTTGCTTAAGGTTGAAAATATTGAAACCACATTCGATCTGAAGACCACTTCGAAATTCACGTTCCCCGTGAAAACATTTAGAGCACACGAAACGTCCATGATGACTCAGCAGGATGTTATACAATGTCCTATCCGATTGTTGCCGTGTGGACATATATTTGAGGCATCAGCACTTTCTTGGATTCGATCCAACGGCTGCCCAAACCGGTGCCGTCGCGTCACTCGGATCAATTTGATGTCCCAAGCAGCAGTGAAGCGTTCGAATCGGTTAGAGGCCAAAAGAATAAGGGCTGATGCAAGTGCTGAGAAAGCACGCAGAGAAATAGAATCCGAAATGCAGTCTGCGTCTTATCAAACAAATATACTGGAAGACGAAGAAATTGCAAGACAACAGGAACAGCTTCGTATTCGTGCCGAACAGCTTCGTATTCGACGAGAAAAACTGTTGGCGCGTCATCGAGCTAAATTGGAGAAGGCGAACAGAAGAGCAAGTGCAAATGCAACAGTGAACAGGACCTTGGAAATGTTTAAGAATTTAAGATTAAAGTTTTAACACAGAACACATACAAATGTTATCATAGAACCATCAACCAATCCCATTAGAACCATCAGCCAATCCAATTGAAGTTTTAATTTTAGTGATATGATATCTCACATTTATTAAGTATACATTATTTAAGGTCATTTATTTATGCTTGTACAATGAGCATAACTGTATTTGGCTGGATTGGCTCGAGCATTTCGCTCATATACAAAATGCCGCAAATATACTTGTTGTATAAAGAGAAGAAACATAAAGGACTGTCTATATTGTCTATATCTGTGCAGGCTTTTTCCTACATATTCTATATTTTACACGGTTACTTCATGCAGGACAATGCGATACTTTACATGGGTATTTTGTGCTTAATACAGTCGCTATGCCTCATCACCATGTACATTGCATATAATGAAAAACCAGAGACGATCGACACTGAATAAAATGATGGTATTTTTTTTTGGTTATTTCTTTTCTCTATCTTTTACTTTTTTTTGCGGTTGGCCTTGTGTTTATTCTGTTTCTTATCATACAGTATCAGATAGTGTCAACATCTATGACACTATCTGGATCGTCCATGATTTGAACGAATTGTCTTATCAATGCGCGCTCTTCTTCAGACGTTCTAAGCTGGTCGATTCCAAAATGGTTTCGGACGCCGCGGCCCCAATCCGAATTGAATAACACTTCTATCATTGCCGAACTGGGATATTCTCCAAAGTGTGATTCTATTTCCGCTGCAAAGCGTGTATTTATCCATTCCATCTCAATCATGGCCCACCAATCTTCTCGATTCATTTGAGAATTGACTTGCCACTTAAATAATTCAAATCTATTTATGTAGGTGTATACGCCAATGCATAGACTCCTTGTGCCCCAATAGGATATATCGATATATTTTGGTTGTCCCACTTGACAACACACCAATTCGCCTGGCCTTGTTGGACTTGATTGTAATTGTCTCTGCAGTTTTGCCCAATCAAGTGTCCATTTTCATCGGTGTAACCAATAATGGTACCCGATACACGTGGTTTTGGAGCCAACGGCGAGTCTGCGTCTATGTTAGCCCGCCACTTTTTATTCCAATGCTTTCCTTGTTTTACACGACGATCCATGCAAACATTCGAGGAGTTGACTATGAATATTTCGTCTAGGTTCTGTTCAGTAATATGTTGTAGATTCATAGTCAGGTAACCCAATTTGGTTTGGTGAGTCATGTTCCATTTGATTTCTTAGATGAATTTAAATAATCACATATGTTTAGTTTTTGACATATAAATGGGCAGTATCTTAAATTTAATGAGGCGTTTCGAGACTATTCATGAATCACCATTCAAGGGTCTGCGTGCCACAATGACCAACAAAGAAAATCTACAGCCTGCCGTTGATCAATTTTTAAATGAGTTGAGAAGTACCTGCGATAACTTACCCGAAATGCAATTTTCAGTGGAATGGTCAAACATGTCCATGTCTACATTAGCTTACACGTATACATATTTTGTGCCGAGTCATGGGCATTGGAAACCTGCAAATCGTTTTGAGGTGTATTTCAATCCAGATGCGCCTTGGTCAAATGGCACTTGCGGTGAAATGCCTCCCCATCATTTTGATTTGAAAACAGCAGTGATGCATGAAGTATTGCATGGCATGGGTTTTCTGTCCACAATATCGTCCAACAAGTTGTCTTACCCAACCAATTATGATTTGTTATTGAAAAATTCCGGTGGTTCTCCGCTTGTGTCGAGGAGTGGTCAGTTCAATGGCGAATTCGGCCAACATGTATACATTCAAAATATAAGAATGTACAATCCAAATACATTTGAGTCTGGTTCAAGTTTTAGTCATGTGCATCAAACTTCTCGTCTGATGTCCTGGGCACAGAGTGCATGCCAACAACATCTAGACTACAATACCAAGGTGATCATGAATCAATTGGGGTATGAATGTTTAGCAAAGGGGAGTTCGTCAAGAGTGACTTCGGGCGATTCATCGGGCATGATCATTGGCATTGCAATTGGTATTGTTGTACTCATTGGAGCTCTTGTTGCTGCAATGACTTGTAAGAGTAAACCAGCCAAAGAAATAAACAACCCACTACTGAGTAGTAAAACACAAACAACAATTAAATTTTAAGTACTAAGCGTTAATTTCGTCTTACTCAAGGCTCTCAAGAACAGCTTTTACAGACCTGAAACATTCGCCCTCTGGAGAGTAATAATATTTGTCAGATCTTGTGCCTGACTTCCTCGGAATTTCCTTCACCATGAAATTTCTGGGTATCTGACCCTCAATGCCGGACTCATATGGTATGCGGTTAATTTCGATCCGGAGCGTCTCTTCAGGCTCTGTGGAGGCCTGTGAATCATACTGGAAGCATGTAGACAGCAGAATAAGCCCTTGGGCGGCCTCGGTGACACTGTAAGCGTCTAGAAGCATGGTGAGCGACATGGTGGGTGAAGTGAGTGCGGTCTGAAGTAATTAAGTGTGGTAATATTTACGATGAAGTTGACATTTAAATGCAGGGGATGACATTTAAATGCAAGGGATGACATTTAATCAAATGAATCATAGTCCTCTTCTTCTCTCATAAAAAGATCAGTACAGAAACCTAGAATAAACCATATTAACAAAATAAGTGATAACGTTACCAACATTCTTGTTTGGCAATGGGGAATAAGTATTACAATTCATACAATCCAAAAACACATATTTTCAATTATGTACAAGTCGTGTCCTATTAGATTGTACCTCTGACCATAAAAATAAAGTGACCAGCAGAGTGTTGAACATATACGAATAAAATATATGGACACGTACCTCGTCGTTGAGAAGGAGTCCAGGTATAGTGGATATGACAAAGCCTATATAAAAACTTACGTGTATTTTCCAATATCTAGATCTTTCTGAGCGCATGGCAACAGCCAGCACGAGCTGTGCACTATTAAATAGAAATGCATTTATAGCGGCAGTCCATCCTACTGCGTGTCCATAATAAACGTCTATCCATGCCGTCAATCCATTTAGTATTCCAAATACAAATGTCATGAACGAATAGATGCCAAGTTTTTTGCTTACAATAGTATTGTAAGAAGTAATTTTATCATGCACATACTCTGTCTTACAAATTTCGCACGTGTCTTTCTTTGATACCCTTATCCATTCTTGAATGCATTTCAGATGAACCATGCCAACCGTTCCAGAACAACGACAAACATTTATTAAGTCATTAGGTTCGTAGCAGATTCGACATGTTTCCATATGGTGTTTGCTCAGCCAAATAAATAGAGTATTTACGATCTTTGCGTGTTCAATATTTATGAAACGCTTGCGTCTAATTTGCTTGGGAGCAAAGGATGTTGGCAAAACTGCGTTGATTCGAACTATGACCGATGGGAGGCCAAGACAATGTTTTTCACCAACTATAGGCGTGGATTATTGCAGGGTTATGTGTGAGAGCGTTCATTTTTTATGTTGGGATACGAGCGGTGATGACAAGTTTAGGAATGTGGTCGAAATGTTCACAAAAGACTGTGACGTTTTCCTATTTGCTTTTGACCTCACGCGGCCAGAAACACTTGACCAAGCATTTCAGTGGTATGATAAAGTAAACTTTATGGGAGCAGGAAATCAAGGTTCGCACTTTTTCATAGGAGTGAAAAGCGATATGCGATATGACGATAGAGACATGATTGAAAAATTCGATCAATTTCCGGAACTAACTTATCTTAGGGTATCCACCAAAAGCCTTGACAGCACAAAGCAACTATGGAGATCTATTGAAGCGGCAACTGCACATATTCAACCCAAAGCCGTCTTTAATACAATCAAAACAACAGAACAAAATCGTGAATGTTGTGGAATACAATAATGAGCATAACTGTACAAAAAAAATTTAATTATTGTTCTTTTAGCATCCATTGTATGAATTCATTAACATCTACTTGACCGTTGCCATCTTTATCTATTTGTTTAAAGACTTGTTGGCCTTTCTTGTTATTCATGAAAAAGATCATTAATAATTGAGGTGTAATTTTGAAACTTTTCGATGTGTGATCATAAAAATATTCGAGCTTAGCTCGTGTGTTGTATAGAGGTGCAATCATTGCAAAGATAAAATCATTAAAATCTAAAGCATGTTCATCGGTAAATACGCTGTAAGACATATGGCACAATTCCATTAATCTTGTATTACCACGAAATAAATATATGATTTTTTCCCTGATTTCGCTTGGCAAGACCTTATCTTTGTGCCCTCCAAGTATTTGAAAAGTTTGAGCCAGTTTGACTCTTTCAGCGCGAGTTATCTCTGGGATAATTTTTTTAAGCATAAATCTTTTGAATCTTCCATAATGAATATCTTTGTTCATCCGCAACAAAACAGTATCTAAAGCTGTCCTGTCTACGCTTCCATCTGTAAAATATGGCATGTCTAAAACTTGTTGGGCTTCTGGTCGCATATTTATATCTTTGCTCATCAAAAGGTTCAGAAGCAGTTTGAGCAGCGGGTCTAATTGCTCGAAATGTCTGCTTTCATAAGAAGGCAATGTGTTGTATATTTGATTGAGTGTTTCAATTGGCGTGTCACCAGAGAATGGATAATTTCCTGATATGAGTACGTAAAAGACAACTCCCGCGGCCCAAATATCAACTTTATGATCATACTGTCTCTCTAAAATTTCGGGTGCCATATAATAAGATGTGCCGCGCAGGTCTGACGGTTTATTCTCAAATTCGATAAAGCTTTTTGACAACCCCCAGTCTATAAGTTTGATAGGTGGGAACTCCATTCCTTTTTGCCAAGGTCGAGTCAACACTATATTGTCTAGTTTTATATCTAAGTGAGCAATTTTTCTATCATGCGCATAACGTATAGCACTGAACAGCTCAAACATGATTTTTTTCAAGTGTACTTCGGACAACACAACGTCTGGTCTGTCTACGACGCTGAAAAGGTCGCCCCCAGAAAGATATTCCGTACATATTAAGCAATAGCCCATATGCCGAAATCCACGCAACAATTTCACTATATAGTCGCTGTTAAACGCACGTAGCGCATGTATTTCGTGTCTAGCCGCTTGCATTGATGACCGACTGTTTAATGGTATTTGTTTAATGGCAACTCTGTGTTGACTTTGTTTGTCGATGGCTAACCAAACTTTGCCCTGTGCGCCTCTGCCAATCAGTTCGTGTATTGAGTATCGACTAGCAAAAGGAGAAGCGTGGAGCGATGTATTTATAGATAGTTGTTTTGGGGAACGTTTCGGCTTTTTGTTTCGAAGCATCTCTTCTTTCTGTTTCTGATCGGGCTCCGAATTTCGTTGGCGTTTTGGAGGCTCGGCATTGTAAAAATACGTCTTTATCATTCCATATAATATTTTCACTGAACATATTTATACGTCCTTAGGGTAAAATAAACACTATATAAATGACTATTCAAATTTTATAACATGCCTTATTTGCCAGAAGTTGTACGTATTATAGCAGCCCACACAGGGGGTCCAATGGGCGGGAAAGCGATCGGTACTGGCTTTTTCTTGAAAGTTGACGGCGAACATGTGAAAGAAGAGGGTCTTTTACTCACCAACGCCCACGTTGTGACTAACTCACCTGTTGTTAAAATAATGACAACGTTTATCGAGCATCAGCCAGTGCCAGTTACTGTCGTGTCACTATGCCACGATCGGGACTTGGCGTTACTCAAGGTTGAGCCGCAAGTGCAGCAATGGTTGAAACGAACACTAAAGAGCCGTTACGGACTGGATCACATTCCCTGCCTTGCGTTCGGAAACTCTGACAATCTACGTACCGGACTGGAACTGCACGCTGTGGGCCATCCATTGGGCCTTGTCGATCAACAGTTCACAACCGGTCCATACCAAGGTTGCGTGCATCTCAATAATGAAATTCGCGGTCTTCAAGGCGCAGCGATTAATGGAGGTAACAGTGGAGGGCCACTCTTATGGGAACCGCAAAATTTTTCGTCTTCTGAATCAAAATTCAACCGCGAACCTAAAGAATTTGAAGGCATTCACTATTTCCAACCTTCCAAATACGAATTGATGGGAATTAACACGTTTAAGCTTACCGGTGCAAATGTCGATGGCGAGAACGGGTTTATCCACTCAAACACCGTGATGAAAGCTTTACCAACTCTCATGAAACCATTGGAGAAGAGGTACAAGATGGAAAGTCAGATAATGAAAAAACTCAATTCTACTCTAGTAAAGCAAAGTACTGCGGTTGCACCCAACAGTCAAGCTGCTGCATTTCAGGATCATCTTAGTTCGTCACAAGTGGAGGTTCTTCATACGTCTGATATTGAGATGGCGTGGACCAAACACAATTTGGGCGGCAAAGCTCAGGGAAAGCCACGCACATTTGTTTCGTGGCTCGCGCGTCACGTATACCAACCCCAGACAAATATTATGCACCGGGGAGGGCCTGAACTCTTATCAAAAGTGTTGGATTTTGCCGCTGAGTCTGACTGGAATGGTCTTCTTGACTGGAAAGACAAACGTCGCTGGCACGAAGTGCGTCAAGACGTAACCGAAAGCAAGGGACCAGAGACTATGCCAGCAGTTGTGCGGTTTTTACCCCCAGCACCTTCGCATGTTCATTCACCACAAGTCGGTATCACTTCACATCCGTTATTTACAGCAGATCTTTTGGTCCATTATCAGTGCCCGAAGAACGAAGAACAGGCTTGGGTTGCGAATGGAGGCGTTGTCGTCACTCACGTTGCGCCAAAGTCTCTTTACCAACTAGCTGGGGGCCAAGAAGGTGATATCGTTTACAAATTTGAATCAAATAACACCGTAGCCAAACTTGCTCCTGGTGGAACGTGGTACTCAAAGAAAAGAGATTTGCCAATGTCACTCATCGATCTTTGCAATGATGTGCCAGTCGGAAAGTCTATCACTTTGTCTGTTCTCCGCAAAGGAGGCAAAACTCTAGATGTTTCGTTTGAAAATCGCGAGCCAACTTACGAAGAACTTCCCGCCATCCGACAAACATATGCCTTTTGTGACGAGGGTAAATTCGAGTCCAAGCAGAAAGCACAAGTGCAGGGTATCGTCTTCTCGCCTTTGCGCCTTCAACATGTCCAGACATTCAAGCTTCTGGAGTATATGGCGCCAACAAAGCGCTATAATTTCAAAATTGTGGTGGAGAATGTATCGCCAGAATCGCCTGCCTACAGTATTGACAGCTTACATGCCGGGGTTGTTGTCACCCATATCAACGACGAACCAGTCGCAACCACATGGAAAAAATTCTGCGCACAAATTGCCAAACCTCACCCACAAACGGGATGCTGGGCGATCGACACAGAATATAATGGTCAAGGGAGTAAGTACGTAATGGTTGCTAGACAAGTACAAGCTAAATAAATTACACATATGTGAGAAACAATTTGAATTAAGTCATTGATAAGCAAACATGTGGTACATCGATAATATTAAGAAACTTTTTTTCCCTGAAAAACATTTATTACCTCGCGCCAATTTCGTACTTGCAAATGAAGAGGAGACGATTCATGTGACTGGATGGTTACCGTGTCATCATACCAACATCGCGTACAACCTTGACATTAAAAACAATCGTATCCTTAGAGTCATAGATATGAGTGTTGATAAGACCAAAAAACAAAAGACCAAGATTATCACACAAACCGCTAGAAAAATCAAATCGCAAAAGGCTTTTGCAAAAGGAGTCGTATCCGAAGTGTACAAAACCATTGCTATGGAAGCATATACATCAACAGCGCTATGGACTTGTGTCGTCTTGTATTCTCATTACGAAATTCGCCATATGGACATTCGCAAAACATTTATCGAATTGGCACGAGACATTGAATGCATCATACAGCCAGACTCAAAAGCAAGTCGTACAAGATTCTTATATCAACCTATTACAAAGACTAAGATATTAGTGCAGCGAGCCTTGACCCAAATGGGTGAATTGCCTTACGAAGACTGGACAGGCTTTTGCGAGCGACGTAAATGGCATATAAGGATGCAATCAGACACTGGCTGTCGGAAGAAACCATCGTCGCATATACGGCGCTTGGAACATTACCAGAACATATGGACAACAACGCACTTGATAGAAGAGGCGCGACAACTCCAGGATGCATTTTGTCTGGATAACATCACCCTTATTGAAGGATCGCCTTGTCCAGATAATCTACCAAAAGATGTATCTGTTGTTTTCCGGAGTCTTGAGGATGCATACAAATGGAAATGTGTTGCACCAATTGGCACTTTGTATATCATGTCTAATTTGGATTGCTACGCAAATCCGGACAGACTCATTGAACTAGGGCTTGCTGAGATCCAGCCGCTAGCAAAGCAACAAACTTTGTACATGCCGTGGGCACATACATGGGGCCAACAAGATTGGCTTGATTTAGCAAACTACGAACCCGAGCACATCACTTGTATAGGACGTCTTGACCAATGGCCACGCGGCAGAGGCCAATTATTTCGTGACATGATTATGTCCAAAAAATTTGATACTTCAAAGGGGTACCATGCAGCCGCAGATAATGTCGTCATGGTTCAAGTCCAAGATATTCCAAAATTTGTCAAAGAAATACAAGAAGAATTCAAGGTCATACAGTGTTTTTGCGATGAAACGAGGGAAGACATAGACTGTGGACGACGATGGCTTACAAAACCAAAACGCATTCGAACCATAAGACCATCGCAAGAAACAGAGCAATTGCTATTTGAGGAAAGACAAATACATTTTCCAGATCGTGTAATGGGTAACGCATCAGTTGTCAAAGTTCGATCCTACACAGGCCTTAAAGTTCCAGCCATTATATACATATGTCAAGAAGAAACAACGCCATTTGATATTCATGTGGCAAGGACACACTGTACAGACATATTATATGTAGTAAATTGCAGTAAATGCCTGTTTTCAATGCAGAAACAGGCACCTGCTAAATGTACGATAAATCCATTCATCTAATTTTATTATGCATATCGAGTAATATATTTTCAGAAAGATGCCATCCAATGCATGCGTCAGTTACAGAAACGCCATAAACCAATGGACGATTTGTCAAACTTTGATTTCCATTATGTATGAACGATTCCATCATCAGTCCTCTGACTCGCGGATGCCGATGCTCTGCCAAGTACTTGAGGACTTCCATTTGTGTTTCCCAGTTCTTGCCAGAATTTCCGTGCGATGCGTCAATGACGATGGCATTGTTCATTCCCTCACGTTCCAGACTTGAAACAACTGAATCGACATCCGATTCCTCATAATTGGGGTTATCACCACCACGTAATACAACACAACAATTAGGATTGCCTTTTGTATGAATGGCTGCTACACGACCGTCTTGAGTGACGCCCATGAACACCTTTGGCTCAGCTGCCGAATGTATAGAATGGATGGCCACAGTGACAGAACCATTTGTTGAGTTCTTAAATCCAACAGGTACTGACAACCCAGATGCCAACTCCCTATGTGGTTGCGATTCAGTCGTGCGGGCACCAATACATGCGAAAGATAATACATCGTCAATATACTGAGGTGCAATCAAAGATAAGGTCTCAGTAGCGCATGGCAATCCAATACGTGTAACGTCCAAAAGTAATTTGCGACTCAACATAACACCTTGCTCCATATTATTCGTACTGTCAAGGTTAGGGTCATGCATGAACCCAGACCAGCCCCTACGTGTTCGAGGCTTCTCAAAATATGTTCGAAGTACAAAAAACATCTTTGTACATTTCTTGGATAGTGCCACAAGGCGATTTGCATAGTCGAGGATGGCGATAGGATCGTGCACAGAACATGGGCCCACGATCATCAATAGTCGATTATCTTTTCCTGACAAAATATCCAAAATCGTTTGTCTCCAGTTTTCAATATGAGATTGAAGGTCTGGCGGAATTGGCATTTGGATTTTCAACGCACCTGGAGTTATCATAATGTCAGCTGATGCACGCGTGTTCGTGGACATGTTTTCGTATTTGACAATTGCTTTTGTACACTAGATATTAAGAACCAATTGGATTTCGCATTCATTTGTTTTTTGTACTTTAAAACTTTAACTCTCTTTTTTTTTCATGAACTAAATTGTCGTTAATCTGGTGTTGAACAATATCTGCCGGTAACTGTGGCATTGTTTCCCGTCGACGATTTAACAACAGTCTTGCAAGCCAGCGTTGTTCCTCAATTTTTCGTCGATCTATTGCTGCCTGCACTTGCTCCCCAAGACCGACGACAGTCGCCAAATCTAACGATGACGCAGACAAGGTCTTGTGATACTCAACCCTTCGATCTTCCATCAACACGTCAACTACTTCTCTATGTTTATGAAGTATGGCAATCATAAGTGGCGTGAAACCTCTTTCATCGCGGGTGTTGGGGTCCATACCCGGTACTTGTAACATTCGTCGAACGATTCTCACATTTCCTGCACTACATGCCCGAAAAAGGCATGGATAGATGTTGATGCCCTCCACCGCCAAAAGCAACTTGACAACCTCGACGCGGCCGTTGTCACTCGCGAGGAAAAGTGGCGTCCAACCATCATTCCTGGCCTTATTCACGTCTATGTCCGGAGCTGCCAAAAGCAACTTGACAAGCTCGACGCTGCCATCCCGACTCGCCCAGTGAAGTGGCGTCCAACCATCATTCCTGGCCTTATTCACGTCTATGTCCGGAGCTGCCAAAAGCAACTTGACAAGCTCGGTGCGGCCACTCAAACTCGCGATGAGAAGTGGCGTCCAACCATCATTCCTGGCATTATTCACGTCTATGCCCTCCACCGCCAAAAGCAACTTGACAACCTCGACCTGGCCATTCTGACTCGCAATTAAAAGTGGCCTGGAACCACCATTGCTGGCCTTATTCACGTCAGCGCCGGCGGACAAAAGCAACTTGACAACCTCGTCGTGGCCATTCTCGCACGCCATGTAAAGTGGCGTGTAACCACCAGACATGCCATTATCGGCCTGGTTCACGTCTATGCCCTCCACCGCCAAAAGCAACTTGGCAATTTCGGTATGGCCATACTCACTCGCAATGCAAAGTGGCGTGCGACCGTGACGATAATCGACCTGGTTCACATCTATGCCCTCCACCGCCAAAAGCAACTTGAGTTGCTCGGCGTGGCCCTCGCTACATGCGGTTAAAATATCTACATCTGGCCCCCTTTTCCTTTTTGGTTCGGCGGGCACAAACTGTCGAAAACTCATTAAGAAAAATCAATATGTTTAAATACAGTCTGTTCATTGTTAGAAGAGTCAAGGGTATTTTTCTTTGTTTGGTTTTACTATTTTTTCCATACCCAAACGTGCATTTGCATAAATGAATACTCTTATAAAATGCTGTATATATTTATGTTTTGATTTATGTAATATGAGGTGGCTCTTCTTTATGTTGGTCTCGGCAGCCGCCAAATATCATTCGACCGAAACCCTTTTGAACCAAGTGCAGCAGCATTGTCACGGGGCATTGACCTGTCGCTTTGAAGGCGATGTACTTTTGACCGATTGGTCCCACGACCAAGCGTCCAAGCGTGTCTTTCTAGTTTTCAACGAGCACGCGCGCGAACGCGTCACCGGCGAATTGGCATTGCACGTCATAGAGCGTTTGCACAAATGGCAACCACCAGTGAATGTGACCATCGTTCCTGTACTTAATGTATGGGGACGCAAGCAAGTGGAACATGGCCATCCGTGTTTGCGTAAGAATGAGCATGGTGTCGACCCAAATCGCAATTACCAAATGACCACCACACACCACCACTACAGCAAATACTCTGAGGAATATGAGGGCCCTGCTCCATTATCTGAGGAGACGTCCAAACTTGTAGTCCGCGAACTAGAGAATACTGATAGATATATCAACATCCATAGCGGCGAGTTTTCTCTGTACATGCCATACGATTCCCGTGTGAAGCGTCCGCCACATTGGCGCCAGATGCGAGACAAGCTCGACGAGTGGCGCAAATGGTGTTCGAAATGTGCGGTGGGCGCAGCGGCCAAAACATCGTTTTACAAGGCGTACGGCACATCTGTCGATTGGGCTATTGATCATGGTGTGTCAGAGGCCTATACATTTGAGATATATGGCAAAAATACACGGAATTGTGTCAAAATGTTTAACCCGTCGGATTCTGAATTAGAACATATACTGGACATGTGGACACCTATACTCAAAAATGCATTGGAACTATGATCACGTTGTTAGGTGTTCACACTACAACTTGGAACGTATATATGTAATAGGCATACTACACGCACCGGCTGCTATAAAGAAACGAACTAATAGTGGTCAACAGATCCATTTGCGAGTTTTATTCTCGCTGCTACAAATAAATATGGCGGGAAGTGCCAAAACACATATTATGTTGATGCCATATTGGCGCAAAACTTACAGCTGAGTGTATGCATTCCAATTGAGCTCCCGTTGAAGCCATCTGAAACGCTCAAAGGAGAAGACGCTGCACATGAAAGCGCAGCGTTCCAAAAAGCAACGCCATCTAAGTTCATGTACAGGACTAAGATGTGGGACTACTACATAACATATTTTGGACATAAGGCTTACAAAAACTCCCACTCGCAAAAAAAGTATGATGACATTGTGTGAGGGCATTTGGAAAATTACGTTTACTGATGATAATGAGGAGGGTCAACGGACTCAAATATGGCGTTTAACGAATAGTGGTCAATACTTTACTGTTGAGCGCCAATGCAAAGACGGTTCATTTAGTCATCAAATGGGCGATCAAAAATTAATCTTCCACCCTCGCAGAAATAAGTATTTCATGATTACGTTCTTGAGTCGTATACAGGTCAAATACTTTGAGAAAATTGGTCATAGTCTCAACATATGTTTTGACACGCCTGGGTAACTCATATAGCAGCAGCAAATGGCAAGACTATACAAATCAAAAAGAAAGAAGAAAATTCGCGAAATATATCTGAACAATTTCACAAAGTTCGACGGATATGAAAGAAATGGTTACGATAGAGAAAACGAAACGAGCGACTCGTCATCTGTATCAAGCGAGGAGTACAATATGACACTCGATGCCAATGCTACAAAAAAGTCTAACACAATACACTGTTGCTGTGTATTTCTTGGTATAGCCATTTTGGCTACTGTAATTACAGTACTTGTATTTGTACTTTAACAGTATAAAAGAATTATTTAATTTTGTATACAATGACATCCGTAATTTATTTAGACTTTGATCTGTGCGCCTCGCCATTTTCATTTGATGCTGAAGCTGATGCTTCTGTACCTAACGCTATCAAAGAGACCATTGCAAAGACCTATGATAATAAAGATGACCCAGGTGGTCAAGAAAAAGACTACATCAAAGTTCGCGAATACTTCCAGCGAAAATTGGCGCCATTTCTATTTGAATTTCAGAGTCATATTATCATTCTGACAGCAAATAGTGCGCATAATGTCAGAGACATATTGAATCACTTTGGTGTGCAAATTGAATTACGAATTGTATCAACCTTTGACGCGAAAGGCATGCGAGCAGGAATCAGTCCCAACCTGTTCGGAGCCGTTGTCAAGAAAATCAAAAATGAAAACAAGGAGCCGAGAAAACAAAAAACAATTGAACAAATCGCAAAGCAATTCCGTGTCACCAAACAATCGATTTTGTCCACTGAAAGGCTCTTCGCAAAAAGAATTCTCGTATTGGATAAGGGCGTGACAAAAGCGGCTTACATTAGGAGTCAGGCAAGGCCATTCATCTTCTTGGACGACTCTGGGTCAGAGATCCGAAGTGTGCAAGCGCTTATTGATAATGAAAGCATGAGAGGGAGAACTCTAAACATCCCTAGGCCTGGACGTAATGTACCATTTGAAAAATGCGGTATGTTTGGCAAACCTGCCCTGACACAATTTGTCCCTGACTCAAACTGGTCTATTTTTATTAGTCAATTGATGAATGAGTTGAACGCGCATTATGTGCAACATGTTCCTGCAACTTTTCACTTTTAGGGAAATAACATATAAAAGTTTCTTAATAAAATGTAAAATGATTCGACAATTTATTTCGGCTGAACCCGGAAAAAGAAAGAGAGAAGGTGGAAGCCAGTCGTCTGCCGCCAGTCAAGGCGCTACCTCCCCCATT
>VMHT01122093.1_pt1 | contig 15528 bp, 14 predicted proteins | sample 4693611 | NCBI WGS metagenome assembly VMHT01 (sample SAMN12280063, study PRJNA550983) | marine metagenome | isolation source: seawater sampled from same location over 5 years 0.02-0.2 micron viral filtrate | place: USA: collected off the coast of southern California halfway between the port... ... | reverse complement strand
TGTTACAAGATCAAATCAGAACAACTGATTCGAGATTTCCTCTTCACGCTCGGAAAGAAACTCGCAACTCTTGGTTGCACTACAATCTTAATTTCGGAAATCACCTCCGCTACAGAAAATGCACACTGGTCCTCATTCGGTGTTGAAGAAGCAATCGCTGACGGCATCATTGTCATGGGAGATGTGGAACGTATGGGCCACCTTCTTCGATTCCTACAAGTGGTCAAGATGCGAGGAACTGCACACAGCCGTGCGAAGCACGCCATCGAACTCACGCCTCTTGGCGTCATGCTCACGCCTATGCTCAAATGGGGCGCACAGAGCGACAAAACATCTCGTTGGGGGTCATGATTATGTTCGAATTAGATCAAAGAATAGCCGAGCAACTCACTGAGGTTGCACTCAACAGCGCCGTCCAAGTTCGATGTGGAAATTCAAACGCGTTTATGGTGACGGCCAGCACTATGATTCCACTCATGCAGATGTTTGAGATGGGTGGCGTTTACATCAGCGCAAACCGAGGTGCTGTAGAAATTATTCAAGCGTTTGAATCGATTGGAATGGATGTTTCCAATATCCAATTCATTGACCTCGTATCCTCAGGTATTTTAGGAGGCACAGACGTTCCTTATTCCAACATTCATTTCGTCGACAGTCCAATTATGCTCGAATCAGTCTTATTGCGCACCCTTTACATTCTCAGAACAACATCTTCTGTCCGAAACTTCGTGTTTCTCGACAGCGTCAATGCGCTTGCTATTTACAACGAAGACAGAATTCTAGCTGAGTATCTTCACACATTCATCAACACGTTCCGCCAGCGTGAGATTCTCTCAGTGGTTCTGAATGTACCCGATCAAACCCCTCCACTTGTGCTTTCCAATTTGGATTTGTACTGTACCGACTTAATTGACCGAGGTCAGGTCGTTATCCATTGAGGTGAACTGGCATGGCAAAGAAGTTTGATTTTGATCCCGAGGATGAAGAGTTCTTCAGCAAGGTAGGTTCCTTTGGGGTTCCAAAGTTTGACAATGAGATGCATGGAGGCATCCCTCGAGGCTTTACTCTGATCGCTTTTACGGACACTGGCTCAGGTAGCGAATTATTTGCTAAGCAATTCACATCGCCAGCTGAAGAGTCAGAAAACACCCTCTACATCTCTACAAACGAAGGTCAGGCAGAGATTGTTCGAATTTTCCAAAAGTACGATTGGCCCATGGACATCAATGTCCGAACCATTGGGGAGGAATACAATTCCAACGTTCTTGAAAGAGAACTTTTGGCAAGCAGATACAGGCTTGAAGGCTTCCAATTGGCCGACATTCAACGTCTTGCACAGACTCGTTTTGTGGATGACACAAATCAAGATTATCTCACCGAAGTCACCAACGAAATCATGGCTCTCGGCCCGTACTTCAGGGCGGTTGTCGACAGCTTGGATTTCTTCCTTCAACGTGAAGATCCCGCCCGTGTTGTGGCGATGGTCAGAATGCTTCAGGCCCATGCACAACTTCACCGGGGATTGTTGCTTATTTCAGTCTCCACCAATGGTTTAGATCCTGCCATCAAGCAGGAATTGTCCACTATTGCTGACATGGTGCTTTCATTCAACGTCCGAACCATCGGTACAGATTTCGAAACCTCGATGATCGTTTCGAAGTTCCGCAATGCTCCAGAGAACCTTAAGATTCTCGTGTTCCGAGTAACTCCAGAAGAAGGAATTACTCCAGAAACTGTCGAGCGTATCGCTTGATACTGGCGACGCATCTGTGGACGAGTGCTGTCCTTCGACGTCGATACGTCCAAAGAGGTCGGCACATGCCCTCGGGTCATGGGGAAGCGTGAGGCTACCGGCGGATATGACCCATCTGGTATCGATTTGGAAGCATGGACTGTCCTCGAAGCTCAGTTGGAAGCGACCATCCCCAATTACGACCGTGTCAACAAACTGATGACATTCGGGCAAGATAAGCGCTGGCGAAGAAACGTCCGAAACCACGCCAGCCCTGGGATGAAAATACTCGAGGTAGGATGCGGGCCTGGTTCCTTCGCTGAGGATCTCGTAGGTTTGGATGTGACCTGCTTGGACCCATCTCCAGAAATGCTGAAAGTGGCCAAAAAGAGAGTCGATACCGCACGAGCCGAACGCGGCGAAGAACCAGCAGCGTATGTCGAAGCCATTGCAGAAGAGATTCCGCTTGAAGACAACACCTTCGACATGGTATTTTGCTTATTTTCATTCCGAGATTTCCAAGACAAGCGAAAAGGCTTGGAAGAAATCTACAGGGTTTTGAAGCCCGGTGGCCAACTGGTTATTTGTGATGCCGGTAAAGCCAACTGGTTGCACGGTCTTGCAGGTCGGATCTGGATGGCTACAGTCGTTCAATGGCTTGCTCGAATCGTCACAAAAGACAAGAATCATCCTTGGAAGGGTTTGGCTAATACGTACTCGCACTACGGTACAAATGGATACTACAGGACAATGATCAAAGATGTTGGCTACCAAAATGTTCAGGGCCGATTACTATGGCCATTCGCCATGGCAAGTCGTTTCCGTGGTACAAAGCCCAAGCAATGAACCATTCTTGTTGAATTTGAGGTCATCGAATCGACCCCATTACCCTCATAAACCCCCTACCGTTCAGCCGATTTGCTGGTGTTTATCTTGGGTATGGCCGACGTACTTCGCAAAATCAAGCAAGCAGAACAAGATGCAGAAAAGCAGCTTGCTGATGCCCAAGCAGAAGTAAGTAAGATTGCAGCCGACGCTCGTCGCCAATCCGTTCAACTCATCGCCGATGCAACTGATGGCTCGGTCGCAGACACTCAGGCAACACTTGATGATGCCCGCAGTAAAGCAAACAAAGAGGCAGAAGGTGTTGCAAACGATGGACAAAAAATCGTGGACGCTATATCCTCTTCCGCAGCAGACCGAAAGGACAAGGCCGTTGCCCACCTCCTTGACACAGTAAATTCTCAGTGAGTTGACTCCAATGTTCGCAACCGCAGAAATGTCCCGCCTCACCGTGGCGGCTCCCGTCGCTAAGATGGAGGAAGTTCTGCGAATGTGCGCCGCTCTTTCGTGTGTGCACATCGAAGAATATGGACAATTCCAAGACGGCATCGGTGTAGGAAGAGCGCTTTCAACCGAAGGTGCGAACAAAACCAGCGCTATGCTCACCAAAGTGCGGGCGGTATCCTCATCTGTGCAAGCCATCAACACCGATGGTCCTATGCCTCTAAATGAAGCGAAAAAACTCGTAGACTCATTCGAATCCAAGATTGATGATGCCCTCGCCTACCTTGACACCATACGTGACAGTGAATCCTCGATTGCCACACTCAAGGAGCAACACCAAGTTCTCGAGCGCCTCGCTCCCCTCGACATTCCCCTAGAATTGATGGGCGGGTTCGACGGCTTAGAGGTCTATGTTGGCGAGACGCCTCGTGCGAGCAAAGCAAAATCCATCTTCTCAGCATTGAGTTCCGAAATCCTACTTCACAGCGCCCCTGGTATTGTTGCAGTCGCATGTCAAACCCAACATGCAGCAGAAGTTCAAATCTGTTTGGCCGAACTCGGTGCAAAGGCAGTTCAAATCCCTGCAGGAGAAGGCTCTCCAGCAAAGAAAGCAAGTAGTGTCCTCTCTGAGATCACCTCCCTCGAGAACACAATTGCAAGCACTCAAGAGTCACTTGATGCCTGGGTTGGACGAAACGCACGGTCAATTGTGGCTCTGGAAGAGTACCTCACCCGAGAAGACGCCATCTACACCTCTCCGACCTTGGTTGCTGTCAGTGACCAAGCCTTCGCTCTTGATGCATGGGTGCCCACCTCGCAGACCGAAATGGTCTCATCCAAACTTGAGAAGGTAGCCTCCCACGTCGCCGTTGAAGCCTATGTTGACCCTCATCATGCACACGGTGGCGAAGAACACCATGAGACTCACGATGTCGCCAAAGAGCTGGTCATGCTATCCGACTACCTACTTAGGACGAAGCAATCTGTCTTCCAATTCTTCAAGTCTATTGATCTTGATGACTCAGGGAAAGTAGACAGTTATGAGTTCCAGCAAGCACTGAAATCAGCAAATGTGGCAGATCTGCCACCATGGGACATCGGTCCTTTGGTCAAAGCGATGGATTTGGATGGAGATGGGCGAATCAATTTGCCAGAACTCGACATATCTCTCACCATGATTCGGGCCATGCCATCAGAAGACGAGCACCACGACGAGCCAACCCCGCCTATTGAATTCGAGAATGGCAAAACTACTCAACCATTCGAACTCTTGGTCGACCTCGTTGGCCGGCCTAAGTATGGGACATTTGAACCATCGATGCTCATCATGATGACCTTCCCGTTCATCTATGGAATGATTCTCGGAGACTTTGGCTATGGGGCAATCCTTGTTGTACTCTCCCTGTGGCTTGGTTCCAAACCATTCGCAGTAGATCCTCTAGCGCAGAAGGGCATGACTGTCCTGCGTTGGATGGGTGTATGGTGCGTCATATGGGGCATAATTTTCGCAGAAGGGTTTGGATTTGTATGGGACGGTAGTATGTATGTCGATGGTGTCCTCAAAGAAGGTTATCGATGGGGTCCAGATATTGCTATACTGACCAGTTTCTACGGATGGGCTCACGATGTGTTTGTCATGCCAGAAACCCTAGCTGTGTTGCTTGGCCTTGGCGATGGAAGTCATCCATTTGTCATGATGCCGTTCCACCGGGCAAGTGCTGGCCACGGACTCGAGCAATACGTCTCCCTCGCAGTCTACCTCGGTGTGTTCCACATCCTAGTAGGACTCATCATCGGCTTCCTCAATGTGAACAAGGCTCATGGAATCGCTGCTGCTTTCTTCGAAAAGGGATCTTGGCTTATGATTCTAGTTGGCGGATTCATGATTTGCAGAAACTTCGTCATGGGCTACAACGAATTGTTCGAAGTGCAACCTCTGTGGAACCTTCTTCTTCTCGGCGGTATTGCCTGCCTCATCGTTGGCCTTGCCATCTACGAAGGCTTTGGTTGGGCTGGCGGGATTATCATGGGTCCAATCGAAACCTTTGGATTGCTTGCTAACACTCTCTCTTACCTACGTATCATGGCCGTCGGTGTGGCCGGCGTTAAAATCGCAGAAGTCTCGATCATCCTCGGATGGGAAAACATTCTCAAAGGCCTAGAAACCGGCGGAGCAAGCGGTTATCTGACCGTTGTCTTGTGCGCTGTCATTTTCCTCTTTGTCCAGGTCTTCGCTCTCGCTCTCGGTATTCTCTCGCCAACAATTCACGCTGCCCGTCTCCACTTTGTGGAATGGATGGGCAAATTCTACGACGGATCCGGCCGTGCTTTCGCACCGCTCGGTGGCCGTTCCCTCCATGTTGAGGGTCAATCATAGTCCACGGACACAAAAAACACGGAGGTAGCAAATATGAACGCAAACACCCTAAAAACGAGCCTAAGAACACTGATCCTTTTGGCAGCCATCACTATGGTTGCTCAAGGGGCAGCAGCAGCAGACGCAACCGGAGCATCAGACGGTGACGGATACACAGCCATTGGCGCTGGTATCGCACTCGGCCTGGCCGCAATCGGTGCAGGTCTGTCCCAAGCAGCCATTGGCAGCGCAGCTGTCGGTATGCTCGCAGAAGACGGAAGCAAATTCGGCCCAGCATTGATTTTCACTGCTTTGCCGGAATCCATCGTCATTCTCGGTGCTCTACCGCTCTTCCTTTGAGGAAGAAAAACGGTTCCACGGTCGATTGTCGGCCAACTGAAATCACACTACGGAGGAAATACAATGACGCTAGAAACACTTGCAAAAGATATCTCAAAATCAGCTAAGGCAGAAGCCGACGCTATGATTGCAGAGGCTCAAAAAGAAGCCGAAGCAATCGTTGCGGAAGCCACAGAAAAGGCTGCAACCATCCGTTCGGAAGCGGCCAGCCGTACTGAACGCGAAGCAGAACAGATTGCCCGCGAGGTTGTTGCGAGCGCTCGCCAAGCCAACCAGAAGGAGATTCTAGTTGCACGCCGAAAGGTCCTCGACGAAACTCTTGCGGCAACACGAGCAGAACTCAGCAGCGCAAAAATGAAGGGAAGGGCTAGTTTGCTCAAATCCCTCATGGCAAAGGCAGATGAAATTGGTAAAGATTTCAATGTCCGACCCGTAGAAATGGATCGAAAGGCGCTCTCAGAACTCGCAGGAAAGCGAGGCATGGGCGACGCTGTCGAAGGCCTGGGCGGATTCGTCCTCGAGGCTACGGACGGCTCAGTGTCCTATGACATGCGCTTTGACACGCTTCTCGAAGCATCTTGGAAAGATGAACTGAGTGCAACGACCAAAATTTTGTTTGATTGAGGGATTCGAATGGTTATGACAGGAAACACACCCTATGTTGCTGCCCGAGCAAAGTCTCGTCGGCAGAAACTTGCGGACCGTGCCCGTCTGCGCCAATTGATTAGCCAATCGCCAGACCAGTTGACGGTTGCCATTGGTGACATTGGCTACCGAACTGAGATGGACATGTACGCCGGGCGGTTGTCAGGCGGCGATTTGGTGGAAGCTGCTCTGACTCACAATTTAGAACATGAATTGGATAAGATGGTTGGCCTATGCAACGGTAAAATCCGCTCCATGGTTGAAATTTACACTTCGCGTTACGAATACCACAACGCAAAGGTTGTGTTGCGGGCTGTCGTTAACGATGTAGAAATGGAAAAAATCACCCATTCCATCCTGCCTGAATTGAATGATATCAACACCCCTTGGCTCAAGATCATCGAGAGCGCTGACGACCTCAAGTCTGCTTCTACACAGATGCGACGCAAGTCGTTTGGCTCAGCGCTTGCTGGCGTACCCGAAGATGGACGCCTTTCTGATTACGAAGACGCTCTTGATCGTCATTACTTCTCGAACGCCCTCAAAGCCCTGACAGGGAAGGGACCTGACGTCCGTTTCCTCAAGGATTTGGTGGCGAGTGAAATCGATCACCGCAACATCCTCAATGTCCTCGAAGCAGGGGCTGTTGGTTTGTCAAACGAACAAATCGTAGAATTGCTCATCCCAGGTGGACGAGTTGTTCCTAAGCGCGCATTCTCCGCCATTGCTACCGGTGGAAAGGACGCCTTGCTCGATATGCTTCGTAATGCACCAAGATTCGATGGAGCATCCTTCGAAGAAGCACTCGCTACATCAACCGAAACCCGCAGCCTTGATGCCGTGGTCACATGGTTGAAAGAACGGGAACACAAGAAGATGGCTCGCATGAGTTTCTTGCATCCTGTTTCAGCACTGCCTGTCATTCACTACATTGCTATGAAGGTACAAGAAGTGGACGACTTGAGACTTATTGTGCGAGGTCGCCTAGCGGGCTTGCCAACCGATGTGCTGGAAGCACACATACTGAACTGAGGTGAAATGAATGGATATCGCAGTTGTAGGTACGCCGGAATTCACTCTTGGTTTCCAACTCGCAGGTGTTGATCACCTGCACAACCCTGAAGGCGAAGACGCAATGGTCTCCACCTTCAAATCACTACTCAACAACAAAAGCGTCGGGATTGTCGTGGTCGACTCCGCAATCCTCGCTGCACTGCCAGAGCGTCTTCGTGACCAACTCTCGGCATCCGTCTCTCCGACCGTGCTTGGCATTGGAACGGAAGAAGACACCACTTTGCGAGATACAATTCGTAAGGCAATAGGAGTCGACCTTTGGAAGTAATGTTTCAACAAAAATGGAGGAAATAAAAATGAGCAATGAAGGAGTAATTTACCGGATATCTGGTCCTGTTGTGACCGCAACCGGCATGAGCGCAGCTATGTATGACGTCGTTCGTGTTGGGCACGAAGGTCTGATGGGCGAAGTGATTGAACTGCACGGCGAAAAAGCCGTCATTCAAGTGTACGAAGACACATCTGGTATTCGACCAGGTGAACCAGTTTTGAACACTCAAGAAACCCTTTCGGTTTCACTCGGACCCGGACTTTTGACTCAAATTTATGACGGTATTCAACGCCCGCTCCCAACATTGGAGAAGGAAATGGGCGTGTTCATTACCCGTGGTGTCGATGCAGACGCGTTTGACCTCGAAAAGATTTGGACCTTTGAACCACAAGTTGCAGTTGGCGACGAAGTGGTCGGCGGCCAAGTTATTGGGCACGTTCAAGAAACTGAAACAATTATTCACAAGATCATGGTTCCTCCAACCGCAAACGGTACTGTGAAGTCTATTGAATCAGGCGACTTCAACGTCACACAAACAATCTGTGTGCTCGAAGACGGCACTGAAATGCAAATGATGCAGAAGTGGCCGGTCCGAACCCCTCGACCATTCCAACAGAAGTATGCTCCTGACACACCACTTATCACCGGTATGCGAATTCTAGATTTCTTGTTCCCGCTCGCAAAGGGTGGTGCAGCAGGTATTCCAGGCCCATTCGGCTCTGGAAAGACGGTGACACAGCAGTCTCTTGCAAAGTACTCTGACGCACAACTTGTGGTTTACATCGGTTGTGGAGAACGTGGAAACGAGATGACTGAAGTGTTGGACGAATTCCCCCACTTGATTGATCCAAACACCGGTAAGCCGCTCATGGAGCGAACCGTGATGATTGCCAACACCTCCAACATGCCTGTCGCTGCTCGAGAAGCATCTGTGTATACGGGAATTACCATCGCAGAATACTTCCGTGACATGGGCTACGACGTTGCTCTCATGGCAGACTCTACCTCTCGCTGGGCAGAAGCAATGCGTGAAATTTCCTCTCGTCTTGAAGAAATGCCCGGTGAAGAAGGATACCCTGCTTACCTTTCGTCTCGAATTGCAGAATTCTACGAGCGAGCTGGTCGTGTCGAAACCCTGAGCGGTGACGACGGCTCAGTCACCGTCATTGGTGCTGTGTCTCCACCCGGTGGAGATATCTCTGAACCTGTTTCTCAAGGTACCCTGCGAATTGTCAAGGTGTTCTGGGGTCTTGATGCTGGACTTGCTCGACAACGGCACTTCCCTGCAATCAACTGGCTTAACTCGTACTCATTGTACCCACAAAGCCTCGACCAGTGGTTCCGTGACAACATCAGCCAAGACTTCCCAGAAGTCCGAACTCAAGTCAGTGGTCTGCTTCAGATTGAATCCGAATTGCAAGAAATCGTCCAATTGGTCGGTTCAGATGCTCTACCAACCGATCAACAACTCACCCTTGAAGTCGCTCGTATGATTCGTGAGTTCTTCTTGCAACAGAACGGTTTCCACGATGTTGATGCTTACTGTGACATCCACTTGCAATACAAGATGGCCAAAGCCATCTTGTCCTTCCAAGACGCTGCTAAGTCTGCAATGGCCAGTGGCGCACAACTCAACGATGTTGTCAACGTTCCATCCCGATCCGACCTTATGAGAGGTCGATTCGAGAAAGGATATGTGGACATCATCGAATCGATGGTCGACACCATGACTGCCGAGATAGCCGCTACGGTGGAGGACAACTGAGGAGAGGATTATCATGACTGGAAAAGAATACCGAACCATTACTGACGTGAAGGGACCACTGGTCTTTTTGAACAAAACTGAACCTGTTGCCTTTGGTGAAATCGTCACACTACGACTTTCCAATGGTACCATCAAGAACGGACAAGTGCTCGACACTTCCGATGACCTTGTCATCGTTCAAGTGTTTGAAGGAACCTCCAAAATCGACCGAGAAGCAGGTGTCACCTTCATGGGTGACGTTTTCAAGCTCCCTGTGAGCACGGATCTCGTTGGACGAATTCTCGACGGTGCAGGGCGACCACGGGACGGCGGTCCAGAAATCGTCGCTGACCAAAAGGAAGACATCATTGGTGCTGCAATTAACCCTTACAGCCGACAAAGTCCGAATGATTTCATTCAGACTGGTGTCTCTGCTATCGATCTCTGTACGAGCCTCGTGCGTGGACAGAAGTTGCCAATTTTCTCGGCATCTGGTCTACCCCACAACGACATCGCTCTTCAGATTGCTCGACAAGCGAAACTCAAGGATTCAGATGAAGAATTCGTTGTTGTGTTCTGTGCTATGGGAATCACCGCAGAAGAATACAATTTCTTCCGTTCCGATCTGGAGCGTACCGGCGCGCTCGAAAACGCTGTATTGTTCGTCAACCTTGCTGACGACCCTGCTGTCGAGCGAATCATTACCCCACGTCTTGCTTTGACCGCTGCTGAATATCTGGCGTTTGAGAAGGACTACCACGTTCTTGTCATCTACACTGACATGACCAACTATTGTGACGCATTGCGACAAATTGGTGCTGCCCGTGAAGAAGTTCCAGGACGACGTGGATACCCGGGATACATGTACACTGACTTGGCTATGCTGTACGAGCGTGCAGGTCTTGTCAAGGGCAAGAAGGGTTCCATCACCCAATTCCCAATTTTGACCATGCCTGGTGACGATATTACCCACCCAATTCCAGACTTGTCCGGATACATTACTGAAGGTCAGATTGTTATCTCTCGTGAATTGCACCAACAGGGTATCTATCCGCCGATCAATGTTCTTCCATCACTCTCTCGTTTGATGGGGTCCTGTATTGGTGAGAAGACAACCCGTGAAGACCACAAGTCTGTGTCCGACCAGATGTACGCTGCGTACGCTCAGGGCCGTGAACTCCGTGGATTGGTAGCGATTGTCGGTGAAGATGCACTGAACGAGCGTGACAAGCAACTGCTTGACTTCTCGGGCGTCTTTGAAGACAAGTTCCTTCGACAAACACGGGACGAAGACCGTACAATCGAAGAAACCCTTGACCTGTGCTGGACTTTGATGTCATCAATCGACACCAAGTACCTCGTTCGTCTCGACCAAAAGTGGATCGACAAGTACCACCCAGATAACAAGGCTTGAACTTGCTAAAGCAAACTGGAGGCAAAGAACATGGCACTTGACATCAAGCCAACCCGAAGTGAGTTGATTAAACTCAAGGGGCGCATTAAGCAAACCAAGAACGGGTACAAGTTGTTGAAAATGAAGCGGGACGGTTTGTTTCACGAATTCCGACAACTCTTGGCTACCATGATCGAAGCAAAGCGCGACTTGACCGCTACCTACAGCCTTGCAAAACAACGCATCGACTTGGCCAACGCCATCGAGGGCGGTCTTGCAGTGCGTGCAGCCGCTATCGCCAACACTGGTCATCCAGAAGTTGAGGTCGAGCGTCGAAACATCATGGGTGTTGTTGTTCCTAGCGTCAGTGGAACCAACCTCAAATCCACCTTCCAAGAGCGTGGTGTTGGATACATTGGTTCTTCACCATACATTGACGAAGCAGGTGAATCATTTGGTAATTTAATTGAAAAGATTGTGCGTGCTTCAGAAATGGAAGCTACACTCAAGCGCTTGCTTCAGGAAATTGAAGCCACAAAGCGCCGCGTAAATGCGCTCGAGTTCAAAGTCATCCCTGAGCTCGAAGAGGCACGAGTATTCATTCAACTCCGACTTGAAGAAATGGAACGTGAAGAAACGTTCCGTCTCAAGCGATTCAAGAACAAGTGAGGATCATTTGCGGGCAGTTGCTGTCCGCATGTTTGAAAACCATGAGGGATTCATTGATGGGGGAGGCTTGCCCCCGTTGAGATGAGGGGAAGCCATGAGTGACGATGCGCAATCTTCTTCCGACCCTCAACCGATGGAGGCTCACAAGGACCTCTGGTCACAACACGACCTTCTTCAGACCATCTTAAGCCGTCATTTCAATGTCCATGGCGTGATTGGTGGAACAGTATTACCAGCATGGAATGTTACCACCATAGGTGATGATGATGCTCATCAACAGCTCGTTGTCCTCAATGAACATCTTGTGAAATTAGGTTGGATGGCAAAATTACTCATCGATGAACCATGGGTTGTGCAAATTCTTCCAATTCCAGAACGCCAATTCCCCTCTAATGGTTTCCAGCGATTGATGTGGACCATTACCGCTCTTACGCTTACCCTCGCCGGGGCATACTGGATGAATGGGGCAACCCCTGAAGGGGGATGGTTCAGCGACTCATCATTCATTGACGCATTTTTTGGTTATACTCTTCCCGTGCTTGGATCGATTTTCATTGCATCACATATCCAACGCTACATCGCAGGACGCTATGGTATGCGGGTTGGACATATTGTGCCCGTTCCTGAGCCTTCCATTGCCCTATGGAGCCTTGGTGCTTTGCCCAAATCGATGTTGATTTGGCCTTTTGGTCTCTTCCTCATCCCCACACTACCTCGGATGGATGCCCGTTTGTGGCCAGACAGGAAAGCGCTTGGTTGGTCTGCAGTGAGTGTCCCAGCGACGCTCGTCTCTCTTGGGTTGCTCTTCTGGGCTGTTGGTTTGTGGCTCACTCCTGATTTTGTTTCGATTACAAGCGAGCAAAACATGGCATACCCGCCTCTCGCTGTTGAACTCATGAGCCAACTGATGCTTGGTGACGGCTACGAGCAACTGCTGGTTTGGTCGCACCCCTTCGTGCACGTTGGGGCCCTTTTGACCTTCTTTGGTTGTCTTTCAATGCTCCCAATCCCAACATTCCCGGGGGGGCGTCTCATGGTTGCTCGTGCAGGTCACGGAGAAGCAAGGAGCGGTTCAAATCAAATTTTCATCTTCCTTCTTCTCCTTGCTTTCGCATGGATGTTTGATGCTTTTAATGGATTGAACATATGGCTTCTTGTGCTCTCAATGGTTGTTCCACTTCTGTTGTTCATGGGTTCAGATCGACGAACGCCAATTGTATTGGATGAACCGAAAGGATTGGAACTTTCATCGATGAAAAACATGGGTCTTGTCGCTCTTGCGATTGTCATCCTCGCTCTTCCTCAACAAATTCCTTTTGCGGTGGATGAAGATTGGGATCAACAAGTATCGTACTCTATCGATGATTTCGGACAAGCAGTACTGCATAATGGTACGTGGAGTGCCGAGGTCAGCATTACCGTGCAAAACCCATCCTCACTCGAACGCAGTTGGTCTGTCCTTGAAGACCAATACGATACCAACCTAAATGCATGGACTGTTGCATGGGATTGTGATGGAGAAGATTCAATTTCGATCGCTGAAGGCGGTTGCGGGAGTGTGCTCCCTCCAAACACACAAACAACGGTTATGTTGAATCTCACTTGGATTGGTGCAGCAGACGCCCCTGTAGCGACAACATTTGGTGTACTCACCACCTCGCTGTCAACCTTGAGTGTTGAAACAATTACCATTCAACCAGACCTCGATGTCTTTGTGGCATCAATGTGGGCTTTCGTTGAGGAAAACGGGGAGTTGAAGCGTTGTTTATCATTCGGGGGAATTAGTGATTCCCCGATCAACGCTTCGCTTCCTCAGGCAGTCGATTCCTTTGAAATCGATGCTCGTCTTCATTGGATTGAAGGGCACGATAGCCTTAATGCTTCATTTGATGAACGACCAGAGCGCTTGTGCATTCGTGGCCTTGACCCTGTTCTTCTGCAAGCTTCTACACTGGATGAGGTGCTCATCGATGGTGTCCGATTCCATGCCGGTTCTCCGACCCTGCCAATGACTGCAGTTGTACCAGCGAGCGGATGGGAGATCACACCAGATCCGAACACTGGCTGGGGCTTTGAATTGGGTGCTGGCACCATCATGAGCGCTACAGGAGATCCCTGTCCGCTCAATGCAACCCTAGCAACCCCTCTCCCCCCTGCCTCAGGTGACTGGGTTTGGGACCTTGATGTTCGAGAAATTTCCAGCATACCCTCAATCGCAAATGGAACTCAAAATCTGACAATTCAAATGCCTGATGGCTCAACAGTCATTGTTTGTTCTGAACCACTTTCTCCTCTTCCACGATTGAACTTTACAGTTGAAGAAGGGCCTGAGGTCATCCTCATCAGATCAAATGTCGTTCACCGTATGTGGTCAAATGTCTGGATGGCGGCTACCAATGGAACAATGCTGACACCAGATGGAGGTACCTTTAACCTCTATAATCCGAGCAACTCAACGGTTGCAGTACAATTAAATTTCGAAGGGAATGGTGCTCAATGGAGTGACATTTCATCAACCTCTCAGTTGCAACCTGGTGACAATTTCTTCGAGTTTGAACCGAGCCAATCTGCACTCTCAACCATGTGGTTTGAGCATGTCGAAGGCCAAATTGTGGTTCATTTAGGCAGTTATGTATGAGGGGATGAGATGAAAATCGCAATCTTGGGGGCAGGTTCACTTGGCTCCCTACTTGCAGGTTTTCTTTCTCAAGATTCACAGATTGAACTTTTGGTTCATTCAAAGGGCGACCACGGGGCGATGATGGTCGCCAAGGGTCTTGAGATTCAAGGAGAAGCATCGATACAAGTCGATCCAACTGATGCTTTGTTCACACTCGATGAAGTAGGTATTCCAGAACAATTTGATGGGTCTATGGACGTCGTTATCCTTACCGGGAAAGCCCACTCAACCCCCCTCTTGGCAAAGCTTGCGCATCGATTGCTCAGACCCGCTGGCATTGCCATGAGTCTCTCGAACGGGCTTGGGCATGCTGAGGTCCTTGTTGCTGCTCTGGGCCCTCACAGGGTTGTTTGTGGTACAACCACTTACGCTGCTTGGCGCCCAAGCCCAGGTGTTGTCCATTTCGCAGGTCATGGTCAAATCGTCTTAGGTCAACTCCAAGGGGGTCCTTCAGCGCTTGAGGTCCAACCTCTGATCGACGCCTTTACGCGCAGCGCATTGTCCACTTCATGGTCAGAACATGGTCCTTCGACCGTCTGGATGAAGGTGCTTCTCAATATTGCAATCAATCCGATAGCAGCACTTTCAGGGGTGAAAAACGGTGAACTCCTCAACCCTGCTCTGTTTAACGCAGTACTGGAAACCATGCTTGAGGGGGCGAGGGTTGCACGTCAAGAGGGGGCGATTCTTCCCGATGATTTGGAACTTGAACAGCAATTACAAACGGTGCTTCATGCCACCTCGGAAAATAATTGTAGCATGCTCCAAGATGTTCGCACAGGTCGCATGACTGAGATTGCTTACCTCAACCAAGCCGTTGTCGAGCGCGGTGAGCGAATCGGTATGCGTGCTCCAATGAACCAAATGCTCAGTGCAATGATTGAGGCACTCACGCCTCATTCAAGTCAGCATTGAAATGCAATCCTCTGTTTTCTGTTCGAGCGAGTGAATCTTCGATGACCAATTGGCCTACAAGAGTCATGTTTCGCAATTCAACAATCTCTCTTGATGGGACCGCTTGTTTCCATATGGTGTCAACTTCATCTGAGAGTAAAGCCAATCGCCGTTTCGCTCGATGAAGGCGATCATATCGTTTCACAATTCCCACTTCTTGAGACATGGTAGCCTTGAGTGCCGCTCGGTCATTGATGACAGGAGCATGCTCGACGAGGTTGCTAAGACCATCAGCGCGCCATTCGGGTAGCTCAATCGTATTCGATGGAGGGTTTTGTGCAATGATATGGTCGGCAGCTCTTGCTGCATAGACCACCGCTTCGAGTAAACTGTTTGAAGCCAGACGGTTTGCTCCGTGCATTC
>VMHT01028622.1_pt1 | contig 15528 bp, 16 predicted proteins | sample 4693611 | NCBI WGS metagenome assembly VMHT01 (sample SAMN12280063, study PRJNA550983) | marine metagenome | isolation source: seawater sampled from same location over 5 years 0.02-0.2 micron viral filtrate | place: USA: collected off the coast of southern California halfway between the port... ... | reverse complement strand
GGAATCTAATTTTCTTCGGTTTTTGTTCTAAGCACTTCGATAATCAACACACTCAAAATTACACCTACTATTCCGAGTTGCATTCCAAGAACTCCTCCGCCTTCATATCCTCCCTGTCCTTGATATGTGAAATTGTCAATAATCAGTGGCATTGTTGCCCCAGTCAATAAGGCGCATACAATGATTAAGACAAATCCCAGGACGATGTAGATAATGAATCTAAACTTGCTATTGAGGATAGAAGACATTGAATCTCTTAGGCGTCCCATTGTAATAAATTAACCTAATACGCAAGGGTTTATCCGAATAACCTTACGAATGCAATTGTTGTTTGAATGGGCTTTGAGTGGGTCATTCGGAACGCTACGCTATGCCTTGTCGGGTAAACAATGGCTCCTTTTGATTGGAGATACCCTCAATTCCGGTTGAATTTAGGAGGAAGAATTGTTAATGCGTTCGTTTGGCCTCAATCATGGAGCCTATTCTTGCAGTACTTTTGCTCTCAATAATGTTCTGTTCTTTGGTGGCAGGATTGCTATTTGGATTTGCAATCGTCGTGATGCCTGGTATTGCGAAGCTCACCGATAAGGAGTACCTTTTGGCCTTCAAGCACATGGATGGAATCATACAGAACAACCAACCCCTCTTTGTTCTCGTCTGGGCTGGTTCGATACTCTCAGTAATGGCCACACTGGTATTGGGGATGTTGAACCTCAGCGGATCAGACGTCTATCTTGTCTTTTTTGCATCGATTCTGTATTTATTTGGTGTCCAATTACCAACGTTCAGATTTAATATTCCACTAAATAATTCAGTGCAACGTTTGGATGTTGAAGGCTTGGAGGAATCTGGTGCTGCTCTTTCTCGTGCTGGTTTTGAACAGCCTTGGAACCGGTGGAACCAACTTAGAACGGTCAACGCCGTTGGCACGGTATCCATCTTGCTTTCCCTTCTCGTCAGACTCTAATCTCCATCTTACGCTTACTGTCGACTTCGTTTGCCCGTGGCGATTTTGGTCATGTATTGGTAGGTTTGGAGGGTTTTTTTTCAATACCCATTGAAACGGATCCCGGAATTTCAAAGAGATTTCAGTGGGCCTTCAATATGCCTCTGGTCAATGCATATCGGTTTACAAGGATCCTCATCTCCCAAATGAACAACCAGGCTGGTTGAAGAAACGATAAATGTCGGAAGCATGACGATGGAACGAGGCCCGTGAAAGTTCGACTCCATCAATTCCTTTCACGAACCGGTATCTTTTCCTCAAAAAGGGATGTGAAAGACGCCATCTGGGCGGGTGAAATCACGGTCGGTGGTTCGGTCGTCAAAGACATCTCATTCCAGTTCAACGCCAACACCAAAACCGTGGAATGGAATGGAGAGGCTCTACGGTTGCCGGGGTTGCATCACACCTTTGTGCTCAACAAACCCACTGATGTTATCTGTTCAAGGCTTAACAAACAAGAACGTGCTTTGGGGAAGCGTTCGGTCTTCAGCGTCATTCGCGAGATGGTTTCCGATTCAGTTTTCGACCGACTTCTTACGGTTGGGCGGTTGGATGAGCAGACCACTGGATTGCTGTTGTTGACGACTGACGGGCATCTTGTTCACGACATCGCCTCACCGGACAAGCATGTTTCGAAAACCTACGCCGTCGAACTTGACCGTGAACTCCAGCCAGAGGACATGGAACTTCTTTCCAAAGGGGTCAGCATTGAACTCGAAGTGGATGGTGTGTTTACGTCCTTTACAACTTCGCCTGCTGATGTCTCCGTTGATGAAGATGGCTTGGTTTTCCTTTCCATCTCAGAAGGAAGAAAACGGCAAGTCCGACGCATGTTTGCTTCGCTGGATTACGCCGTGGAACGCCTCCATAGGGTTTCCATCGGAGGGCTCAATTTACAGACGCTCGGGGTCAAAACTGGTGAAGCCGTTGAGATTGAAGAAACGTTTCTTCGTCAATTGGTCTTTGAGCCATGAGCAGACAAAAGACCTTGAAGCACCGCACCTCAGGGTTGGTTGGAGATGCACCATGCCCGGCGACATGTCTTGGATGAAAGCTCGCTTTGACGAACTCAACGAGAAATCGTTGTTATGGGAGCCGCCCACCCTCGAAGGCCCCAATGTGCCTCGGTGCCAGATGGACGGCAAGCCCACGATCATGCTCTCTGCTAACAATTACCTCAATTTGACCACCCATCCAAAAGTGGTGGCTGCCATGCAGGAGGCGACCACGAAATACGGGGCTGGAAGTGGCTCAGTTCGAGCCATTGCTGGGACGATGGACATCCATCTTGAAGCTGAGAAAAAGGTTGCAGAATTCAAAGGCGTGGAAGCATCGCTGATCTATTCGGCTGGCTACACCGTGAACGTTGGTCTCATTCCGGCGCTGGTCACAGGACCCCAGGATGTAATCATCTCCGACGAGTTGAACCATGGCTCAATCATCGATGGCGTTCGCTTGACGAAAGCCTCTCGGGCGGTTTACGGGCACAACGACATGGGTGAATTGGAAGCGGTTCTCAAGGCTCATGAGGGCTCCAAACGTAAGCTGATCATCACCGACGGCGTTTTCTCCATGGATGGCGACATTGCGCCGTTGGACGAGGTTACGGCGCTGGCAGAAGAGTACGGCGCAATGGTCTACGTCGACGATTGCCACGGCGAGGGAGTTCTCGGCGAAGGCGGCGCTGGTATTGTTGACCACTTCAAACTTCAAGGGAAAGTTGACTTTGAGACCGGGTCGTTTTCCAAGGCACTTGGCGTGCAGGGTGGTATTTTGGCTGGTACCGAGATGACCCGGACCCACGCCCTAAACCACTCAAGGTCCTGGCTCCTCTCAGGGTCCCAGCCACCCGGTGTGGCCGCAGCCCAAAAAGCAGCGATTGAAGTGTTGATGAATGAACCAGAACATCATGCCCGGCTGTGGGAGAACACGAATTACTTCCGAAAAGAACTGCAATCAATGGGCTTTGATACCGGAGATTCTGAAACCCCCATCATTCCGGTGATGTGCGGAGAGTCGTCAACGGCAAAGGCCATGACCAAGGCGCTCGGGAAAGAGGGCGTGATGGCGGGAGCGATTGTATTCCCCATGGTGGCAAGGGACAAAGCCCGTATTCGAACCCAAATGTCCGCCGGTCTGTCTCGTCAAGACCTTGACGATGTGTTGGCTTGTTTCGAAAAGGTCGGTCCTCAAATCGGTGTGATTTGAGTTCATTCCGATTCAAAGGCGTCAACGACTTCGAGCATTTCGGTGTCTTCACCAACCATCTCTTCGGCTTCGATGCTTTCTTCGGGCTTGACTTCCATTCCAACAAAGGGGTCGGTGCCGTCTTCAATCATGCACAACAACCGCCATCGGGGTGCCCATGAGAGATGAACATACACGGGTCCTGGCAACAAAAGCAAGGCCCAAACCACTGTTATGAGCCACGATGGCATGGTCATCATGCCAACTCGGTCAACGCTGAGCAAAGCCAATCCGAGGAAGGGCATGGGATAGAGGATTTGTCGGGGTGGTGCAACAGGGTGGCGTTTTGATATTGAGATCATCACCAAGGAGACGAAACCGCTGAGTGCGCACGCCACCAGAAGGAGCGATGTGTGGTAAATCCATTGAACGCCCCACACCTCGTTGTTCTGATCTCCAAAAGCATAGGGCAAAAGGAGCGCTAAGGCCACGAGAAGCCCGTAGAATCCACCAATGTTAGCTGGATGGCTTAACCATAATGGGAGCCGTGCAAAGCGACGTGAGAGTGAGGTCCCCAGCAAAGTCTCTTGCTCTGCAGGGGCCAACGCCTCCACTTTTGTCATCCAAGTTTCATTGGTTGGCACAGAACACGGTCCATGGAATCGGTTTTGAAGGTAGGGGTAATAATTCGGTGTAGGAATCAATCTTTTCCCCTAAAAAACGAAACCAAGGGGCTTTCTACTTCCACTTCATTTTCTTCTTCCAACCATGAACGCTCCAAAAGCCCGGTTTCCAGTTTCTCTCGTTCTCGTGCATCTTCGATGGGATCTGGCACGTCATTGACGGCGTCCCGCAGAGCAATCGCTTGGTTGATGAGGGCCAAATGGCGAGCAAGCGTAGGGCCTTTTTCGCTCTTGGACACGAAATGACCGAGAATTGGGTAGTCGTCCGTATCTTGAACTAAATTGTGGCCGCCCAAGAGCTCTTCTGGAACGGTTCGAACACGGTGCTCGCCTGGCTCAATCCATGAACCGTTGGCCATGCGAACCAAGACTTTCGCTCTACCCATTGGCTCGCCGTTCATGAATGGATGATTCAAGTTGACCGCAAGCGGGGTGGTCGCATGGGCGTTGAACCGCATGATGACGACGGTCACGTTGAGTCCGAGGGTTAGAACGGCGCATCCAGCAGCCAATGTTGTGGATAAAGCAAATTGGCGCAGCAGAAGAAACAGGACGGTTGCGACAACCATGCTACCGGCCAAGGCCACGTTGCGTCCTTTTACCAACGGTTGAGCAACAGGTGTCGCAATGAAGGAGAGCATGTCGGCGGGTAAGCGTCCCGTGTCATCCTCCATGGTCGTGAACATCCGGTCCCCAACTTTGAACCTCACGCCCGAGGGAGTTGATGATGGTCGGCCCGAAGTATCCACCCATCGGCGTCATCTGCGTAGCTTTGGATGACGGTGAGGTGTGCTGCAATGTCAAGGCCCCATGCTGCGGTCCAACCTTCCAATTTCGGCTTCAATTTGGCCCATTGCTTCACCACTCCATTCTTGTTTTTTCGTTGATGGTGAAGCAAGAGAGCCGCCGTTTGAATCAGCCCTTGAATCAACAAAATCTCATTCGGTGGTGCAGAACGGTGTTTCAAATCGTTCCACAGGTCTTCCCATGATTCATGAGCGTGCCAGAATTTCCCTTCATCAAACAAGGTACACCCTTGATGCAGAGCCGCTTCTTCCTCGGATGACAAGGGTTGGGCGTTCAGGGGCATGAGTGGACGAGGGACTGGATGAACTTGAACTTCATTGTTTGAGCAAAACTGTACTTGAACTTCATGAATCCAACGAGGGTATTGGTCAAAAAGGCCGTGGAACCTTTCGTTTTCGGCCGCTGAAAAAAGGGGCTCAAAACGAAGGCAGGGCTCGGTGAGGGCCGCACCCTTCAAGAGGGGGTTTGTCAAAGATGCCTTCGTAGGGTGCGTCAGCATGGTTGCGATTGAACACGGTGATTTGATTGAACAGCGGCGCGGAGGCGTCGATGTTCTCCGGATTCTCGTTAGAAATCTCTCCGTTCACGAACAGTCGGGCGCGGTCATGATTCGGTCATCCACGTCGTCGCATGAACGCCAAGGTTGGCTCTTGTTTCGATTGGGTCAGCCCGTGATGGCCTTCCATGATGGGGACGGCGTACAAACGGGCCTTGAGGCCCTGCTGAGCATTGAGCAGGATGCTCTGGAAGTTGAGAACGAATTGCTTTTGTTTGAGCTGACCATGAACGCTCTTCGCTCCGTGATGAGTGAACACCCCGCCAGCATCCTCCATTTGGAACACCATGAAGAAAAAGGCGATTCAGATTCTTGGTGGTCGAATGTGCGGCTGCCATCGTCATCCTGGCGTAGAGCGGCAAGGTTGGAGGACATTGAAGCCCTTGCATTGTCAAGTGAACATCGACAACGCTCCTCTCCTCAAGGCTCCGGAGCGGTGCCAGCGATTGAACCCGGTCGAATCTACATGCTTGATTCGCCCGACCCGCACCCGATGATTCAACTCGGCGTTGAACTGGCCGAGCGAGGCATGCCTCTGCTCGGTTTGTTTGGTCTTCCACACGCCGAGACTGAATCCACTCGTCGACTACCACTCCCCCAATCCTATGCGTTGCTTTCACCTCATGGGTCGTACGAAGTTCTCGCCGACCGTGCCGCCATGAGCGCCGTAGTCAATGCCTTTCAATGGGGCAATGAACGGTCTGTGATTGTGCTCGATGGGTTAGACCGTTTGGGCAACACGCTCGGGGATGGAGGCATGCTCGATGTTTTTCGTTCAATATGCGATGGTGTCCGATTCAATGACCACATCGCCTTGGTCACGACGGATCTCGCCATGTTTGAAACGTCCGTCCAGCACAGTCTTCTCGCCGAGGTCACCCTCTTGCGCTCATCGGTGATCGAGGCTTGGAACGATGACCCTGATGGCCTTTGGGACCAACCTTTGCTCCTTGCACCCGATGAGGAGGAGGAGCAGTGGCTCGACGCCCAAATACGCCATCAAGGAGCGAAGGTTGGCGGCCCACCCGCTCCAGATGCCATCGTGTTGGAGGGGGGCTCTTACGAACCGGACGATGAGGAGCGGGCCCAGGCAACTCAAGCCCTGGCCGATGTTGTTCATTCATGGCCCGAGGACGGTTCCCAAGCACTTCCAGCACAATCCCCAGTCAACGAACCGCTCGACGTTGGTTCAACCGCTTGGCGGCCAAGGCACCAGCAGGCTCCAATTGAAGGCCGATTTGTGAGTGATTCTCCTCGGGCGGTGGACGATACCGTGGCAGTGAGCCCTGAAGAGGAATCAATCCGGACCGCGTCAAAGGTTGAGGTTGCGGAGGAAAAGATGCCTCCAAAAATTCGCTCGCCTCAACGCCTTCCAAAGCGCAGGTCAACCCCCGCTTTACCCACCATCAAACAAGGTCTGACTCCCTCCCGCAGTTCGGCTGTGGCCGGAAGTGCTCCATCTTTGCCTGATTGGCCTGAGAAACCTAAGCCCGTCAAGGCCTACCGGAAAGAGAACATGGACGTGTTTTCCGAGAAACAAGAGCGAGCTCTTGAACGGCATGCAAGCATCAAGCGACCGATGCAAACCAACGCCATCAAGGACAGCGTGTCCAGTTCACCCAACCTCGAGGGTCTAACCCTTCCGCCATCTGAGGTTTCAAAGACGGTGCGTCTCCCTTCCGGAGAATCGACTGAACCCTTGTCGAACAGCATACGGCCGGTTGAACCCGAAACAAAACCTTCCCGTGAAACCTCCAGCAAGGACCAAGCCACGATGAACATGGAGGAGGTGTACCGCCGTTGGTCCACCTTTGAAGAGCCCGACGGAATGGATGCGACGGCGCTGTATAACGAGCATGGTGAAGCGCTCGAGCGTTACAAAGGTGGGGACGAATGACGTCTCCGCCCACCAAACTCCGGCTTGAATTGGAGGAGGCAAAACGCCATTTGCGAACCGCCATCGAGGACGAATCCTTCTCCACTGAGGGGCCAGCAACTCTCACCTCAAACCAACCAGAGCGTCAAGCTCTGTCCAAACTCAACACGCTTTTGGGCAAGTCATCGGTCCCTCAGCGGCCTTTATCCTTGTTCCAAAACCTCGGCGTGCCTCAACGACCCACCTACGATGTGATCGCTCATCGAATCCTCGGGCCGGATGTAGGGGCGCCAACCTCATTTCTTGACACCAATGACAATTACTCCACACACGTAGCGCAGCGTTTGGCTCAACTCCGAGAGCGACTCGAGGCCAAACCGCTCCCTGATGAGCAGACCTCCAATGACGGGTTTGTGGGTGTAGAGTCTGATGGAACTCCAGTTTGGGCCCAAGTGTTGAATGAGCAACGGGGCCGACTTTCTTCAACACTGAACGAAGAATTGGCCCCTCTCCCCTCCGACCATGTTCACCATCCTGCCCGCGTCGTCAACAACACCGCTGAGTGGCCTAAGCGCATGAATTGGTCTTCTTCGTTGACGTTCAAACAATGGTTCGTGGCAGAGGAAAACCTCGAAGCAACGCAGTTTTGTGAACATGTTATCGACCTTCCAGCCGGTGGCCTCAATCCGCTGTTTTTACTTGCAGAACCCCATTCCGGCTGTTCACACTTGCTTCATGCGACCGGACAGGCACTGATTCGGCGAGGCGAGGGGCATGTTGTGCACATCACCGCTGCGGACGCAGCTACTGTGGAGGGCTTGGAGGCTGAATGGCAAGATGCGTTATCTGGGGCCTCGGCGCTGCTCATTGACGACGTCCATGAGTTTGCTCAAAACGTTGATTGGAAGCATCAACTTGGTGTTCTGGTCGACCATGCGCTGAACCTCGGACTTCAAGTCGTGGTGGGGAGCCGAATGGCCGTTGAGGATTTCGAATCATCGAGATTGAAAGATGTTCTTCGGGACTCAACTGTGGCTCTTCTTACAGCACCTCAAGCGCCCAGTTTGATGGCTTTTGCTCGTTGGCGATGCACCCAGAAAAATCTCTTGGTCTCAGACCGCCATTTGGCTCAGTTGAGTCGAATCCCTCCTTTGGGTTGGCGAGCGATTGAGGGTCGATTGGAGCGCCTTGCCATGGCGTTTGAACGGGGGGCCGTCTTGCTTGACCACGATGACCTGACCGATGTCCTTGATGGAGGACGAACGCCCGAGCATCTACACGAGTCTCAACGAGTTGACGATCTTGCTCAACAGCTTGTAGGGGATGCTTTGGACACCGTGTATTCTTCAATTGATGTGGGCGGTATTGATCTCCACAGTCCGCTTGAAGCATGGGAGGAAGATGAATACGCACCACCTGAATGGCAAGCCAGGGACTTGGGTGAGCAGAGTGAGGCCTTTGAGCGTCGTCTGCGAGCGGCGGTTGACCCTGTTCAGCCAAGCCAACCTTCGGTTTTGGATGTCCACGAACGTGAGCGGTACATTGTGAAGGCCAATGACCCACTCAAGCGAGGTGATCTTGGACGCGCTGTGGACATGTTGGTCGACCTTGAGGAGTCCATCGACGAGCGGATGAATGCCTCCACGGCTGAAAGTGTTTCATCCTCGCTTGAACTTCAACACCTCGAGGAGCAAATGGTGGTGCTAGCGCAGCGCGCTGTTGAGGCGGACATCGATGAATTGATTACCATCGCAGATGAACTTCGCACCCTTGAGGAACGGCTCGTTGAGCTTGACCCCGAACGAGAACCTCTACCGGTTTTTGAGGAGAAACCGGTTCGCATCCGCCGAACACCAGTCAGACGGAAAAAGCGGGTCAATGAATCAAAACACGACGGGCTTGATACCTACGAGCCTGATGGCGAATGGGACATTGACGGCACTGGAATCGAAGCAGAAGATCTCCTCGAGGAAGAACCGGAGAGCGTCAACATTCGTTTGTCGCGAATTCACCCCCGCACCGTGTTGATGGGTGAAGAAGAATGAGGGCACCTTGGTGGATGGATGGTGTCCATTTCTCATGCCAAGCGAACTGTGGAAAGTGTTGCGACCAACCCGGTGGCATCGTCTACCTCTCCCCTGACGATGCACAAAGGCTCGCCGACCATGCACAACTCCCGGTCGAGGATTGGCTGGAACGCGATGCTCGTCAAACCTACGATGGACGTTTCGTTTTGAAAAGCCGAGAAGAGGACGGAATTTGCATTCACCTCAACGACCAAAAGCAGTGCAACATCTATGAAATAAGACCCCAACAATGCAAGGCCTTTCCATGGTGGGGTGAAAATTTAGCCACAGCCTCTGAATGGAAGAAGGTGAAGTCAAGTTGCCCAGGAATTGATGCTGAAGATGCCATTCTCGTAGACGGGCAGACCATTCGCCTGAACATCTTCTCGGACCGGACATCGACAAAAGGGTTCAGAACTTGGCCTCCGTCCAAAGGGCGTTGGAAAAGATAGACTGCTTAGGTGTTGCTAGGAACACCGATATTTTACAAGGGCGCCATCCGGGAGCCGCATTTATACCGAACATCTCTGTCGGCGATTGCGGGGGAAGACAATTGACGCAAGATGAACCAATGTTCACCGTTCACACCTCTCATCTCAACACTGGCCTGCGAGGGGTGCCCGTGGGGACATGCCGAACCTCTTTCGTCACGCCCACGGAAGGCGTTCATTACTGTGGCTATCCAATCTCTGAACTGGCCCATTTCCCTCCAGAAGACATCGTTTACCTCTTGTTCAACAAAGAGCTACCCACGCCACAACAATCCGAAGTGTTCAATGCCGAACTACGTTCCCGTGGACGGGTCCCAGAAAGCCTTGCTGCTGTGTTTCACACGCTGCCAACCGACGGCCATCCCATGGATTGGTTGAGCGTTGGCATCCATACCTTGGGCATGCTGAACACCACAGGTGACTGGAAAGAGGATGCGCTCAACCTGATCGCTTGCATGCCTCGCATGATGGGTTTGCTCTTCCGAATTCGAGAAGGTCGTGGCGACGGTATTCCCGAAGATGACCTCAATGCCAGCATGGTCCAGCGCTTCGTGCGGACCCTCGACATTGATGGCGTCGATGATGCTCTCATGGAAAAAATACTCTCTACCTACCTCGTCCTCCACATGGACCATGGTGGTGGCAACCTTTCAACGTTCACAGGAAAGGCCATTGCATCAGGCCACGCCACCGTGTACTCCTCGATGGCCGGTGCCATGAATGCGCTCTCAGGGCCGCTGCATGGGCGAGCCAATCAGTCGTGTTTGGAATTTGTGCTGCGCATCGGAACCAGCGATCCAGACGAAGTGGAAACGTTCGTTCGCGGTGAACTCGCCGCCAAGCGTCCAGTGTTTGGTTTCGGCCACGCTGTCCTTCGAGCCGAGGACCCAAGAGCCACCGTTCAATTTGCACTCGGAGAGGAACTGTGCCCGGACGATGAGAATTTCAAAATCATCCGCACTCTTCGTGAAGTCGCTCCTCGTGTGCTGGCTGAAAACGAGAAAATTTCCAATCCGAATGCGAACGTCGATATCGCAAGTGGAGCGCTTCTGCACCACGTCGGCTTCAAGGATCCAACCTACTACACGACCTTCTTTGGATGGGCTCGAGTTGCTGGAATTGGAGCCCAGATTCTCGATGAACGAACCATCTTACGTGGTGGAAAAGGCACCCCCATCTACCGACCAAAGTACATTGCTGAAGAGCAAAACCTTCGTCATCTCGATTGAGGTTTCAATACCGGTCTGGACGTTTTGCCCGATCCGCGATGACCGATCATTTTCGGGGCGGAGGCCGGAGGGGTTGCGTTTTGGAAACGCTTCAGCGTTGCCTCTCCATCCTCTTCCCATTTCCATCGTTTTGACCATTCACCGATGAGTGCTCGACGTCGTGCAGTGTCACATTCAGACCAGCGTGGGACGTGCTCTTCAAGTTCACTTACCACCTCACGGTGTTGCTCCTGTGTTGCATTTTTCAAGGTCGACCATTCGCTTTCAAGCAATGGACGCAACGCGGGTTGTCGCCACCTCGCGTGGCCTGAAGGCAACCATGTCAGTTCGGGGTCTGCATGATCGGTCAGCGCCGACATCCCTGCCCGTAGAAGCTGGTGTTCAATGTCAGGTTTGGTTGGCCACACATAGGTCGGCATGCCACTTCTTGCCTTGGTCAGTCGCTCCAAAGCAGCCCCCGTTAGACCAACATGCCGGCCCAAGGGAAGGTGCCTGGTCGGATTTTGGAAATACTCAATGGCGCACGGAAGCATAGCACTTCCTTGGGTGCGATGTTGTTTGACCAATCGACGAAATGAGGTCGTAAGAAATTTGGGAAGCACTTGCGTTCGCTGTGTGGTCCGATTTCCGTAGGGTGGGATGTATGGAATCAACGCTGCCCAGGAACGTTGCGTTTTTGCGTGCCGTGCGGATGCAGGCATCCCACGGTGGAAGGCGTAGAATACGGTGTTTTCCTTGGGTATCTCCCGCTCATCCAACGCTGCTTCTGCCAGTTTCATGATCTTCCCAATGTGCTCATTGTGCTGCTTTCGTCCAAGGAAACCTCCACCAGAGGCGCTTGTTGGATGGGGACGTTTGATCTCAATGCAACCCATTGAGCCTTCATCACGCCAAGAACTGAGCACAAGAGGGTCATCAAGAAAAGCATCAAAACTTAGGAATCCAAGGTCCACAAGTTCGTCAAGGTCCCATTCCTCGAGCCATGCTGAACGTCCTTTGTGGAACTCTTTGGGCACGGAGACAGTTCGGTCATGGTGAATGATGAGTTGTCCATCGGCTGTCAGCCGTATGTCAAACTCAACACCGTCAAACATTGTAAAGGCGTGACGCAAACTTTCGAGGGTGTTTTCGGGTGCTGCCTTCCACACCGCCTCCTCGTTCATGTCTCTGGGTTTCTTCCGCACTCCTCAAAGGTTACCACGGCGATGGTCGGAATACAGCCAAAGGGACGAAGAATCGTCCGAAGGCATAAAACCGCATCTCATGACGCCAAACCATGGACCCTTACGATATCATGATGAGCATGATATTGGTTCTAACTCCAATTATTTGCTGGTTCTTTACGCGCCATCAGCCAGGTGAACGCATACCATGGAGGAAGTGGGCTGAAGAATTCCACACCAAGCGGTATTATCTCCACGCCATGGGGTACATCGTCATCATCCGATGGAAATCCATCACGGATAAGCTCAACGAACCGATGAAAGTGCGCACTGGCCATTGGACAGATTGGGTTTACGGTATGGAAGGCGAATTCACAAAATGGGTTCAAGATGCGTTTCGAAACGATACCTTGACCGAGTTTTTGAACTTCCATTATCTGTTTGTCTATCTGTTTTTGATTTATGTAACCACGGTGTACTTCGCCTTTTCAGGCGACAGGGACATGACCGACAAAGTCACCCTCAACTACCTTCTGATTTACGCCCTTGCAGTCCCTTACTATCTCTTCTTCAACGTTGAAGTCACATCGTCATGGATTCCCGGAATGGACGCTTTGCTTTACCACGAGGGTTGGTACACGGTCTTCTATGCGCTTCACGACCCACTCGACAACGCCGTCCCCAGCCTCCACGTGGCTATCCCCTTCGGGATTTTAATGCTCAATTACTTGCACGTAAAGGAGCAAGGCGGGACGATGCGGGAATGGCGTCATTGGCCATACCACTTCTTCGTGCTGGTCAACACACTCCTGTTCATATTCACAATTTTGTACCTCGGCATCCACTGGTTCATCGACATCCCGTTGGGACTTCTCATTGGAAGCATCGGGGCGTTGTTCATTCACCACTTGCAACCACGTCTTCGAAACGACCACGGTCCGGTGTTCAAGGGCATCGGCCGCGAGAAAGTCCGTCGTCATATTTTGGTTGAGGGAATTGTCATGTTGGTTTTGCTCACCTGCATGCTGATGGCGGTAAATTACCAAGAAGAGTCCATTGATGAGCGCGTTTCATTTCGGCTCGGAGAGGGAGATAGTACGTTTGAAATTGTGCAAAAGTTTGACCCAGGCAGCATGGTCCAATCCAACATCAGTAACTTGAATCAAGATTCTCCCCTTGAAATTGTGGTGGTCATGGTTGAAACGAGTGTGCCAGCCATGGAAACCGGCAAGATCGATTGGAGCATCATGAAAACGCTTGGAGACCATTACACCGTGGCACCGCAAACCACGCTGAGCTTGAACATCACTTCGCCCAAAATTTACCATTTCATCGTCATGCATTACGACGAGGCGAGTGAAGATGAACCGGTGATGGAGGTTCGAATTCTGAACAATTATGGCGACGATAAGATGGGCCAAGCCATGTTCCTCAGTCTGCCATCGCTATGGATGACCGGTTTCGTTGTCTATCGTCTCTACCGTTTGAAGAAAGAAGGTCGCAGTTGGATTGATTCTACACCCTCATATGTGTGGGCCTCGTCTGAGGTTTTGGACGAAGAGGCGTAGAGGCATGGCGCAGGAACCCATCCAAACCACGATTGAGCGATTGTCTCAGTCTTCAGGTGGACAGATTTTGACCTCGGTCAACGAAGGCCTCCGTCGGTCGATGAAATTCTACATCGGGTTGTTTCTCATCGGTTTCATGCTCGCCTTTCCCTTGACGAGTGAATTCATTGCGTGGTTAGTGGACGACCATCGCTTGCCCGATGGAGTGGATATCATCGTGATTTCGCCGGTGGAATTTCTCTTTCTCCAATTACGAATTGCGGGCTATGTCGGCCTTATGCTCGTGAGTTTGTTGCTCGTGTACCAGGTTGCTCTTCATGGTGTGCGCCATCAATCTGTTCAAGAACGCCTCAAGGAATTGGACGTCACCCTTCCTAAGCCAGGCCCACGCCTCATCCTGGCAATGCTTGGTTCAGCGATGTTGATGGTGGTCGGGGCCTTTTATGCGTGGTATGGGCTCATCCCACTGCTTTTGGAATACCTCACCACCGACGCCCAACAAGCAGGATTGTCCACTGAGTGGCGCCTCTCAAATTATGCTGGCTTCATTGTCAATCTTATTTCAGCCTCTGCGATTGGTTTCCAGGCCCCCCTCATCACCACGCTCCTGCTTCGGTCGGGTGCTGTGTCTCGTGAGCAATTTGCAGCGTCCCGGCGCATGATTTGGTTTGGGGCTTTTGTTCTTGGAGCTTTTATGTCTCCGCCAGACCCGCTTTCGCTTTTCCTCGTGGCGATGCCGATCATCGTTTTGTTTGAGGTCGCCATGGTGGTTGACCGCTTCATGCGCCGTTGAGTTTAGCGTTCAAAGCAACGACTTGAAGCGGCATGTTTCCTGGTCTTGCTTGCCATGAAAGTCCATGGAAATCCGAGCCTACGGTGATCGTCATGCCGTTGGATACGGCCTCGTTCATCAATTCAAAGCGGTAGGCATCCGTGTGGCTTCGATGAACGGCTTCAACCGCATCAACGCCAAGTTGCCCAAGTTGTTCCACAAGTTGTTGGGTTGGGACGCCATAGTACAGCGGGTGAGCGAGCGATGTGAATCCATTCGCAGACCGAACGGCCTCAACCGCTTCGGCTATGGTGGGCTTGACGTGCGGGACAAATCCTGGAAGTCCATCTCCAATCCAGGTTTCAAAGGCTTCCACCTTGCTTGAAACATATCCAAGCTCAACCATGGCTTGGGCGAGGTGCGGTCGGCCAACCGAACCGCTCGCTCGACGGCAGACGTCCTCCACATCCACGGGCATACCCAATTCAGTGAGCCGCTGACACATGGCTTTCATGCGGGGAAGGCGTCCATCTTGGTGCGGCTCAAGCCAAGCCTTGAACCCTGCAACCGTTTCATCGTTTACGCCGGGTTGGTGCTCAGGAAAATAAGCCAAGAGGTGCCATGATGCCGACGCTCGCTCTCTACCAATGGCAGCTAGGTGGTTGTGGTCGGGCTCCAGGGCGGGCTCACAGGTGATTTCAACGCCCGGGAGGAAATGCATGCCAAGGGAAGCGGCTACTTGGGCTGCCTCGTTCCACCCAGAGGTTGTGTCATGGTCGGTCAAGGACCATGTTTTGACTCCCTCTTCATGCATCAATCGTGCGACGTCTTGAACCGGATGCTCTCCGTCGCTGTGCAGCGAATGAGAATGCAAGTCGAAGGATTGCGTCCACATGGTGATGCCTCGAATCCAATTGTTTTCAATCCTCGTCTCTAGAAAAGGTCGTCCAAATCAGGAAGGTCAGGAAGTGTTGATGCCACCAAAGAAGGTGTTGCTGGCTCATCGGCCGAAAACAAATCTCCGAGGTCGGGAAGGTCCAATGGTGATGGAACTGCGTGCGAAGGTGGATTGATAGGTTCATCCTCGAACAAGGGTAAATCACTCAAATCAGGTAGCGTTGGCG
>VMHT01072048.1_pt1 | contig 15538 bp, 27 predicted proteins | sample 4693611 | NCBI WGS metagenome assembly VMHT01 (sample SAMN12280063, study PRJNA550983) | marine metagenome | isolation source: seawater sampled from same location over 5 years 0.02-0.2 micron viral filtrate | place: USA: collected off the coast of southern California halfway between the port... ... | reverse complement strand
TAAATGTGGTAAAGTCGTTTTGTGGGAAAAAATGATCGTTGACAAAGGAGGAGAAAAAAGAATTTATCATCTTCATTGTTGGGATAGGTTTGAGGAAAAATGACAGCAATTAATTTAACAACTTTTCAAACTCCAACTAAATTTATCGAGTGTGCATTATGTCATAGAATTACCTCAGAAAGTCATGGAGAGGAGTTTGCTGATTTTTGGATTTGTTGCTGGTGTGGAAATTGAATTTTCCAGATAAAAAATATCAGATAATTTTGGCAGATCCTCCTTATGAATATTCTAACTCAGGTTCAACTAAAAACTCCAGAGGCAATGCTAAACAATTTTACAAAACTATGCCAATTAATGAGATCAAAAAACTTCCAGTTGAAAAACTTGCAGATGATAATTGTTGGTTATTTTTATGGACTACATATCCACAACTTCCCAATGGAATTGACATTTTGAGAGCATGGGAATTTAATTTTAAGACAGTTGCATTTACATGGATTAAAAAAACCGTACATATGAAAGACTTTGTTGGTATGGGATTTTACACTAGAGCAAATCCAGAAATTGTTTTGTTAGGATTAAAAGGCAAAGTCAAACCAATAAACAAAACAGTAAGAAATATTGTTTATTCTCAAATCCAAGAACACTCAAGAAAACCTGATATTGTAAGAGACAAAATCATTCAGCTTTGTGGAGATTTGCCAAGAATAGAACTGTTTGCAAGAAATCGTGCAGAGAATTGGGATGCATGGGGAGATGAATTATGAAACAAAAAAAATACCAAATAATTTATGCTGATCCAGCTTGGGCTTATCTTAGAAAAGATACTAGAGGAAGTCCATATCCAGAGATGTCAACAGAGCAGATCATTAACTTCAAAGTAAATGGAAAACTGGTTAAAGAAATCTCTGATAAAAATTGTATTTTGTTTTTATGGGCTACATTTCCAAGACTTACAGAAGCTCTCAAAGTAATTGAGGGATGGGGATTTGAATATAGAACATTAGGATTTAACTGGATAAAACAAAATAAAAATACTCCGAGTTGGTTTTGGGGGATGGGAAATTGGACTCGATCTAATCCAGAAATTTGTCTTATTGGCACTAAAGGAAAGCCAAAAAGATTAAGAGCTGATATTCATTCTGTCATTGTTTCAAGTTATAGAGAACACTCAAAAAAACCCGATGTAATCAGAGATCGAATTATTCAATTAGTTGGGGATTTACCAAGAATAGAATTATTCAGTAGAACCAAAGTTCATGGATGGGATGTTATAGGCAATGATGAAAAATTAGAAAATATACCATTGGAAGCTTTTTCTCATCAATTAATCAATAAGGAGTTACTACTAGATTGAAACAAAAAAAATATGAGGAATATCTCAAAAGAACTTTACCTGAATGTGAAGAAGTCCAATGCAAAATGTGTGAAAGGAAATATTATGATGAATACAACTTAATCTGTTTGTCAGCATTGGATATGTGTCTTTTATGTGCAAATAGAAATCTTGATAAGGACACAATTAAGGAGAAATATAATGTCGAGTGATGAACCAGAACACATACAGCCAAAAGGAGAAGCTCTAGTCAAATACTGTCCGATTTGTGGAGTCGAATTTACAGAAACCGTTTTGACCAATCGCTGGTTAAAATGCGATAGCTGTGAATCTGTTTTCATGGTCAAAATAAAGACTGGAGACTAAATGAACAAGAGTAGAGTTGCGAGAGATCTATGGAGGAAAGTATTCAATGATAATCTCATAAATCTTTCTGACAGTGATGCAAGAAAGCAAGTTGTTAGAGAATTTCTTGCAGATCCAGAAAATATCAAAGCTGGATGGAAGAAAAAAGATGCTCGTTTTATGAGACTTGGATTCCAGAAGGTAGCGAAAGAGAATAACGTGAACGTTATGAATTTAGGTCTCGAACCAACTCCCTCTCGTTCAAAAACCCAAAAGGGTTCAATGAACATCAACGTAAAGAGCAAACAAAAAAACCCAAGTCCAATCATGGATGAAATAAAGAAAAAAGAGGAGGAGAAAAAAATTGGAACTTTGCCAACTACTCCAATTTTAACACAGCAACAAGAACAAGCTTCTTACTACTCTGCTCAAAGCGTTGGTCAAATCTTTGAAACCCTATTCAATATTTTTTCTGCTAGAACTGGATGCTCTCCATTAAATCAAAACGAACGGATCGCTTTGGGAGAAGCATGGTCTCCCGTCTTTAATCAGTATTTTTCTGGAAATTCACTTTGGATTATGCCAGCTATTATCACAGCTCCAATTATGTTAAGCAGACTTGCAGAGATGCAAAAAATAAAGAAAGAGAAAGAAATCAAAGAGAGATATGGTATGGAGGAAGTTCCAAAAGAACCTGAACAAAAAAAGAAATCACATTGGGAGAACATGAGTCATGGAAAAAACGAAATTAACAAAAAATGAATATCTGGATTCGCTTGATCCAGATAATTTGAATCTTGAAAAAAAAGACTTGATTAATTTCTGTCATCAATGTATTGATGAGTGGAAAAACAACAAAGTTGGAAATTTCAAGTATATTGTTGCAATGGAATTAATGATTGGAGCTGTACGCATAACTAGTGATGATGTTATGAAAACAGTTTGGAAAAAAATTCTTGTTTGGTTTTGGGAGTTACAATACAAAAATGCACTTGCAGAGAAGGAAGGGATGTTAAAGAAGTTGAGGGAACTTGGATCAGGCTAAAGTTAATCAAGTTATCAAAGCGTTTTTTTCTTCTCTCAAAATTGAGGAGGATAAAACTTTGGAGACTGGATTAAGTCATAATACAACAGTTCAAGTTTTGGAGTCAGCAACTCTGCAACTCGTATCAGAAAATCCAGCAAGATTTGAATCATACGTGAAATTTTTTGAGTTTGGAGTTATGTATCTCCAAGATGAAACAGATGAACTTCCAGAGGTAGAAAAATAATGAAAGATGATAGTTCTCCAGATAAATCAGAGGATGAGGATATTGCCATTGAAGAAGATTCTGTCTCGGAAAAGGTCTCCGAGAAAAAGCCAGCTCCCTTTGACACATCTGGAGAACTTGATTTTGATTTTGTAGCGTATGATCAAGATATTTGTATCTTAGGGAGCAAAGGTTCTGGAAAGTCATATCTTGCCAATTCCATAATGAAAGGACTTAGAGGAATTTCTGTCTGGGTTTATGATTTTAATTTCCAGTTCCATTCATCTCGAGCTATGGTTTTTAATGACATAAACAAAATGCTTGAAGTTTATGACAGCACAAATCCAAAGAGAGGTCATTATATTTTGCAAGCTCACGATAACTCAGAAAATACATTTAAGAGATTTTGCTCTGAGGGATTCAAAAGAGGAAATCTAGTTTTGATTATGGATGAAGCTCACTCTTTCTTGACAAAGCAAAAGCAACTCAAAGAGTTTAACAATATTATTTTATCAGGGAGACCTAGAGGAATTTCTTGCATCACACTTTCCAGCAGACCAGCTTCCCTTCCAAATAATGTTCTCACAAATGCCAAACACGTTTTTGCTTTCAAATTAAATCTTGAAAGTGATGTGAAGTTCTTGGAGGGATTTTTGGGAAGTGATGTCTGGATTCTTCTTCCTCCAGACAAAAGACAAAAGCGAAAAGATGAAGCTCAACTTCCAGAGCATACGTTTTTTTATCGAGATATGGACACAGATAAAGGAGTAATTGGAAAGGTATGATTAGAAAAGTTTGGACTTGTCCAGAATGTAAGTTCAGAAAATTTGAGACACTAAATGCTCTCAATGTGCATATTGGAAAATCTCATCTAGTGAATTACAAAATATCAATAGTAAATAACAAAGTCGTTTTCAAGCAAAAGGCTAGATCATCAGCTCAATATATCAAAAAATCGTGAGATCCTGTTCTATTCTTAATCGGTAATGTACACTCTCTTTCAGATTTACTGAGGATCTCACTAGAGCATGACTTGACCGAGAGGAACACAATGAAGTTAATCGCTTATTGCTATCATCAAGTTGTTCTCGAATCATGCTCATAGACTTAGGTAAAATCAGATAGTTTATGAATATTACTCAAAGGTCGTTCCTAGTTAGGCATGACCTTTCCAGCTTGAGTCTTATCTAAGCAAATCAGCTTAGATTTTGCATTGGTCTCAGCATCATCCGTTGGATATAAAATTAAAGGAGTAGTTCTTGATCCTAGTATAATTGCAGTTATGTCAGCAAGTCTAATTGCACCATTTTTCGTTCCTCGTATTAATTCAGTTATGGATTCAGTTCCAGTTATGAGAGACCACAAATCTCTATCAGCTTTAATCGCTGGAGTTATTGTTTTCAGTATAAGTCATATTCCAAAAAATAAATTCATCCAAGCTGTGATAATAGGAATTGCAGGGGCTTTTATTTTGACTGCTGTACTTCCTCTCTACACGCAAGTTACAAATCGGAGTGCATCTTAGTTGGTCTTAAAAAATTATAGAACTCTATCTGCTCAACAAGTTTGGGATTCTACTGCTCAGACAATAATAACACAACTTCCAAGAGACTTTCTTGCTCAGCGTTACATCTTAGACTTAAACTCTCCAACAATCAAAACTGTGGGAGGTTCATCAACTCTTGTTACAGATGCTTTGCTAAAATGTATAACAAATATCAAGATAGTTGCAGTTGGTGAAGGTTCATCAAGAACCATCTTTGAAGTCTCAGGTCAAGACCTTTGGCACATGAACAATTTTGATTATGGTTCTCCTATCTCTTTCTTGCTAGTTCCAACAACTACATCAGATACTCAATGTCATGTTGGATGGGTTATCGACTTCAGGTGCAATAAGCTCGATCCAGATGACTGGAGTGTTTCTTTGCCAACGTATCTTCTCAGTTCATTGCAATTAGAGATTACTTACTCAGCTCCATCAGCAACAACTTATGGAACAAACTTTCCAACTACTGCTGGATGGACTGCTGATATGACAATGCAAATCACTTGTGTTGAAGGTATTCCAGAAGCTGGAGAAGATTTCAGTTCTAATCCTCTACTTACAGTTTTATCAAAAACTTTGACAGCAGATACATCAACTGGAACACTTGAAAGCTTTGACACTTTTTTCCAAGTTGGTGCATTGATTAGACGGGATTTCTTATGCACAGAAAGTTCTTCATCAGTCAGACAGGATTCTGAATGTTCTAATCTACAAATAAATTCAGGAACCATACCTCTCATGTCCAATATACAGTTCCAAGCTAACAAATCAAAAGATATTCAAAATTATCGTATTGCAAACTCTGTTGTCAGTCAGCATGGAGCAACAACAATGCCAACTCCTCCATTTTCAACGGGAGGATATGGAGATGGAGCTGGTTACACAATGATTGACTTTTACAATAATAGGATGCCTTTCATCTCAACTGCTTCAGGTCTTCGCATTGGAGGTCTCTCAACTGTGGGATATAACACTGGAGATCTTGTCATGCAACTAAATTGTAACAACGCAAGTTCTATAATTAGGAGAGTTCAAGAAACGGTGGAGGGATAATTAATTGCCAAGTTATCTCTCTCAAAAAAAAAAGAACAAATAGCTAGAAACGTTATACTCAAAGAATATACTAACAGATTAATTTTTCAATCTCAACGTTTAACTGGAAATCAATCTTTGATTGAATCACATCAACATACAGAACAAAAGGGTGTTATTGATACATTAAAATCATTATTCTCTGGAGCAACTGGAGGAAAGTAAGTTGGCACAAGGAGGATCAAGAGGCAAAGGAAAATCAAGCTCTGGAGGTTCCTCATCAGGTTCATCAGGTTCATCAGGTTCATCTTCTGGAGGTTCCTCTGGAGGTTCTGGAGGAGGAAGTTCTGGAGGAGGAGGTTCTTCATCTTCTGGAGGAGGAGGTCAATCAGGTGCAAGAGCATCTCGTTCAAGTTCAAGTCCATCCAATGCTTCCTCAACTTCTGGAAGTTCCTCAACTACAACTGGAGCAAATACTCAAAGCGTTGCTACTGTTTCAGGTCAATCAACAACTTCAACTCAATCATTTAACTCAGTAACTCAGGGAGCAAACAGAGGATTAGTTACAGACTCTCAAAATATTTCAGAGACAGCAAGAGCAGATGCTCCAACTTTCAATGCAAATCCAACTGTGTTAGGAACAAAGCCAGCTCTTTTAACACAATCACAAATGAATACTCAATACCAAAATGCTCCAGCAAGTCAATATCCAACAATGGTCGCAAAGTATGGAGTTGAAGTTGCAAACAAACTTGCAACTCAGACATACTATACTCAACAGCAAGCTAATGCAATGATGCCATCTACAAACACAAATAATCTATACTTGCAAAACGAATCAGCATCATTAACTCATGCTGAAGCTAGACAAGCAAAATTCGTTGACTCCAATCAATTTATGTCAAATCCTCAGCCAAAAGCTTTCTCGGAAATTCCAGATAAAATTTACACTAGAACAAATCTATATCAGCAAGCTGGTCAAGATGGAAATCCTCTTTCAATCTTAGAGGGAAATCCTTTCATTGATCCAAGTCAGCAATTTCTTCCTCAAGTTAATGAGGAGTTTGCACCTAGACCGATTTATTCAGCATTTACAAATAATCCATACATTGGAGTTCATCAAAATTCTCCATTGACTCCTAATGCAGATATCACAGCAACTCAGAGAAAATCAGTTTCAGATTATGCAACAGACATTAGAACACACAAATATTTTCCATTGCTAATTGTTGGAATAGTTGTGATAATTGTTATCTATGGCATGAAATCCAGAAAACCTGACGTGTTGCATGGGACAATGCCGTGGCGTTTAGGATCATGGGGAGGAAAATAAAGGAGGTGTAACTATGGAAAAAATCTCAAATCCACTTAAAGGAAAAATGCCAAAGAACTGGATGCTTATGGTAGTAATTGGTGTTATTGGCTATTTACTTTACAGAAATATTCATAGGGATGCTTAATGGCAAACAGTATTCAAGCCAATGAAAGTGATGGAAGTTTTCACATCAGAGTGAAACCATTGCCAGTCAAAAAACCAAAGCCAGTTCCTCAAGTGGAAGAAAAACCAAAAGAAAAAAAGGAGGTTAAGAAATAATGGGATCATTATTTACAACTGGAGAAGTTACTCTAACTTCTGGAACAGTTGTTGAAGCTGGAAGTGAGATAACTGGTATTCCATCAGGTTCAGTCTTTTTGGATTTTGTTGCTGGAACAGTAACGCTTCCAGAGGGTTCTCCAACTCCATTGACAAGACCAATGAGTAAAAACCTGAATGACTTGGGATTAAATCAATGTAACAGTATTGGAGTATGGGTTTCAGATGCAGATTCAACGATCCATCTAGGAAGTGCAATTACACTTGCAGACCATCAGCTTTCTCATGTAGTGAATAATTATGGATTTTCTAATGTTAGAATTGAAATTCCAACAAACTCAACTCCAGATGATACGAATCAAATATTTTTCATGGCTTCATCAGATGGATGGTTAGGATATGGATTTCCAAACATATCACATCAGAGAGGTATATATCCAGATGATGGAACAAGTGAAGCCTCTACAGATGCTTTTGTAACTTATCTTTCCAAACACGTTGGAGCTTACAATCAATTTTTAATTACAACAGAAAACACAGATGGTTCAAACTCGTTGGATGTTTCAATTCAGTTCTCAGAAGATGGATCAAATTGGTTTGCAACATCTGGATATGGAACTGCTGTAACAGTTACATCAGGTTCATACAATGCTTTTGCTTCTGAAGTTGAACATCATTTTTATCGGGTTTTAGTTGCATCAACTTCTGCTGGAAATTCAGCAGACTTTAAGATTCATTATAACTTTGTAAATGACAGAGGGAGTTCGAGTTTCTGATGGTTACTCAAGATTTTCTCTCCAACTTGTGGTCTCGTTATGGATTGACTTACAAAAATGAAGCAATTTACAGAAGTCATGCCAATGAACCAACTCCAAGTGCATCAACAACTTTGACTCCTCAATCACATAATCCAGAACAGTCCATTGGTCAATACAAAGCTCCAGTTCAAATAATTCAAATCCTTCCTCCAATGATTAAAGCAAGATACAGAGAGAGCAATCAGATGAACCCTCTGGAACAAAAGGAGGAAAATCTAGCATTGGAAAGTATTGCTCCAACTGATCCAAGAATGAATGTAACTGGAAATTATGTTGAAACTCCAAAGAGACTTGCAAATATGGATATTCAATCTCCTTCATTTAATTATACTTCCATCATGGGAATAATTGGAATTTTAGTTGGAATTGCAATGATAGTATTTTTCTTCTCTCACAGAAGGAGAGGATGACTTGATCCAATTACTTTTCTTACTTCTTATTGTTGGAGGAATAGTCTATCTAGTGAGGAGTAGAAACTAGATGGCAACTAGAGGGAGAGGAGTTCAAACAAATCCTCCAGTAACTTCAACAGTTCCAACAGAAAAAGAAGATGGAGGAATTTTTGGATGGCTATGGGGAGACTTTGGAACTCCAACTGTGAAAAAAACTCCAACTCCAACTCCTCAAGTTACAACTCCAAGTTATGTTCCTCCTCCTCAACAAACTCCAACTGGTCAAGTCTCTCAAGCTCAAGGCTCTCCTAGAGGTTCTCCAACTCCAACTTCAACAACATCCCAAAAAACTTACTGCATGATAGTTTATGGTCAAAAAATGCAATTAAACTCGGATGCGATTAATTGGTATATTGATAATGGAGTTGATGTCAGACCTTGTGATGAACCAACTCCAACTGGTTCTGATTTATCAGACTTAGAGTCCAGAGTTTCTAGACTGGAACAATATCCTCAAGTAACTGGAACAGCATCTCAGAAAAGTGATCAAGATATTTGGGATCACTTGGATGAACATGTTTGGGGACATACTGGAAATCAAAATGCCATTTATCCACAGTTACAAAAAGCCATTGCAGAGCATGGAGAGTTCCATACAAAGTTTCAAGAGTTGGGAGATGCGTTACAATCAGGTTATGAACATAGAACTGGTCTGGAACAAAAAATTGATGCTGGAATAGCTGAACACGCTGACTTTCACACAAAGTTGGAAAATTTAGGACTTGCTGATGTTGGTGCAAAAGAACACAGAGATTCTATTGAAGCTAAACTGGAATCACAGAGACTTCATACTCACAGAAATGGAGGAGGAAATGGAAATGGATGTGAATGGTATGATATCGGATGCAAATGGGAAAAATACGGAACAATAATTATGATAGTTGGAGGTCTTATCGGATTAGGAATTTTACTTTGGTTATTGAGACCATTATTCAGCGTTTTAGGTATATTCAGCAGAGGTTCTCCATAATGCAAATCTCTGGATGGATGGGAGTTCTTATTGGTTTGGGAGCATTGCTTTACATCTCAAAAGATTCATGGAAAGAACAATTAAAAAACTGGAGAGGTAAAATAGGAATATGAGTTTTGATGGAGACCTCTATCCAACTTCTGGAGCAACTTCTGTACTTTCTACGAAAGGAGATATTGTTCGATACAATACTGAAAGAGAAAGATATGGAATTGGATCAGCAAATCAAATCCTTCAAGTAAAATCAAATCTTCCAAGTTGGGAGACAGTTGATCTTGCTGATACGGTTTTAACAACTGCTGGAGATGTTTTGTATGAAAATAATACACCTGAATTGGCGAGGCTTCCAAAAGGTTCAGATGCAGACGTATTGACATTAGCATCTGGATTACCAAGCTGGTCAGCTCCTGCTGGAGGAGGAGCATGGACATTTTTGGAGACCTTCACGCAAGGTTCATCAGCAACTTACATGGACTGTGAATTATCAAGTCCTTTTGTTTACAGTGATAATAATAGTTTAGCATTGACTTGGACATTCAAAGGTGATTTATCTGATACTGGTTGTGGCGTTGGGTTAAGATATGCGAATAGTGGAACATCGTTTCTGACGAGTGCCTATTATAATATTGGAACATTTAACTCGGATTCGACTGGATTAACAAAACTGTTTTACAGTAATTACGATGGTATACCGTTATTATCAGATGATACTGTCGGGAATGGTGTTGGAAATTTGATGGTAGTACACGGGGGAATGAGATTTTATGATAGTGTAGTGCAAAGTGGAAGCCATTGGCTAAAGCCTTTTACGTATTGGACAACTGCAAGTGCATTTTCTAGTTCTCAAACTGGTTTTTGTTATCACGAAGATGCATCAAATCGTACAACTTTATCGGCATTTCGTTTTGCAATGTCAGAAGATAATTTTAGCGTTACTGGGACAAATAAAATTGATGCAGATTCTCAAGTAACGTTTTGGAGTGTTGGAAATACATGATATTAACAAAAGGCGAAAAACCCTTAGACCTAACAGAATTATTGAAAGATATTAAAACAAAAAAGATTATACAAGGTATGAATGGTTATATCAAAATTATCATACAAGACAAACAAGGAATTAAAAAATTAAAGGAGTTGGGATTTAATGAAATACAAAGTTAATTGGACTAAGGGAAATATCAAACAAGGAGGAACTCTCATTGTCAAAGTCTCTGATTCTTACACCATTGCTGGATTTGTCAAGCAGAGATGGAAGGGAATATTCTGGATGCTCAAGCAAGTTGATCAGGGAAAGTCCTCTCTCTCCTTCAAACTTAAAGAAAAAAGGAGGGGAAAATTAACCAACTATCCAAAGGGAAAATATCAGTTAAGAGTCTCTGCTTATGATAAAAGAAACAGACAGCAGATTTGGACTGAGGAGTTTGAGATAGTATGAGAATTTTCACAAAGTCGAGAGTTTCAAACTTTACTGCTGGAACTGTTATTCTGTATTCTCTTTTTGCTTTGACTACAATGACTCTGGATGCAATCCAAATGACAGCACTTGGAACTATAATTGGATTTGCGAGCAAACATCTTTTTGATGCAACTAGAGCTGGAGATGATATGTAATGGAGGATTATATGGTGTTAGTTGGAATTATGAGTTCAGCTTTAATTGCTGTTAATCTCTATGTGATCAAAAGTATTAGTAATTTATGTGATAGAATTTCTCATCTTGAAGGAAAGGTCAATCACAAGTAAGAGAGACCTTTCAAGCTTCAATCGTATATACTCCATTCAATCGCTGTGATAAATGGAAAGCGAGTTAATACTTGGAATCACAGCATTGGTTACAGTTGCTCTAACTCTGATTAAGATCAGAGCTTAGAAAAAAAAAGGAGAACCATAAAAAAAAACTCCATTCTTTTTTCTTTCTTGAAAGGGTTATGCCTAAAATTATAGAGTGTTACGCATAGCATTTTATCTAATTCATACCTTATCCACAGATTAGTGATTCATTTAGATACACCTAAAACAATGTTTTAGGCACAAAATCCACAAAACATATGTGGATAGCCTGTGGATAGGATGAAAATCAGAAATAGGAAGCATACTTTCCTCATAAGACTTGCAAACAATAGGTAAATACACGAATAAACATACATAAAATTTGCACACGAAATAGCAGTTAGAGTGTGATTTTGTAAGGGATTCTCTTTCCTAAAGATGTTTTGTGCATACGAATTTCCAAGAAGCTCATGTAATCGTGAAGGAAAAAAACCCTCGAATGAGAGCTTCTTGATCAAAGTCATTGTCAAAAATGGTCAAAAAATGGAAGATTTAGGGATTATTTACTATGATATATTTTCCTTTTGACTTTGACCATTTAATCCAGTTAGGTAATTTATTATTTATTTTTTCCATTTTCCAATAAATCTTACATGAATATCTTTTCCCAATGCACCAACCTCAGCAAAGAGGATTTCATTAATCTCATAATTGCGTAAAGCTTTCTCAAGTCCTAAAATTGACATAGAGACACCAATTTCCTTAAACTGTTTACTTTCTCCATATCTCTCAGATCGTGGAACCCCTCTTCCAGATGGTAATCGAGTGCCTGTTTGAGACTTCTTGAACTTTCCAGCTTTTGCCATTCTCCCAAACTTCTTTCTCCATGCGATTTGCTTTGCAGATGCCATAAAGTCAGTTATCCTAGTATTACTTATGTTCTCTTTTTGGTCAATTTTCATCAAATAGGCAAAGTTAAATGAAAACTTTGTAGCAACTGGACATGGCAAAATCCAAAAAAAATGGAGTATGGCAATGGCTAGTATGACAATGACCAAAGCGAGAGAATGTCCAGAATGTGGAAATGTGCATGATTGTGCGTTTTATGTCGAGATGCAATTTCTATGCAACAAACTTGACAAACAAATCAATCGATTACTTCAAGACATTGAGTCAGAAACCCATCCAATGGAGGACAAATAATTGTTCTCTTTCCTTTTTTTTCTGAGGTGTGAGATTTGATTAACGAATCTGATCCAATTATGATTAATGGCAAAGCAATAAAAACAGCAATGGAGGATGGAACACATATTGTCAGTCCAGTATTTCAAGAAGAACACAAACTAGGAAGAAAGAGACATGATGAATATTTGAGAATTAATATTGATATTGACAACAAAAAATTATTGTTAGGACTAGAAAAATTAGGATTTGGAGATATGAGACATATGTCAGCAGATGATAAATTTAAAGGAGTTATCACAGCATTGGGAGAATTAAAATCTGGAACATGGAAAGGAAGAACTCCGATTAATCCAATTTCAACTGCTGGAATACAAGAACTCCGAGATAGATTACATTATCAAAAATTTCCACAGGGATTAGGATCAAGAGATATTCTCAAGCCATACTTAGACATTGCAGATTTTGTTGGAGTAGCTCCAGAGGATGATATTACTGGAGAGGGAAAACCAAGAGCTGACAGAAAAAAAACCCCTCTCCAAAAAGAATTTGCTCAATTTGAGCAATCTCCTCCGATTGTATTTTGGAGAGAAAATTACAAAAAACGCAAAGCATCATACAACTCTGGATTAGTTCATAGTCTGCATACAGCAATGGGTTTGTTTGATATGTCTGCTGAAGATTTTTTAAAAGGACTCTTTGGAAGAAAAGTTTTTCGTAAGGAGGGAAAGACAGAAGAATTTATTTGGATTTATCCAGAGGGAGGAAAAGCAGCTAATGATATTGAATGGGAGTCATGGGTTGAGAAATTAGTTGGTTTTACAGATAAAAAATTCAAAACATGGATGGATTCTCAGGGAAAGACATGGAACTTAATTGAATTTGCTAACGATCCCGATCCAGATGTTTATTCTGGAAATAATGAAATGACTCAGCAAGGAGACAAAATTAGAACAGATGTCTCTGCTCAATATAGTGGAGGGAAAGGGAGAGAAAAAAGACTCAAAGAAGCTCTTAAACATTTTTTAGTTGTACATGCAAGAATCTCTGCTGGAAAATATCCAGACACATCGTGGTTTTACATTGGAGCTCCAGAGCTTCATTATGCAGATTTGCATATGGAAGATAAGGAAATTTTAGGAATGTATGATTGTCTCAAAAAACCAATTTTAAATTTTACAGAGACAAAAAAAATGCTCCATGAAAGTGCAGACAAATTTTTGAGAGACAAACAAAGAAAAACTCCTCATTGGGGAGAAAAATATAGGATCATAAAAACATCTGGAAAAAAAATGCCAAATCCATTTTATGCTAATCAACAAAAAAGACTTGCATTACAAAAAACTCTAGAGGGAAAGAAAGTAGAAATTGAGTGGAAAACATTGGAGGAGGATTGGGATGATGCTTATCATTATTTCCTTTATGCAGTTGAAATTGGATGGAGAGCCAATGAGGCATTTACTTGTGGAACATCATCAGAGGAGGAATTTAGGGAGGGAAAGAAAAAATCAGCAATCTGGATGATTGGAGATGAGGTTATGATGGTTAAATTTCTAACTAGAAAAACATGGGGAATTTCAGAGAGGCAAAACAAAGACAGATGGACTACTCCAGTTGATGTCATGGATCAACGAGTCATAGAGGCAATACAAAAAAGACAAGCTCAGGTCAAAGCTGGTTTGGAGTCAGGTATTACAAATCAAGCAGAGTTGCAAAAGAAATTTAAAATTAGAACAACTTTCACAAATCAGAGAGGAGAACAAGAACTTAATCCCATTCATTCACTAATCGGATATGATGGAAAATATATTGGTTTAGGAACTATGGAACTCCAAACATCAGAGGATATGACAGAGGAGGAAAGAAAGGACTTGAAAGCAAGAAAGCAAAAACCTGATATGCTGAAACAAAAATCAGAAGCTCAACAAAAAATGAGAGCAATTATGAGATATTGTTATCAGAAAGTTTTTCCAGAAAAACACAACTTAGAAAAATACTGGACATCAAACTCATTGCATAGCCTCCGACATGTGTTTGCACAAGCATGGTTAGCTAGATCAGACATGGACTTTGGATGGGTAGCAAACAGAGGTCATTGGGGAGGGATTGCAATATTGGAACAAGCATATGGAAAGCCGTCTAAGAAAAAACAATTAGTAAAAACTATGAATTACTCCAAATTTTCATTAGCAGATGCAGAGAAAAGAGATTCACAAAAAGCAGAGGAGAAAGATGCATCAACTGGACTTAATCTAGACCAAAAACAGATGAATGAATTACTAGCCATGATTCAAAAAGGTATGCAAACTAAATTTGAAGTGGATAAGGATTATGAAGCTCAGCATCCAGAGGAGTCTGCTGGAGCAGAAAAAGCTGGACAAGCTCCAGAGGGAGAGTCAGAAATTCCAAAGGAGAAAGATATTGGAGTGACGGAGCAATGACAAATTACAATAGACGTAATCCAACTTTCTCATTCAGAGTTGAATATAGTGAGAGATTAAAACTTGACAAACTTGCACTTATCAAAAAAATTTCAACAAACGAATTTGCAAGACAAATTATTACAAAATATCTTAACAACGAATTAATTGAAAATACTGAGGATTTGCAAAAAGAGAAAATAAAATTGCAGATTGAAAAATTAAAAGCTGAAATAAAATATGCTCAAATCAAAAATAATTATTACGAAACTTTCAATCAGCCAATGTCAAGAAGAGCTGAGATTGCAATCAAGCCTCAAATCATTGAACAAAAGCAAGTCTTTCAAAATCCTCAAAGTCCTTATGATGCTTCAAACAAAAGACTGCAATGCATTGATTGTGGAACTTTATTCACATGGAACTCTCAACAAGAATTTAATTCCCAGTTGCAAGAATTTCAAAGACATTTAGTTTCAAAGCATGACAGAGCAAAAACAGAAATTGAGAGAGAGGTTTTAATCGAGTTAAAGTATGAGGGAGATTCAAGATGAAAAAAGATGATGTTATCATAATCAGTTGCTCTGTCTGTGGAGCTATGTCCCATGCAATAAAAAATGACAGACTTCCAGAGGGTTACAGAATCAAAGAATCAGAATATGTTTTATGCAAAATTTGTTTTGGAGAATTAAATTGATTTGTCATAAATGTGGTAAAGTCGTTTTGTGGGAAAAAATGATCGTTGACAAAGGAGGAGAAAAAAGAATTTATCATCTTCATTGTTGGGATAGGTTTGAGGAAAAATGACAGCAATTAATTTAACAACT
>VMHT01043180.1_pt1 | contig 15541 bp, 14 predicted proteins | sample 4693611 | NCBI WGS metagenome assembly VMHT01 (sample SAMN12280063, study PRJNA550983) | marine metagenome | isolation source: seawater sampled from same location over 5 years 0.02-0.2 micron viral filtrate | place: USA: collected off the coast of southern California halfway between the port... ... | reverse complement strand
TTTATTAGATTGGAAAGCTGGATTATTCTTTTTTTCTTTTGACTGACTATCATATTCTTTTTGTAATTTTTTTGCTTTCTTATCAAGATAGTCCTTCATGGCACCACCAGGCTTACCTGTGCCTTTAGTAAGACCATATTTGGTTCCTTCCTTATAAATTGAAGAGTATGCTTCAGATAAATTCTTGTCCATTTTCAAAGGATACAGTATAGCTATCATAACGTATTTATTATATCAATAAATAGAAGACAGGGACTCTATAATTTTTAGCTAAATGGCTCGTCAGGGAATATTTACTGGATTCACACCGAACGATGGACTGGGAGACTCCCTAGCCTTAGGTGCTAGTAAGGTCAACTCAAACTTTTCGGAAATATATACTACCTTCGGTGACGGTAATAACCTCAGTGCCAATGCAGGGAGTGCTGGTACTTGGACGAAGGCAGGGAACTCAGGAATATACACAAGTAAGAACGTAGGTATAGGCACAACTTTACCTACCGCAGCTCTGTATGTTTCTGGTAACGCACAATTAACAGGTATTACAACTGGAACATTCGTTGGAGATGGTTCTGGTCTAACAGGTGTGACCGCAGTTGGTCAAGGTGTTGTTATAAAAGATAGTGGAACACTCGTTGGTGTTGCACAAAGTCTTAACTTCGATAGAAACTTAGATATTACACAGGTATTTGGTGGTAATGTAACAGTTTCTGCTGCTGATACAGTAGGATTCGCATACACTTCTGGATTCTCTACTACATCTGGGTATGCAAACGTTTCTGGAGTATCTACCACATCAGGAACAGCTGGGTTCGCTGACACGGCAACACTGGCACTGTCTGCAAACTTCGCCACAGTCGCTGGTATTGTAACATACGCATCAGCATCTGGAGTTTCAACCAACTCAGGTGTAGCTGAGTATGCAAAGGTAGCTGGTGTCGCAACATACACTGGTAACACAGGGTTTGCAACCATGGCTGGGTATGCACACACTTCAGGCATCGCCACAGTCGCACAGAATTTAACAGGAACTCCTTCTATTGTTATTGACAATATCAATTCTGCGATTGGTATTGTAACAATGCCTGGTCAAGGTAGTAAGATGCGTTTTGACTTTGACGCAACAGGTGATCTACCTAGTGCTACAAGTTGGAGAGGTATGTTTGCATGGGCAAACAATACTAAGACTGCATATGTCTCTGGCGGAACCACAATGGGTGGTTACAGTGGTTGGAGACAGATACTTCACCAAGACATGTATGGAAACTACCAGACTGTAGGTGTCGTAACTGCATCTAAGTTTGCTGGTGATGGTTCTGAACTTACTAACCTACCATCAACAGATAGTATTTGGAGATCAAATACAACTGGTATTCATACTTTAACTAACATTGGTATTGGTACTACTAACACAGAAGGATATAAACTTAACGTACTAGGTAACTTCAAGTTACAAGGCAGACTGGACGGAACTGCAACAGGTAATATTCTACCTCACTTATGGAATAATTACAGTGATCTACCATCAGCGGGAGTAAATCATGGTCAATTTGCACACGTTAATGAATTTGATAAGGCATACTATGGACATAAGGAACAGATAACAGTTAATGTTACAGTCGGTACTGATACTGTGGGAGGTCAAGTAACAGGTGTATTTTATCTTAATGGTGTAGAAAAACCAGATCAATTCCCTATAACAAGAGGAGCGACTTATCTGTTCGATCAGAATGATGCTTCAAATGCCAACTATAATAATCAGGCTCACCCATTCATGTTCAGTCTAACTGAAGATGGAGACTTGATACCAGGCGGAGGTCACTATGATCCTACCACTACAGTTTACAGACTAGATGGTGTAGAAAAGACTATGGCAGAGTACACCAGTGGTTTTTCTACTGCTACTACTAAGACTGTACACTTTACACCTCCAGCTGATGCACCTAACACACTTTGGTATTGGTGTCACTTCCATACAGGTCAAGGAAATAGATTAGCACTCAATAATAATGCTTTAGGATGGAGAGAACTTGTTAATAAAAATGCTGATACTACTGTAGGAACAGGAACTGAGAACTATAATATTGGTGTTGTAACTGCAACATCATTTAAAGGTGATGGATCAGGTATAACTGGAATCGGAGTCACATATACAGCGGTAGCTGGAGTCGCAACTCTGGCAGAGGGGTTAACTGGGATTCCTAGCCTCAACGTTGGTATTGTAACTGCTCAAAGTTTCATTGGTGATGGTTCTGGAATAACAGGTGTTACTGCTTCTGGTACAGGTATCATAATCAGAGATGATGGCACACTCGTAGGAACCATTGGTACTATTGACTTTGGTACAAATCTATCAGTATCTGCTGCATCTGCTGGCGTAGTAACAGTCACCGCATCAGGTGGTGGTGGAGGTGGTGGCATCGCTGGTATGATATACCAAGAAGAAGGATCTACCGTTGGTACTGCACAAACAGTTAACTTCATCGGTGCTGCATGTACAGTAACTCATAGTGGAGGAGTTGCAACTGTCAACTTGGCAGGAGCAGTTCCGTTCACAGGGCCTGCTGCACAGATCACTGCACTTGATATCACACAATATGAAAACGCATACGCATGGGGAGATCATTCTCTTGGTGGATATCTAACAGGTATCACTGGTCAGAACTTAGGTAATCTATCTAATGTTTCTAGTGCAACTCCAAATGCTAATGAAGTATTAACATGGAGTGGATCACAATGGACTCCAGCAGCATCCAGTGGTGGCAGTCTTACAATTAAAGAAGAGGGATCTGATGTTGGATCTAACATAACATCCATCAACTTTGTTGGAAGTGGTGTTACTGCAACGGCATCTGGCGCTGGTGCAACTATTACAATCTCCGCAACAGGTGGCGGAGGAGGAGTTTCTACTACTGGATTTGGAACATTCACTGCGTCTGCTGGTGTTGAACAACAAATAGATTCATTCCCAATCGCTAGTTACTCAAGTGCAGAGTACACATTCATGGTTGGTGTAGGAACATACCGACAGTCACAAAAACTTCTAGTCATGCACGATGGAGTTACAGCATACTCACAAGAATATGCTATCATGTACTCCCCAGAACAACAGGTATCCATCGCTGCAACAGTAAGTAGTACCAACGTTTTAGTCAAGTTCACACCTGAGTCTGGAATATCTGGACTAACAACATACAGATTTGTTAAGACCTTAATTCAAGGATTATGATTCATACTAGTACGAACACTCTTGATAGGACAGGGTTAGCTGTCAAGCCAACTGGAGCTGATGATAAGAAAGCATACTCTATCAAATGTTATACCAAAGATGATTGGGTATTCATTCACGAAGAACTAGAAAAAGATGGTTCACTGGAAGATAACATTCCTGATCCATCAATAGTGTGTCCTGATAAGAAGGAACATAGTGATACCAGAGCAACTTATATGTTGACTGATGCGGAAGCAGAAGATCTAAGAAAACATCCTAAAGTTGTATTCGTTTGTATTGACTATGACGTATATCCAGGCAACTATTCTCCCGATCCTAAAGATATAACCACTGGCGTAAAAAGATTTGGCAGATTTGACAAGACAGTATCCAACTACAGGGCATGGAATACTGCACCATCACTACCACCTACATCTCAGGCTGGTATTGGTGCATCAGATAAGAATAGAACTGGATATCAGATACTAAGACATACACAAAAAGAAAATCCTTGGGATGCAACAGCAACTGGAGTGACTGGAAATGATCATTTGATAATAGAAACTGAACCAAAACAATTAGGTGACGGAACTGGCGTAGATGCAATCGTATCTGATGATGGTTTCTGGATTGCACACCCTGAGTTTGTACATACTGACGATGATCCTGTAGGATGGTCAACAGGAAACGCATTGACATGGAGTGGTATATCTACAACACCAGGCACATGTGGTGTTCTAGATGTAGTTCTTGATGGTCCATATTATATTGATCCAGATTGGTTTAATGCAGATCCAATTAATAGATTAACTCAACGTTGGGATGGTACAACAGTTCCACAAGATTCTGTTGCAAGAGCATGGTGGTCTGATTCAAGTCAGAGATCGGCAGGGTTCTCCACTATAGGAACTACAAATGGAATCAGTGGTTCATATACAAGAGCTAGTTGTAATGGAAGTAATACTGCAAAGGGAACTAACGGTACTGATCACGGAACTCAATGTGCTGGTCAAGTATTTGGTAAGAACTATGGTTCAGCATATAACTGTAATAAATGGGTTATCAATGGTATCGGTGGATCTAATGCTGGAATCAATGGTAGTCAGTTTGATGTACAGAAACTATTCCATCTATACAAACCAAACTACGATAGACACTCTGCAACATCTGGGAAACAAAATGATGACAAGAATCCCACACTATCAAGTAATAGTTGGGGTTACAGATCTAACTCTATACACACCACAGGTTACTATTGGTACAGACCAGCAGCAATAGATGGATCAGTGAATGGTGTATCGTATGATAGTAGTAATGAACCAGCTTTCTTTGATAGATATGGTTCTGCTGGAGATCTAAGTAGATGTAAAGGAGAGATGGTAGATAGTTCTGTCACCGCTGCTGGTGATGAATTATCTGAAGCGGGAGTCATTTTTGTTTGTGCTTCTGGTAATAGTAATCAGACACAACAAAGTCCTGGCGATGCAGACTATAATAACTATTGGGCTACTAGTGATAATCAATCTCTACAATCCTCAACTCATAGTGAATTTGGTTTGACTTGTTATAATACAATTAACAGAAGAGGATGGCCACAAGCATTAGGTAAGACCACATCTGGATTGTCTACTGCTGGAACAGAGTTCGCTGCAATCAATGTTGGTGCATTGGATGATCAATACAGTAGCACTGGATATACTAGTTTAAGTGATTCAGACTACAAGGAAAAAATAGTATCATACAGTGATAGAGGAACAGGTATTGATGCTTATGGTGCTGCTGATGATACACTCACAGCAGATGGAAGGAACTCTAACCTAACATATCCTCATCCAGAAACATATACTGGACTATCATTGACTCCATATGATGTTGACTTTGGTGGTACAAGTTCTGGGTGTCCTACTGTTGCTGGTTGGATCACTACTAAACTTCAGTACAATAGAGCATGGACTTGGAGAGGTGTCAAAGATTGGTTGAAGAATAGTTGTGGTGCTCAAAGCCCAGATAGATTTTACTATGGTGATGATATCACATCCTTTACTGCAACATCATCACAGTGGGAAGATTTCCATGCAGTAAATCAATATGGTGATGGCCCTGTTGTAATATGGGATGCTCCTACTGGTTCACCTACTGAACCAAAAAAACCTGAGATCAAGATCTTGAACTCACCTAATCTTAAGATTAGTGGTGGAGTAGAGATAAAGTTCTCTTAATAAATACTAAAAAAGACTAGCGCAATGGCAGAAAAATCGTTTGGTGTAAAGGATCTTAATATAGTTGGAGCAAGTGGCGACCCAACTATAGAGAGTAACGGCGACCTAAATTTAAAAGCTGGTCAAGTTGCAATCCAAACTAACACCACAATCACAGGAGTAGTTACTGCAACATCATTCAGTGGTAATGGATCAGGATTAACAGGAGTTACTGCTTCTGGAACTGGTATCATCATCAAAGATGGTGGATCAACAGTTGGAACTGCTGGAACCATAGACTTTGGAGCAAACTTAAGTGTATCTGCACTGTCGGGTGCAGCTGTAACTGTAACTGGGTCTGCTGGTAGTAGTGGAATAACTATTGAAGATGAAGGTAGTGCATTATCTACAAGTGCAACTACACTAAACTTTGTTGGAGATGGAGTGGTTGCATCTGGTACTGGAGCAGAAAAAACAATTACTGTTGCTGGTGCAAGTACACCACAAAACCTAACATTAGCAACTCTAGATGTTTCTGGAATCACAACTTCTGGTAGTTTTGTTACTGACTTGATAGATGGTAGTGGAACCAGTAGAGGATTCTGTACTAGATATTATATTACTGCAAACGGTGCTTCTTCATATAGTATGGCAGGGCCTGGACAAAGAAACTCTGTAGGAAATCCATCTCTCTATCTAATGAGAGGTTTCACATATATGTTTGAAAACTCAACTGGTGGTTCACATCCATTCCGTATTCAATACACAGGAACAACTACAGGTGTAGGAACATATGTCAGTGGATCTCAGACAGGAGTACAGATATTTACAATACCACATGATGCACCAGCAAGTTACGAATATCAATGTACTGTATCAGGCCATGAAAGTATGAAAGGTTCATTTATAATACCTACTTAATATGTCACCATTAGCATTTGGAATTGGAAAATCAAGGGGAGCTCAGTTCGACCCTGCTGTATTTTACTGCAATTTATTACAATTTTACTGGCACTGGACTAACGGTAAAGACTTTGACCTCAGAGCTTCTTTCATCCGTCCTACAGTTAGCTGGCCAACAAGTAGGAACTGACAAGTTAGCTCAGATCGTAGATGGTGGAGGATCTATCACCTACATGAAGTGGGGTGGTGATAATCAAGATGACACTGTAGGGTATGAAGGAATATACATTGATGTAGATGCAATAAAACAAGTTCCTGGCGGACTTACAGACAATATAATTGAATTAGATCTTAGAGGTTCTTGGTATGCAGAGGTGGGAACCAACCCAGTAATAGTAAAAGCGTCTGCTTATCAAAGCGGTACTATGACATTGGAAAGAGACACACCGAACGTGCCTGGATATGGTTTTATCAACACAGGTTATGCAACATCTTTTACAAATTATAAGGAATCAAATGGTACAATTGTTACATCCGTTGACAGAGAAGGCACAGGACAGAGACTAGCTCGTGCCACTATTGATTTAAACACATATCAGATAACATTTTTTGAAAATTAACTAAGTATAAATACGGCTAGAATTTAGTGGGAAATCACATGAAAAGATTTTTACCTATAATTATGCTTTTGATGGCGGCTCCCATGGCAGCGAGGGCCGATTTAACACACCGTTTGACTACAAGTACACAACTTACTGTAGACAGCGCAGCAACTCAGGCCAGTAGAATTGGTTCAACATATACTGTAAGTGGTAACAATATCACCGCTGGTACTATGGGTGGACTAACAAAGTCTGCTGGAGATACTATTACAACTGCAGCTGCTAGTCAGACTCAAGGTTCATACACAGTTACAACTGCTGGCTCTGCCTTCAGCTTAAGTGAGTCATTCATTTTAGGCGATGCAGTAGCACCTATCGGAACTGGTGTTGACGTAACTGCTGGTGTCGTTGCTGACATGCCTGCTTATGGTAGTGTAATCACTCAAAGTGGTGGCGTGGCAGGGACTCTTGCTGGTACAATTACATCAGCGGGCGTTATGACACTAACAGCTGGCGGGGCGGGCACATCTGCTACGGGCCAATTTGTGTCAGAAATCTCCATAGATTAGCGTGATATATAATAATGAAGAAACTTGTCGCTACTATAGCACTGTTTTCTCTGGCTAGTCCAGTGATGGCAGTGCCAGTGGTGCCAAATTTCCAACAAGGCTCTATGACTTCCCGAACGGAAACCCAATCCACCGTGACGGAGACCATAAATTCAATTGATATGAGGACAGGATGGGAGTATTCCGTGACGGGGACCAACGTTTCAAACAACAACGAGGCTTTGAATCCACCAGTAAGTACATCAACAGTGAACGTGACACCAAGCAGTTCGAGCAGCTCCACAGGAGGAGTAATGGTAACAGGAACAGTAACAAGTTCGTTCGATTCCTTAGACTTTTCCAGCCCAACAAACTTCACGATAACAAATCCAGGCGGAGCGTTCCAATTTACGCAGAGCTATCAAGGGCCAGGCATGACCAACCAGACAATAATACAGAGAGTAACCACCATAAATTCAGTCACAGACACAACTTCAACCTTTACCCAATAGCGTTATGTTTACTATCCAACCTTGCGATTGTCCCTGCCACACTGGCGGAGAATGTAGGGGGTGTGAGTGCAACAGCAAATCCAATAGCAAATAGTTCTGGCTCGGTTACGAATCAAGCTATACAAGTTTTACAGGGACCGTATATAACTAATACTTATGGTGGTGGTGTGCAATGTCAAGGTGCTACCATGAACATAACACCGTACTTACAATTCGCAGATTCAAGGAAAGATCCTTGGATAGATTTTTATAACGAACCACAATATGATATGACCGACTTCACTGGTCGTACTACACAACAGACTATCACGGTGAAAAACTATCCGTGGGAGTCATGGTATGACACAAGGACTAAAACAGATGGAAGCAGATGGTTTCCTGATGGTGAAGATATGGATATAGTTGTAGATGTAGATGGTCCTGATGGGAAACCAGATAATCCAGGCAGTGTCATATGGAACAAACCTGTTCGGACTGACTACCATGCCAATCAAAGTTTGAACTTAGGTTTATCTGCTACTATCTCTATACCATTGAATAAGAAATTACAGAAACAATGTCATGAGGCAGCAGATGCACAGAATGCCATGCAGACACAACTTGTGGCCAACAAGAGATTAGACTTTGAATTGGCTCGTCTTAAAAACTGTGGCGAACTAATGAAGGCTGGCATTATGTTCCATCCTAAGTCACCTTATTACTCTATATGTGCCGACATCGTAGTTACAAACCCAGGCGGTAAGTTACTTCCTCACGAACACTCAACTCCTCAACCAACATTCGTACCACCAAGTAATAGAAACAATCCACAACCTAATGGAGATGCTTCTAGTTTAAAAACTATTTCGATCCCTTAACTTTAATAGGAGGTAAACCTTTCTTTGCACGATACTCATTTGCTATGATGTCGTTACGAGATAGTCTTGCCTCTTTTTTACCGAGTTTTTTCTGTATTGTTTTATAAATCTTCGTAATTATTGGTTTAAAAACTCTCAGTAATAATGGTGTTGCAGCTGCACCAGCCGTAGCCACAACTGCGATTGCGACTGTAGTAGTGGTCTGATTTACAGAAGGCAGAAATTTCTCAACAGCAGTAGTAGGTTCATATATTGTCTCACAAATTTGTGCTTTAGGGTTATTAGGATCTTGTATTAACTGATGACCAGTAACTCTTTCATCACCAGCCTGAGTTATGTCACCAACTCTTAGGTTTGCAGGGCCTGGGCAAGGAACTTCTTTATCTTCCTTTGGAGTTTCAGGTGGTTGAACGTCTGCTTCAGGAGGGCCTAAGGGGTCTCCTGTGTCTACACCACTAACCTGTTCTTCTGGTTCCCCATAAACAGTCTGCCAAGTAAGCTCGTTAGCACGATAATCGGGTGGGTCATAGTATGGCATACCACCATCACACAAAACAACATTCTGATTAGGGTCATCATTTACTAGAGTGCTACTTTTATTACTTGGATTCTTTGCGTTCTCCTTGTGTATCTTGACACATCCTGGCATCTCTACAACAGGAACTCCTATGTTTACTGTGACAGGAGGTGTCCAAGGCATTGCCTGTGGGGGATTAACGATCCACGGTGGAGTTATATTTGCAATACTCACTGTACCAGTTTCTATCGGACTAAGATATCTCAGTCCACCATTACTGTTAACATATATCTGTGGTATATTATTTGGTGGCATTGGGCACCTTCAAACCCTTTACAGGGCCAGATGTTTGTGGCCATGCGGTCTTTAATTGATTATATACTTCTTCTGCAACTACTTCTTTTATCTGTTCTAGTTGTACTTCCTGTCTCTTTGCAGGACCATCAGTAAGATTATCAACCACTGCACCACCACCAACCACTGCACCAGTTCCTACAACTGCCGCAGCACTTCCATAACTAAGAATTTTTTGAATGTCCATTACTCATCATCCTTGTATCTTTCAAGTTCGTTCTGATAATGTTGCCATGTTGCACCACTAGTAGAACCCAAACATGGGTTGGCACAATCAGGATTTTCGATCACATTACACACTAACCCTGCTAGGTCATGAGGGCAGGCTTCTTTTCCAGATTCACGCCAATATAATTGACCATCAATCCAAGTAGCACCACACTCATTACATACCCTAAGCATTAGAAAGGTAGTGGTACAGATGACATTGGATCTGTAGGTGTTGGAGTAGAAGGTGATGGTAAACCTAGACTACCTCCACCCAAACTTCCAAGGCTTCCTAGTTTCTCAGTAACTGATTCCATCACTTTGCCTTTGACGTTCTCGATAATCGCATCCTTACGAATATATACATACCCGCCAAGACCAACGACGGTGAGAGAGATAACACCACTTGCAATAGCGATTCCATTTACGATTTTTTGTAACATGATTATTTTGTATCAGGGACAATTTTGACAGGGCCTGACTCTATCCTAATGGTTTGAGCAGGGGCAGTTTCTGATGCTTTCTGAATAAGAAACTCCATGTCTTTCTTGGAGATGTTCGCACCTCCACTACTTGCAGCACCACCTTTCTTACCAGCTTGAACGCCAAATGTCGCCAAAACTCCTGTGAATACTGATGCTATGAAGGTCGGATCAAGATCCTGTTTAGGTATTTTAAGAGCTGGTGGCAACTCAACGTATGCGAGTGTCAATATCGCACCACTCCAGACCAAGATACCTAGCCGTACAAATGTACTCAGGATCATCATCTGTTCTTCTTTGTCTTCTGCCGCTTCTTTTAACTTACCTAGAAAACCTTTTGGTTTCTCCTCTTTCTTAGGAGGAGTTTTTGGTTCTGCCATAGTAAAATATTATGATCCTATTATATATGTCTATTCTAACTAATACGCATAATAAATGCAAGAGCGAAGTATGGAGGTAAGTTTTTGTTTGTTAATGTTACACCCTGACTGTTAGTAGATCTGTCACTTGGGTTGCCTGTGTTTCCACTCACACTACCAGAGAATGAGTGATTATGAGTATCATTACTTGTATTTCCACTCCATGAGTGGTTGTGTGTATCACTAGATGTTACAGCAGTATTTCCTGTTGAGTTCTGTGATGCAACTCGGCTACCTCCACCTAGTCCAGTAGCTGATTGGATCGTGTGGTTATGTGTGTCATTACCAGTTGTTCCACTAACCGAGTGATTATGAGTGTCATTACCAGTCGTTCCACTGAAACTATCAGAGAAGGAGTGAGTATGGTTGTTTATGGTATGACTATGTGCTCCGAGTGTTCCATCTTTCTGTCCACCTGTAGATGTATCAGCACCAGTGATGTCAGTATACCATGTACTACCAGCGTGAGAAGTTGCACCAATGATAAACTTGTTCGATAAGTCTGGTGTTCCATTGTTACCGTCACATAGAGCCCATCCAGTAGGAGCTGTACCAGAACCACTCCACATAATAATACCACCTATAGGTATAGTTCCTCCTCCTGAGAATGTTGTGGCAGTGACAGTGCTTGCAACAGATATATTTGTGGATTCTAGTGTACCAGAAACAGAATTAAATGTTAAATTAGTACCAGTTCTTGCAGGCTGATATCCTGTAGTATTAGGAGAAAATAATACACTACATGTTGTATCCGAAGATTCATCTGAAACTGCAATTAGATTTGCATTTGAGGCAGTAGTTGCAGTACCAGTCAGAGGTCCATCAAATCCTGTGGCAGTAACTACACCACTTGCAACTATACCTAATCGTGCAGTGATAAGTCCAACCGAATCTACGTTAGTTACATCTTCATATGTCAATGTTCCACCAATGGATACATTACCAGATACATCGAGTGATGTTAGAGTTCCTACTGATGTTATAACTGGTTGTGCAGCCTGAGTTACAGTCACGGCACTTGTAGCTGTGTCTGCATTACCTGTCAATGCACCATGTACATCAGTGATATAGGCAGATGTGATACCAGATATGACTGTGTTACCATCACCTGTAATATTTCCGTTCGCTTTTATGTCTGATGTCACCTCTATATCACTAGCAAAGGTTGAGATACCAGAGATTTGTAATTGATTGAATTGTGAAGTAGTGGTTGTATTAATACCAGGCACATCTACTGTAACCGTTGCGATTCCAGCCGATGATGGGGATACTGTTGCACCAAATCCAAAGTCAAGTGATGCAGCAACACCAACAGATACACCATCATCTCTAATGATGATACCAGTAGATGAAGCAACAACGTTTGTTATCAGTGATCCATCACCCACAAATCTAGTTGCAGTTGCAACTCCAACAACCACGTTAGGTGTTCCAGTTAATCCTTGAGCGTTAACTGCAACGGTAGATATACCAGCAGTGGTTGCATAACCAGATACAGTAGATACACCAGCAAGTTGTGAGTAGACTGACCTCTCTGAGTCTGTGGATAGACCAGACTTGAAAGCATAAGTTGCAGTTGCAGATAGTGTAGCCGTATCTGCATTACCAATTAGAGGACCTGATAGTGTATTAGCACTACAAAGACCTACGAATATATCTGGTTTGCCAGATAGTCCATAGGCCGAGTATGTAAATTGTGATGTGCTTGCAGCACCTGTGAGATCACCTGTTACATCACCAGTTAAGTTACCAAAGAAGGCACCAAATGTCGCAATACCAGTTGGTTTATTAAGACTGTCTGCGATTCTTTCATTGGTCAACTTACCAGATGATAAGTTGCTTAAACTTGTGTAGTAGGAGGCATCCTGTCCATTTAATCTTTGAGAATCGCTAGCAATACCAGCGGTCTTTGCATAACTTACAAGATTACTGGCATCACCAAACACGGTGTATACCTCATCGAAGTTTTGATTGACCTTAACAGCTCCCTGTCGCAGGGTATCGCCAGTTCCATCATTACTGGAGGAACCGACACCAATTATTTTCTTAGCCATTCTCTAAAAGACTACTACTTTTTTAGCTATTTAGACTATAGTTTAAATCCGCTGAACTGATTCTTCTTGATATCTTGTTTGATACCACCAACCACATAAGACTCTACTTCTGTCTCTTGTGGTGCAACTTGTAATCCCTTAGATGAGATCCAATGTTGTGTCCAAGGCAGAGGATTGTTTCTTAATGGTTGATCGTAGATAGGATCAAGTCCAAGAGCTTTCATTCTCTTGTTAGCAATCCACTCAACATATTGATTGAGTAACTTATCATTCAAACCGATCATAGAACCACCACTGAATAGGTATTCAGCCCATTCTTTCTCTTCTTTCACTGCGTTCTTAAACATATTAATAACATTATCTTTTTCTTCTTCTGCTATTTGTTGCATCTCTGGATCGTCGCCATTCATCCAGTTCTTCATTATGTTTTGTGTGAGAACTAGATGCTGGTTTTCATCCCTACTGATGAGGGATATAATTTTTGCTGATCCTTCCATAAGTTTAAGCTCTCCAAATGCAAACGAGCAAGCGAAGGAGACATAGAACCTAATTCCTTCAAGTATGTTAACATTTGCAACCGCTCTGTAGAGTTTTCTTTTGAGTTCATGTAATGCGAAATCCTTTGCTTGTGAGTTTTCCCATCCGTCTTTCCACAGATTACTTTGATCCCATTGATGGGCCTCATTTATAAATTCATCGTATGCCCGAGTTACTGAAGTTGCTCGGTCTAAAATTCTTTCATCATTGAGAATGGTATCGAATACTTCGGATGGGTCGGGATACACATTCTTGATAATGTATGTATAGGATTTGGAGTGTATCATCTCCATAAACTGCCATACATTCATAGCACCTTCTAGTTCTGGTAAGGAACAATAAGGTGCGAAAGCCATTCCAGGCCCACGACCTTGCACAGAATCTAAAAGAATTTGGTATTTTAGATTTGATGTGAAGATGTGTTTCTGTTCTGGACGTAAAGATTGATAGTCTGCTCTATCTTTCTGTAAGGAAACCTCCTCTGGTCTCCAAAAATACCCTAGCATTTGAGTAGTAAGTCTGTCAAAGACAGGGTACTTAAAGGAATCGTACCTCTGTACACCCAAAGGTTTACCAAAAAACATTGGTTGTTTCTTGGTATCGACTTCTTCTGAATTAAAGACGGTCATGCCGTCAGGTTTAGATGGTGCAACTGTCACACTCTTGCTCCTCTGATAGTTCTGTGAATAGTTTTTCTAGTTGTGGTTTCACTTCTTCTACATCATCAACGTCATCAGATTTCATATCATAAGTATTCTGGTAATAAGAGGTCTTCCAACCATATTTGTATGTGGCTAAAAGATCCTGTGCCATCACTGATATAGGCACTTCGTTATCAGGATACTGTGTGGGATTGTAACTCCAGTTACCACTGATGGCTTGATCAAAGAACTTCTGCATCACTGCAACTACTTTGATATATCCAGCATTACCCTGCATTTCCCAGAGGAGGGTATAATTATTCTTTAGATGTCCATAAGACGGAACCACTTGCTTAAGAGGTCCTTTCTTTGACTTCTTAATGGACAGGTAGTCTCTAGGTGGTTCGATACCGTTGGTTGCGTTTGACACAACGGAACTACTCTCTGATGGCATCTGTGCGGACAATGTTGAGTGCCTGAGACCGTGTTCCAAGATAGATGCTCTAAGAGATTCCCAATCATGTGATAAACCTACCTGTGTAATTTCATCTACGTCGCTCTTATATGTATCAATTGGAAGTATTCCATCAGAGTATTTTGTAGAACAGAAATCAGTACAAGGACCTTTTTCTCTTGCAAGTTGATTGGATGATTTCAACAAGTAGTATTGGAATGATTCAGTAATTTTATGTACTGCGTCCCAGGCACCTTGTGAGTCGTACTTATGTCCATTCTTAGCAAGATAATGTGCAAGACCAATGAAACCTATTCCAAGGGATCTACGACTCAATGTGGCAAGTTCTGCCGCTTTCACTGGATAGTCCTGATAGTCAATCAACTCTTCTAGAGATCTCACAGAGAGGTCACAGAGTTCTTCTAACTCTTCTAATCTAGTGATCTTACCTACGTTGATGGCAGATAGGATACAGAGTGCAATCTCACCGTCTATGGCATCAATATGATTGATAGGTTCTGTGGGTAGAGTGATCTCTTGACAGAGGTTACTCATACTTACCTTGTCCTTGAAGGAAGAATGTTCATTACAGTGGTCAATATTCATGATATAGATACGACCTGTCTCTGCCCTCTCCTTAAGGAGGTTCATGATTAGTTCTTGAGCTCCAACTGTTCGCTTGGGGATTGATTCATCCAGTTCGTAACGGCAATATAACTCATCAAACTCAGGGGTCCCAAAACTCTCAAACAAGTTAGGACAACTATGGGGAGAAAAAAGCGTGATTTCCTTATCTTCGATAAACCTTTCGTAAAAGAGTTTCGAGATTTGGATTGAGTAGTCAAGTTTTCTGACACGATTGTCCTCCGTTCCTTTGTTGTTTTTTAATACTAAGATGTCCTCTATTTCTTGGTGCCAGATGGGGAAGTGGACAGTCGCTGATCCACCTCTAATGCCATTTTGAGTGCAGCATCTGACAGTTGCTTCAAACTTTTTGAGGAACGGTACAACACCTGTGTGTTGAACTTCTCCACCCCTGATTTTA
>VMHT01084389.1_pt1 | contig 15542 bp, 6 predicted proteins | sample 4693611 | NCBI WGS metagenome assembly VMHT01 (sample SAMN12280063, study PRJNA550983) | marine metagenome | isolation source: seawater sampled from same location over 5 years 0.02-0.2 micron viral filtrate | place: USA: collected off the coast of southern California halfway between the port... ... | reverse complement strand
ATAAGTAATAATAATATTTTCAAACCGTCTTCTATGTGTGTAAAGGTAGTAATACCTAGCGCACCCGCGTTCATAGCGTATAGCTTCATATCTGATAAACTCATTTTATTCTCCACATTTTTTAGATGGATCATCAACTCTTCTCCAGTCTTCTTTTTCAAACCAGTCTCTAAGTGTTGCTCCTTTTTTACGAGCGCCTTTAACGTTTGTCTTAGACGATCTTTTATATTTACCTTTTGCGCCAGCAGATTTTTTAGAGCTAACCAGCTTCTGTCTCTCTTCTTTACTCATGCTTCTTATCTTTGAAGCAGGTAAACAAGTTTTAGTAGTACCTCCACCTTTTTGTTTTTTCTTACTTAAAGGAGATGATTTCTTACAACTACCTTTAGAACCTTTTTTAGTTCCAGGCACTCTTTCATAACCTTTCCAGCAATTAAAAGGAGATTCTTTTTGTATATAAGCCATTATTTCTTCTTGCTTCCAAAATTACTAGGTCCACCTGCTTTAGTACATCTAACGCCCCAACCTGAAGCATAGGCACTAGGCCAAACTTTAAATTTCTTTTTAGCTGCAGCTTTACAAGGACCACTTATCTTACCATATAAAGGAGACATACCAAAAGGACTTTTTCTTTTTTTCTCAGCTTGCTTTAATGCTACTTTGTTACCAGTTCCACGACCTGATACTTCAGCTGTGTTTCCCCTCATTTTACTCCAAGGTTCAATGTGCATTAATTTACTAAAACAATGTTTTATAGGTGACTTCATTTTTCTTTATTTTTGTTTTGTAATTCAATTATTTTTTTAACTCTAGCGTCTTCATAACGCAATGCTTTAATTTGTTTTTTGTCAAGACCTAGATCTAATAGCATTTGTGTTTGCTCCGTTGTACTAGTATCTCGTTTCATTACATCAATCTCTTGTCGTTTAAGCTCAGCAGGCGTAGGTTCAACTGGTTTGTCCCATCCACCATAATAAGGTAAGCCAACATCCCAAGTACTCCAACCACCAAACAAAATAACTTTTTGCCACATCTGTGATTGCTCACTTAATATACCTCTTATGTTATTTGCTTTCTTAATGACACGATCAATAGGTATGTTTGTAGTTGCTGTTATTATTTGAGCGCCTGCTAAATAAGCTGGGTTGTCAAGACTAAAACCTTTTTGTTTCATTTCTTTCATATTCCAACTAAAGCTTTTTAAACCACCTACTATTTTTCTATACTTAGAACTAATAGCTGGTGAAAAACTTAAAGCTTCTATAGCTGCTTTCTCGTACTCAGGTCTCTTCTTACCAGACTCTTCATATATTTTCATTAAAGTATTCTTCACAGCAACCATACCAGCTCCTGCAATACCTAAACCTTTTAGCTGAGAATCAATCATACCGTTTGCAACTCTAGCTATTTTCTTATTATCTTGTTTTTTCTTAGCTGCACTTTTTTCTTCGTCATCTTCGTCATCACCAAAACCTATAGCAAACAAAGCTTGCTGCATTGCGTTGAATATTAAATTCTGCATAACACCATAGTATGCTATTCTAGACATATGAACTTTTGCGTCTCCACGACCTGCTATTAAATCCTGTATTGCACGCTTTTGTATTCTTACGTACTGCATAGGAGTGTTTGCCCAGTTAAGTATAACACGGCCAGCCGCAGACGCTTGTTGCATGCTAATTTTATCAGGCGAACTAGACTGTTGGCTTTCTTCCGCAATAAGTCTAAAGTCTTGAAAAGCTTTTTCTGTAGCTAATTCCTTGCTCATGCCTTCTTTAATATACTTATTTATTCTATTTCTATAGAAAGTAGAACCACCAGAGGCTATAGCAAAACTATCAGCATAACGAGTAAGTACAAAACCTTTACTAAGTAAATAAGATATAGCTGCATTTACTTTGTTCTTAGAATCTTTAACAGCATCTGCTATTTCAGATTCACTTACGTTTATTTTAAGACCGTTACGACGCTGCACTAAGTAATCAGAGTTCATTAGCGTCATGAAATCTCCCCAAAATTGTTTTTGGTTTGCAAACGCTTTACCTGCGGCTATAATATTATTATCACCCCAATTTATAAAGTTTACAGCAGATATAGTTTGAAGTAGCGCAGATCTAGTATTTAAGAACATTACAGCACCAACAGAGTTATTAACCCAGTCAAGCACAGCGCTTGTTTGATCATTGTAACCAAGTCTGTTTGTACCTGCTTTCATTCTAGTTAATGTGTTCTCTAAAGCTTTACGCCAACGAGTACCGTAAGCAGCTTCCATTTTGTTTAAATTCTCAGGTGAAAATATAATATCTACATTTTCTCTAAACTCTTGTTGATATTCTTTACGGTTGACATCATTTATACCACCAATAATATCTGTAGTTAAATTACCACCTAACCAGTCTTTACCAGGTTTAGGATATGGTTTACCTTTTTGTATTGACATTAATTGATCTGCAAAAGCCTGAAGCTTAGCGTCATCAGTTATAAATTTATTAAGTTTTCCAACATCAGTTTTTGAAAGCCCAGGTATTGACATACCTTGCTGAGTCCACATATAAGTACGAAGAGCATGCTGATATGTGAATTTACCAACACCTGTTTCTGTTTCTAGTGTTTTAGGTAAACCTGGAAACTGCTCTTTTAAAGCCATAAAATCATTAGCTGCAGCTATTTTAGCTTGAGTTATAGAATCTTCAGCTTTATTATAAGGATCAATAAGATTTGTTTTCAAGAACTCATACTGAGCTTCACCTTTTTTACCGTTACCTAATAAGCTATACAACAAACCTTTAAAGTCTTCAGCTGATGAAGCCATTGTTAGCCAATCAAATCTACCTTTATCTCTACCGACTGTTTTAGCTTTAGCAGCAGAAAATTGTTTAAATGATTCAATGCCAGAAGAATCTTCAATCATTTGATTTATTATAGTATCAAACGTACTTGTTTTACTAAACTTAGCTTGCTGTACTCTAGACTTAACATCTATTTGATCTAATACATCTTTAACAGCTTTAACGTTTTTACTAGCGTCATCAGCAAAATAAAAGTCATTATAACCTTCAGATGCTTTACCAGCGATCCAACGACCTTTCGCGGCAGCAGTACCATCACTTAAGCCCGTTATATTACCTAAAGGTATGTTAATACCTAAAGCTTTCATAAAAGCCTTGATAGGACCAGCTGCACTTTGTGGTCTAGCTGTTAATATAAATAAATCTTCAGTACCTCTTGTGTCTGCTATTTTCTTAGCAACGTCAAATAGTGGTCCTTTCTCGCCATCAATAACTTGTTCAAATTGACTAAAATCAAACTTAGCACCTTGCTCTTCAAGTGTGGCAGCTTGTTCAGCAAATTGAGTTGCGTTTATTTCTTTAGTTCCACCTGGTACTTCTTTTAAAACTTCTAGTTTTTGTTGCTCGTTTAAGCTGTTAAAGTTTTGTTTAAAGCTTGGTAGATTTTCAAATTCTTTTTTAAATTTTCTTCTAGCTACAATATCAAGCATATCACTATCAATGCTAGATAAAGGATTTATAACAATAACTTTACTATTAGATTTAGCTAGTGTATCGTCAAAGTCAAATACTCTAATTTTCTTAACAGGTTTATCTACTTTTCTACCTTCAGCTAAAGCTTTGTCAAGAGTGTTTAGCTCGTCAGTAACAAGCACGCTGTTACCAGCGGCTTTATCACTAAACTTCAAGCTATTGGGTTGCATATTGTTATTTGTAATACTAGGTTTAATTTTAGCATTACCAGAACTGATCTGCGCATCAAGTCTTTTAATTGCTTCTGCTTGAGTTATTTCACCAGTCATCACTTGATATGTAAGTTCGTTTTGAACATATATATTATTAGAGTTTTGATCTGATTTAGGTAGTTGACGTGTAAACATTTCAGCTACACTTTTACCCATTATGTAAAAGTTATTAGAGTTTAAACCCTGTATGCCGTCTCCACTAGAATTTCTATTTACTTGAGGATTAAAATATCTTACTAATGCATTTGGTATTTTACTTACATCACCAGTTTTAAAATACTCTTTTAATTCATCATAAAAAAACTGTGTTTGAGTTTCTTTGTAATTATATGACTCACCATACTTACCATCGGTATCTACTAGTTTATTATCTTGTGTTTCTGTTATACCTAATTGAAAATAAACTTTCTCAACAACAGGCATTAAAAAGTCTACGTCATCATAAAGCTGAGCTGTATACATTAATGAAGACATGTCATTAGAAGGATCAACATGCTCTTTTACAGTTTTACCACTTTTATCACGTTTAGCTTTTATGTATTCTTCACTAACACCTTTATCTACAGCCATGTTTCTTACTAAATGAGAAGTAGAAACAGATTGAGTTCCATAAATAGCTAGTAAAGATAAATAATTGGCTGGATCTGCTTTTATAGCATTTGCCCCGCCCTGCAATATAGCTTCAACACCTTTGTAATTATCATTTACTTTTCTTTGAGCAGCAGGCGTAGAATAGCGATTAGAAACAACAGAAGGGCTTTTAGCTGCTTTTGCCACGTTAACTTCTTTTACATTGTATGAAAGAGTGTTACCTTGATCTAACCAAGCTTTTCTATTTTTTTCAGCGTTTTTAAGTATATTATCAAATTGTTCACTATTGAAAAATATAGCATTACCTTTAGAACTATAATCTATCATAGTTCCTCTAGTTAAAGATTCTAGTGGAATATATTTCCACATTTCATTTTCTATATTTCTTTTTAAATATTCTACAGCTTTGGGGTTTGTTGCTTTAAAATTATTAACTGTTAGCTCCTCTCCTTCAAATTCAACTTTTATATTATTGTCTTTAGCAAATTTTTCAGCAGAGGTTCTCATTACTTTAACACCTTGCTCGCCTAAAGCAGCTGTGTATACACCAGGTCTTTGTGCCTGTGTAATACTAAACTTAGCACCGCCACGTAATCTTTTAGGCGTAGTATCTACTAAGGTTTCAAACATGCGGTTTCTAATATGAGTATTTAATAAACCTCGTATTAGCTGAGCGTATTTACTATCTCTATATAACTTACCTGTAGGTTTGCTCCTAAGAAGATCCATGTAATCTTTTAATGTACCTGTAAGTCTACCGTCAGTATACAGAGCATCTTTCATGTTTTTAGGTATGAAAGTACCTCTACCACGCGTAGTAGTTTCGTCCTTAGTTTTAGGTAATCTAGAAAAATCACTAGCAGCATTAGTTAATAAAAATCTTTGAGCTGCGTTTAAACCGGCTTCATCGTAGTTTTGATATGTTCTAGTTTTATCAGTAATTGTTTCTGGATTCAAACCAAGCATATCACCATATATATCTGCTACGCCTCGCGGAACATCTTTTGTTTGACCAAACCTTTCTACTTCTACATCTTCAAATCCTTTTCTAGTTTCTTCTGTTATTTTAGCTTCAAGCTCTACTTTGTCTTTAACACCTGCTTTTTTTATAAAAGTATCAGAATACTTAACTGTTTCAGTTGGTTTTTTAGCAACCCTAGAGTCTTTTGTTTTTGATCTAGACTTACTAGTATCTACAACTTGCTTAGCTGCCTCAGAATCAATGCTAGTACCCTCCTGCAGCGTACCTCCTATTTGTTTGGCTCGTTCAAGTATTTCAGCCTGACGTTGTCGCATTAACGATCCAAGGTATGTGTTTACTTGAGCAGTTTCAGCATTAAAATCAGCTAATAACTCTTTGTTTCTACCTGGAAATATACCTTGCATCTGCTCAGTTACGGCTGTTTTTACAGCGTCCATTGGTATGCTACCTGTTGGATTAAACTTTAATCCTTTGCTAATTACAGGCCAGTTAGTTTCAACTATAGCCTCCATAGCTGCAAATCTATCTGTCTGATTTGACGATGGAGAATTTACTATTTCAACTAAGCTTTCGTTGTCGTAAACACCTTCTTTAGAAAGATTTATAAACTCTTGACCTCTAGTAGTTATAGACGTCGATGTTCTATCTCTAGTTGTTGTTGTTCCTTTTCTAATTAAAGCTTCTCCTCTTTCAGATACTTCACCTTTTTTTATACTTTTATTATAATCTTTTATAAAATTGTATGCATCTCTACCGCTTTGATATTCTAGATTTTTAAAACCAGCTGGTTTATAAACTAGTTCTTTTAACTTATTTACAAATCTAAGTAGGTTTTCACCTAGATTATCAGTAAAACCTATTTCTTTTTTACCTACAAGATCAGAGAAAATATTAAAATATTCTTCTGCGTATTCTATTTCTTCTTTCTTTTGCTTATTACCATTTTCATCTAGTATAAAATTACCTTCATCGTCCATTTTAAAACGATAATTAGCATCTAGTCTTTCTTCTATTAATCTAAGCTCTCTTTTGCCTAAAGTCTTTTTAAAATCTTCTACAAGTTCAAGAGCTTTTGCAGGATTTGTATCAAATAAAGATTTTTGTATTTTATGCAACAACTCATGCTCAGCCGCCGTGACAGCGCCAACTGAAGCTGCCCACTCTTTGTTTATGTATATTTGATTTGTTTTAGGATCTACATAAGCATCAACAAATTTAGGTATACCTTCTGGCAAGTTATTCATGTCATCTATAACATTTATACTTTCACCTAAAACTTTTTTAGTTACTTGCTCTACGTTTTTAATTGCTTCGTCTATAATAGGCTCGTTTTTAGCTTTATTCTCTGCAATTATATATGGCGCTAGTATTTGAGTAGAATTAGTAGATATACCTTGTAACTCTTGTTTTTTAGAGTTTATTAAAGTTTCTTTAGTTTTTTGATCAATAGTATTATCGTTATTAATCTCTTGTATTGATCTTATTATTTCGTACTCTTTAGCCTTGTTGTTTAATAAAATCTTTTTCTCATCACCAGTAAGATCATCTAATCTATTAATATCTGTTTTTAAAGCTTTCATGTTATTAACGCTTATAGCACTAATCTCATCTTTTATTTTTTGAACAGCCTCAACACTCAGATTTTTATTAGTAGCTAATTGCTCGTTAAGCTCGCTTATTCTAGCAACTCCTTCGCCTATTGTTTGATATGATTGTTTGCTTCTAAAAGGAGCTAAAAGTTGATGACCAATTAATGGAGCTCTTATCGCTACGCCGGCAGTCCAGAGCGTACTTAAAGCTGTTTCGCCTAAGTTATCAAAAAGATTTACATCTTTTTTACCAAGTATGTATTTATCACCAATATTACCTATTAGTTCATCTAACATTTCACTAGGTATTTCTTCACCCATGTCTCGTGCCCATCTACCAGTAGAAGATAAAAAGCCTTTCATTGTTTCATTGAAACTTACTTTAAAACCAGGTATATTTTGATAAGAAAATTTTAACCTATTTAGCATCCCTTGAGTAACATATTCTGTAGCTGCGGCAGAAACTCCTGTTAAATTAGCAGCTCCGTACATTTGCCACCAATTATAATCAGCAGTTCCAAGGTCTATTTCTTTTTGCATTTCTCTAAACTTATTACCCGCTACTGCAGCGCCAATAAGTATAGGAGCATATGTACCGCCTGATAAGTATATCGCGCCGTAAATAGGTAGTTGTTGACCTAAGCTACCAGCCGCCCATCTAGCTACGTCCATTCCAGATCCAATGTCACTAAGAGTAGTAGGTGGCGCCATTTCATTATTTAAATACTCTACTAAAGAATCAACACTGCCGGTAAATTTATCTGTTAGTTTTTTACTTAAATCTTCTCCAGTTAATTTATTGTATAGTCCTTCTAGAGCTATACCAGTGGCTCCAAGACTTGCTACGTTAATACCCATTCTTTCAGAGTATTCTGCTAAACCATTTACAAACAAATCTAAACCTGAAGCCGCTGCTCTACCACCAAGTTCAGTTACAAAACCATAATTTTTAGCATAATACTGGTCAAACAATTCTGATTTTTGTACACTATCAACTCTTTCTAACATTTTATCAAATCCTTTTTCAATAATATCTATGTTAGATCTTATTGTTAAATTTGACAATCTTATTTCTTCTCTTGCTTTTGCGGCATCTTCTTCAGTTAAATAAGTAGTGTTATATCGACCTAGATTTTTAAACGTTTCTGCTGCAACTGTTTGTTGAGCTAATTTATCTATTACTATTTTTTGGTTTAGATCTAGATTGTCAGCGGCTTTAATTAATTGTTCTTTTTTCTCTTGAGTTGTATCGCCAAAAATATCTTGTATATTTTTAAAACCAAACATTTTAGCAAAAGTAGGTGTAAGGTTAGCTAAAGATTTACCAACTCCAGGTATATTACTAACAACATATTTTGCGAAAAAATCTTTTTCTATATTCTCTATTAAGCTTTCAGAGTAATTTCTATATAATTTATTAGTTTCTTGTTCAGTGTAAAATTGTATATATTTATTCTCTACAATGCTTCTAACATCTGCGTCTGTTACAGTGTTTAAGTCTACTTTGTTTTTCTTAGCATATTCTTTTTTAGCTTGCTCGTAAAATTCTTGTTGTTGTAAAAGATCTGTATCAACTGGATCTGCTATATCTCCAGTTAGCGTTATAAGGCCTCTAGCTATAGCACCTGTAGCTGTGTTAGGTTGGTTTTTAGCTGTAGCCCTCATGACTTTTCCAGCTATATTAAGCAGAGATGGCTCTTCAACAGGTTTTATTATAGTTGACTCATATGCTTTAGCTCTAATATCAGGCATCATAGCGCTAAGCTCTTCATCTAGAGCAACTCGCATAGATTCTCCTTTTAATATATTTATATCTTTAAATTTTTCATCTAAATTTTCTAGCTCTTGCTCAAGCTCAGCTAACTTGCCAGTTTCTCCCATGGGAAGAGCATCTATTTTTTTCTGTATTTCAGCTTTTTGGGTATCATAGTCACCCATTTTTTTCTTTAAATCTTCATACCAAGCTTTTATTTCTGGATCTGATTCTAGTATTTCATTAAAATTATTTTTAGCAACTTCTAATTTTTTTTGAGAATCATAAACCAACCTATCAGCCTCTGTCATTTGATTTCTAATGTCTTCTTCCTGGTAATTATAAAGGAGCATGTCATCAAAAGACTGAGTGCCTTCTCTATTAGGATCAAAATCTTGTGGTGTAGGCGGAGGAGTATAATTTAAAATAGCATTAGCCTGCTTTTTTACTTCAGCTGGTAAAAATCCTAATTGAGACTGTATAGCTGCTACTTGATTCTGTAAAGCTACATTTTTAGGATTATTTTTAGCGCGCTCTGAAGCATTAATAAACTCTTCATCATCTTTACCTTTGTAAAAAACTTGTAAATCTAAATTACCTTCATCGTCTACATCTGATACGTACTTGTAAGTAAAATCACCATCAACAACCTCTTCATCTGATTTTACTATTTCAACATCAGAGTTTACATCTTTATAAGCGTCTTTTACAGCATCATCTATAGCGTTTCTTCTGCTAGTTTCATTTTTCTGCTTTTTAACTGTATCGAAAAATCTTTTACGAATTACTTCATAACTCTCTTCTTCTTCAGGTTCTTGTGATTCCAATGAACCATCTTCCGATAGAGATTCCGTATCTTCTGTCTCGGATGCATTTTCCGGTGTAGTTGTTACAGTCGCATCCTGTTCCTCCGCAACAACTTCTTGATTTCCCTCTTCTTCAATTACCTCTTCGTTTTCTACAACTTCTTCTTCAACTGGTTCTTGATTTTCAACAACTTCAGGTGTTTCTTTTTCAGCTAAAACACCTTCAGTTTCTTGAGTTGATTGCTCTGCTTGCCATTTTCCAAGTTCAGCAATAATTTGATCTCTTGTTAGCGGTGGACTAACAGACTGAAGTTCTATAGTTTTTTGTTCTATTGTCATTTAATTTAACTTAATTTATTATCTTGTAAAAATTTTTGAGCTTTAGAAGATCTTGCTTCTGATAAATCAAATACAGCTGCATCTTCTTCAACAGTAGGTAATCTATCTGTAATGAATTGTTTTAAATAGTTATTCATAAAGTATTCTACAAATTTTTGTTCAAATAAAACTTTTTTATCTTGTGTTAATGGTAAATCTTTTTCATAACTCCAACTTTCACCAGCTGCATTAGCATTTTGTACCATTTGATCGTCTTCTTCTAAGCTTGTTTGTTTAGCTAAATACATATTCCAAAGCGCAACAGCCTCTTGCTCTATTGATAATACTCCAGCTATCTCAGCGTTTATAAAAGGCATAGATTTTTTTGTAATTTTGTCTAAATCAAACTTAAGTATATTTCTTCCTTTACCATTTCCTATGTCTATTATTTCATAATCATAAGAACCATCTGGGTTTTTTACTACAAACTCATCTGCTATAGTAGCTACTGGAGATAGTTCACCATTTGCTTGTATTGAATTACCTTCAAATAGTCCAGTCTGAGGCATAACAGACATCATTAGTTTTTCTATGTTTGGTGTAGATGTTACAATACTAGTTCCAGCTTTAGCTAGTAAATCTAAAGACGAGCTGTTTATAACAAGAGGCTCTTCAAACATAGGACCCATAAATATAATTTCTAGTGAACCATTTTCAAGTATATGTAACTTCATGTCGTAACCATGATCTTTAGAAAAACCAGGTTTAGTGTTCATTATAGAATTAGCAACTGTATACTTGTAATTGTTGTTTGGATCAAAATTAGATTCTTCTGTGATACTTAATTGAGAAACAAGTTCACTTAAAAAATCAATTGCATCTTGAGGAGCTTGATTTAATATTTTTAATTGCTTATATTCATATTCACAGTTACTTTCAACACATGTATTGTTTTGTATAGAAGACATTAATTTAGCATATGTTTTAGCCGTAGGTCTAAATGCGTTTCCTAGCAAATCAAAATCTATATTGTAATTAGCCGCTATAAATCTTTTATCAAAACCTAACGCGTTACTTTCGTTAAATTGTTTTAGATATAAGTTTGTTTGTATATTTTTATTTTCCATGTGTTATATCTTAACCTCCTAATTTTCCTTGTCCATATGATAAGGCAGCGTCGCCAAGACCGCTAATTGCACCCATCATCATATTTGAAGATTGTGCTTGAGCCGCTTGCTTAGCACCCATTAAAGCTGAAATTTTATTTCTTTGGTAGTTTATATTATCTTGCTGTCTATTTTCTCTCATTTGCAATTTAATGTTTTCACCCATACCTTGCAATTGTTGAGTTCTACCAGCTTCAGATATTTGTATACCTTGTATTCTTTGAGCATCAGCTAATTGTTGTTGCTCCATCACTTGTTGACCTTGTGCTCTCATTTTTGCGTTAGCAGCTTCTTGTTGTTCTAAGTTAGCTGCAACACCTTGTTTACTTTGTAAAGCCGCTTGAGCTAATGCCGTTGCTCCACCAGCGCCTGCGCCTGTAGCTCTTAACGTATCTAGTGTATTTGCTAAAGCAATATCAGACTGTTCCATTTGTATTTCAGCTGCCTTCGTGGCTACACCTAAGTTTGCAAAAGGATTAGAAACTTTACTAGAAAGATCTTTAGCTAATGCCGATACGTCTGTAACGCCGCTGTAAGGGTTTACAATTTGTTGTCTAGTGTTTTGTAGTTGATTAAGCTTAGCGTTTTCTGCTTTTAATTGTCTAGCTAAGGCTCTAGCTCTTCTTTTAGCTGCTCTAGATCCAAATATTCCACCTGCTATTTTAAGAGCGCCACCAATTGCCATTGCTACTGCTGCCATATTTTTTTATTTTTATTATTAATATCCACTTGAAAAAGTGTAGTTAGATGATACTGCAAACAATTCTTTAAAACCATTAGGATCTGTCGTTGTATCTGTTGATATTTTTACATTTGCAAAAAACCCTTTGATACCAGAAATTTGATTACCAAAAACAATTTCACCTTCTGCAACAAGACTGTTATTTATTAAATTAGCACAATATTTATTTTCTTTTCTATAGAAACCTGCTCTAAAAACAGGTTGAATAGCTGTTGATGTAAGAGCAGCTGCACCTGTTAAAGGAGGAACAGAAGAATCATAAGCACCTTGTGTATAACTTAAAACTTGAACCGTTGTGTCTGTAGTAAAACCTGAAATAGAACTATAATTACCTGGTCCTGTTTCATCAGAAACAAATGAATTAACCTGCCAGCCATTAGAGCCTTCATAATTAACTGTATTAAATACTTTTGAATTACTCACCTGAGGATTAAAAGTAAAATCTATAGACGAAGGAGTCGAAACACCATAAAAGGTATTATAAATATTGTTTTGAGCGTTATGTAAAAACAAAGCACTTCTGCTTGTTGTATAATGTTGGTTTCTTATACTAAATGATTGACTAGGCTTGTAGCTATAAAAACTAATCCAACCTTGAGCTCTTTCATCATAAGATAAAGTAGGTTCAGATAACTCTAAAGCGCTATCAGAAGGTTGGATTGATAAAACATATTCTTTATTATAAATATCCCATCCACCTATTAATTTACCTAAACCAGCAGAAGAACTATTTACATTAACTATTTGGTTTCTAAAAAATCCGTTCATACCTGCTCTAGATATTTCTTCTAAACCTTGAACTCCTAATCTCATAACAACGTTTTGGTTTGGATCTACAAAATACTTATTATATCCATAAACAGCAAAGCTTTCAGGATTATTTCCAATACCGTAATTACCCGCAAAAGGAACTGTTTGACCTATAACAGTTTTAAAAGAGCTAACAGGTAGACCACCACCTTCTGCACTATATATAGCGTCTTTATCTATTAGTGCTTTATTTACTTTATATTGTTGAAATATAATTAAATTAGTGTCTTCAGCATATAATTTTTGTATTGATCCATTAGCTGGATCTAAACTTTTAGTAATATCTTCTGCTACACTAAATACATTTGTATTGTTTACACCTGTTCTAGAGTTATAAATTCCAGAATATATTAAAGAATTAAATCTTATACTAGAATTTGGTTCTTCTTCTACTAAATAAGCTCTAACGCCATAATCAGTTGATGTGTTATTAAACCCAGCTCTTATTCTTGATTCTTCTAAACACCAACTACGATTATAGTTAATGTCTTGTTCTATTGGAAAACCACCTATCTGTTTTGGTATACCATGAGATCCATTCCAAATATCAGATGTAATGTTTCTCACAGATGCCACGACATTAGGAACTTGATTCTTTAATATAAAAGAATTAAAATACTTTACTTCTAAAATAGCTGCCATATTTATTATTACTTTTTATTTATTTTTTTTACTATGGTACCATAGCTCTTAAACGTACTTCAACAACTGGTTTTTTAGTATTTCCAAAGCAATATTCGTCACCTCCAAATCCACCAATAAAAACATTCATTCCAACATTTGTTACATCACCACTACCTTGAGATCCCCATCCTTGATTATCTTCTGTTACATTTAATCTAAGAGTACTGGTTGAGGTAAAATTAACCACCCCATTAGCCGGTATTGTTGTTGGACCTGATATTACATGTTTAATACCATTTGACCCAACAATCGGGATACTATCAGGTGGCTCAGCATAAACACCAGCTGCATTATCGTTAAAAACTTGTAAAGGCTCTGCATCATATCCGCCTTCAGCAAACACAATATTAATTGCAATATCACCTGGGATCACCACTTCGGCGGTAGTAGCTGAATTATATAAAACACCTTCAAGCCTGAATTTAACGTCTGCATAAAGAGTTTGAACATTAATTGGAAAATACAACATTGACTGTGCGGTACCAGGAATTGAACCTTCACCTCCAATTGGACTCCAGTATCTACCTCCACAAATGTCATAACTATATCTATTAGAAAGTACACCGCCAGGTAAAATTGGAGGAGGAGTAGGTGGTGCAGGAACTATAGTTGCGGCACCGTCATCAAATATAACAACAGGTTGCTCTAAGAATCTAAATGTTATATCACAAAACTCACATAGATTATCTGTGCCACCATCACAAGCTCTTATAGTAAGAACATATTTTATATTATTTTGTAAAAGATTAAATTGTGGAACACTTATTACTGCTTGTTGATTAGAAAGTGCTGGAAAACCTGCTGGTCCAGGACCTTGAGTTATAATAAATCTCTGTTCTATTTCAGCTAGAGTATCGTACACAATGTCTAGTCCGGAAACAGTAGTTTCTATTAAGCTTGTAATAGAAAAAGTCATATCTAACCTGTCTAAACTATCAGTGCCAGATCCGTTTTCACAAGTAACACCGAAAAGAGGTCCAGTTAACCCATCTGCTAAATCAAAAACAGTAGGAGGTATTTCTACAGGATTACAACCCGAGCTGCCAGGTGGAATGTCGCCGGGACAACAGCATGGATAACTTTTATTTGCATCTATATCTATTACTTGAATTCCATTAGCAGGCGTGGGCGATGGACATGTTGACGGAGGAGGGCGATTTTTTAGTCTTTCAGTAAATTCAAAAATAAAAGGATCTGCAGCTGCTGGGTTTTCAAATTTTAAAACAAAAGTATAAGTATAAGAACCTGTATTACCATTTCCACCTGCAACAACAAGACCAGGAGTTGTAGCAACCGTAGTTCCACCATCCGCTAAACCAGCTTTAGTTAATACAATTCTAAACTTCCCAGTAGCAGTACCGGTACTATCTAAAACTCGTTCAACACCAAAAATACCATCAGATGAAACCCCTGTACTAGGGTTTGCAAGATATGGAACTCCATTTTCATTAGTTTCACTGCCATTTTGGTTAACAACAGATAAAATCTCACATTCGTTTTCTGAAGCTACGCCTAAAGCAGCACCGTTGAAATTTATAGGCTGAAAAGGAGTTGTACATCTTGTATTATTAATAAACGAAGCTGGATTAGCGGGGTCTGCATTTCTTCCTATGAAACCTTCATTTAATATAAAAGTAAAGTATGTTAATGTAGTAAATATATTAGCTGCTGGACCTTCGGCTATAGCTTTGTTTAATAAATCTATTCTTCCAGCCGTTGATGTTTCATAGTATATATCTAAATTAGAAATAGTTGGTGCTGTTTCAAAAACATTTAATTTAGGCTTACCACTGTAATAGCCAGCTGGTGGAACTTGCTGTCCAAACTTTGTATCATTTGAACTTTCTATTCTAGCTACTAAAGAACTACCATCAGATGTTGTTACACTACCAAGAACTGGTGGAGTTGAAGTTGATGCTCCACCGGTATAATCATAGTTATAAAAAATATATGGATTATTTGAAATCCCTTCAAGATCAGGAAATTCTTTAAAATCAAATAAATCTTTTATAGTAGCTATTGTTGTAGATAAACTAGCGGCTCTACCTGGATAAAACTGACTTATAGTACTAATGTTGTCAGGGTTGTTTACTCTACCAAACATTCTAACGCTACTAGGAAATTCTTTTTGAGTAGGTCCAACTTCTTGTAAATCTCTAGGAATTTTATTTATATTATCATTATATAAAACTATATGAGATGTCGTGTTTATTTCCTTAGTACGATCTAAAGGATAAGCTGCCATTGCCATTGGAATATAAACGTTATAATAATCTTGTTCTGTTTGTTTTACAACTATTTTAAAAGAATACCAACCAAGAGGATTATAGTCTTGAGAATTAGCATT
>VMHT01113665.1_pt1 | contig 15544 bp, 15 predicted proteins | sample 4693611 | NCBI WGS metagenome assembly VMHT01 (sample SAMN12280063, study PRJNA550983) | marine metagenome | isolation source: seawater sampled from same location over 5 years 0.02-0.2 micron viral filtrate | place: USA: collected off the coast of southern California halfway between the port... ... | reverse complement strand
GTCTGATCACATGCCTGTAATTCTTCTTCATCTATGTATGTATCATAAATTCTATCTATATAGTTTTTACGAAGTTTAATATCATCTTCAAACTGAGATCCTTGATAATGTTTAAAGCCTAATGCTTCGAAGAAATCCATGTCAATTATGGATGCTCCTGTAGCCACTACGGCATCTACCATGTTATGTTTTACTAAATCAGTATATAGATCCATACATCCGCCTGCTGAAGTAGAGCCAGCTAGAGTGAGAAATATTGAGCAATCCTTATCAGATAACATCTCATTATAAATTGCTGCTGCTCTTGCAGTATCTCTTGAGGTAAAAGACATTTTACCCATGCCTTCGATAATTTTCCTTGCATCAAACGATTTGATGTTGATGTGCTCTACTGGAGAGTTGAGAAGAGATTTTTTATTATGTCCAATGTTTGGACTATCTTTTTTTTCCATTAAGCTACTAATGATCCAACTTTTTTATCAAGATCATCGTACATGGACATAATTGGTTTGTCACTTAATTCATGAATTTCATTAGAATAAAATCCATTAAAGTTAGTTCTAAATGTTAAGCTGTAAGCTCCTAACTGACCTAACTCTATGTAATCACCTTCTTTAATATTATTAGGTAGCAAGAAAGGTCCCTTCATATAATCTAAACCATCACAAGTTGGTCCAAAAAAACTAAACGCAGTAAGTTTTTTCGATTGAATTCTACCTTCTGTAATCATTTTTGAAGGAAGTACGAAGTTTGGTGCACCAGCATCAAAAAGTGATCCATAAGTTCCATCATTAATGTAAAGATTATTTTTCTTTCTCAAAATTACTTTAACAATAGTAGAACCGCTTTCAGCTACTATTGCTCTTCCTGGTTCGCAAATAATTTCAGGTAATTTATCTATTTTTAAATTATTAAGTTCTTTTTTAATCTCCATCATATAATTTGATAAAGGTTCTGGATTTAAATCTGGATAAATGGATGGGAAGCCTCCACCAACATTAATTGTATCTGGAATTATTTTTGTTTTTTTAATTATGTTTCCTATTTCTTTTATCCCTTTTGAATAAGAAATTTTATGCATACATTGAGATCCTACATGAAAACTTATTCCTAATTTTTTAGCGTGTTGTTTACAAAGTCTTACTAGACCTAGAGCTTCAGAGGGAAGAGCTCCAAACTTTCTTGATAAATCAATTTCTGCATGCTCGTTAGAAATAGCTATCCTTACAAAAAGTTCTAAATCTTTTGCTTGATTTGTAGCATCTAAAATTTTTCTTAATTCATCTTTACTATCTAATGAAAAACTTTTTACATTGTAGTCATTATAAGCAGATGCAATACTCTCTTTGCTCTTTATAGTATGCATGAAATGAAGTTTTGCTTCTGGGTAAATTTTATTAATTAATTTTATTTCATTTAGTGAAGCAACATCAAATTCGTTGATTCCATTTGCAATTATTTGTTTAATAATTTTTTCGTTAGGATTTGTTTTTACAGCGTAGAGAATTTTTCCTGGAAACTTTTCTTTAAAAAAATTAACGGATTTTTGTATCTCGTTAGGCCGTATACAATATACGGGATAATCTGGTTTTAATAAGTTAACTAATTCGTTAACTGTTTTAAATTTTCCCATCTCATGTGTCCCTCGTTAGTTAGTTTACACAAAGGTTTTTTAAAAAATTTAATAAAAAAAACCTTAATATTTCCGCGTTTAAGGTTTTTTTGACACAGTGTAAAGAAAAAAATGCCCTTCCTGAGCTGTTGTATTCACACTAATCGTGCCCATATAGGTAGTAAATGAGATCGCAAAAAAATTTACCAGAACAGTTAAATTTGGCAGACTTTGCCGATAAATCGCTGTTAATTTTGGATGATGATGACCCTTTAAGAGGAAGGCTTGCAAGAGCTATGGAAAAGAAGGGTTTTCAAGTGAAAGAGGCCAAAACAGTAGCTGAAGGACTTAATATAGTCAAATCTACCCCTCCAAGCTTTGCTTGTGTGGATTTAAGGTTAGAAGATGGCAATGGTTTAGATGTAGTTAAAGAGCTATCAAAAAATAATAAAGATAGCAGAATAGTAATGTTAACGGGATACGGGAATCTACCTACAGCTGTAGCAGCAGTTAAAGCTGGAGCGATCGATTATATTGCTAAACCTGTAGATGCAGATGACGTTGAGTCGGCGCTATTAGCATCTCCTGAATCTAAGGCTAAGCCCCCGGAAAATCCAATGTCAGCTGATCGAGTTAAATGGGAACACATCCACAGAGTTTTTGAGTTATGCAATAGAAATGTTTCAGAAACTGCTAGAAGACTTAAGATGCATAGAAGAACTCTTCAAAGAATTCTATCTAAAAGATCACCTAGGTAAATCAAATAAATTTTTTATTTTAATGAATTGATTAATTGCAAAAGTGGCAATTAAAATTTTAAAAAGTTCTGCTAAGAGAAAAGGTTGAGCACCTAACTTAAATATTGGTTTATCCCATCCAATTAAATTTCCTAACCATATCATGCCCAGTAAATAAATAAAACTTGTTGCAAAAGTAAGTTTTAGAAAATTTGTAATTAAATTTTTACTATAGTTAAATTTACCAGCAAAAAACACGGTGACTATAAATCCAATTAGGTAACCCATTGTAGGTCCCGTGAAATAAACAAGTCCAACTCCTTTTTCTGGTGTACCAGAAAAAACAGGTAATCCAATAATACCTTCAAATAAATATAATGATACAGTTGCTAAACCTAATTTCCAACCAAAGGTAACACCTATCATTATAACAACTAAAGTCTGCATTGTCATTGGCACTGGGTAAAATGGAATTTTTACTTTTGATGAAATAGCTAAAGCAATACTTCCAATCAAAGCGATGAAAGCATATTTTATTATTTTTGAAGATTTTAAACTTTTTACTAATTCCATATTATTAATTTAACTTTTTTTTCATTAAAATCTAGTGCTTTGTTAATTGAACAAAAACGTCCTCTAAATCACCATCATCTGTTGAAATATCTTCAATTTTAATATTATTTTTACTTAAATAATTTGCGATTTCAGCAAAATCTAATGAATTTTTTTCATAAGAAGCAGCAATTAGAGTATTAGAAATAATTTTAAATTTTATACCATCCATTGATAACGAATTATTTATATCAACACTTTTAACTTTAAAATTTATATTTTTAGTTTTGATTCTTGCTAAAAGTTTATCAGTTGTATCTAAAGCAACAAGATTTCCTTCATCAACTATAGCTATCCTGTCACACATTTCTTGAGCCTCTAAAAGATAATGAGTTGTGAGAATTATGGTAACACCTTCTTTATTAAGCTCTTTTACATTTTTCCAAAGGTTATTTCTAAGCTCAACATCTACGCCCGCAGTTGGTTCATCTAAAATCAGTATTGGTGGTTGGTGAACCATAGCTTTAGCAATTAATAATCTTCTTTTCATTCCACCTGAAAGACTTCTTGCGTATGCATTAGCCTTATCTTCCAAAGCAACCATTTTTAAAATTAGATCTGTTATCCTATCTTTTTTTGAAATTCCGTAGAGGCCTGCTTGAAGATCAAGAAGTTTTTTAGGGGTAAAAAAAGCGTCTAAGTTCACCTCTTGAGGAACAATTCCTAAAGATGCCCTAACTTGACGAGGATTTTTGTCCAGATCAAAACCCCAAACATTAACTTGTCCCGACGTTTTAGTTACAGTTCCTCCTAGAATGCTTAAAAAAGTAGTTTTGCCAGCTCCATTAGGACCGAGCAAGCCAAATACTTCTCCTTGTTTAACTTCAAAAGTAAGATTAGTCAGAGCTTTATTTTGTTTTTTAGTTTTTGAATTGGAATAAATTTTTGTTAGATTTTCAACAGTTAATGCATTTTTTGACATGGTTTTTATAATCTTAGCTAAGAATTCAATGTAGTATGTATATATGAGTTCAATAAAAAAAACAGATCATTTTTACCTTGTCGATGGTTCTGGTTATATTTTCAGAGCTTATTACGCGTTACCACCTTTATCTAGAAAAAGCGATGGACTGCCAACAGGAGCAGTGAGTGGTTTTTGTTCTATGCTCTTTAAACTTTTAGAAGATGCTAGATCGGATGACTCAAAAAATAAACCAACTCATTTTGCTGTAATATTTGACTCAGCTAGAAAAAATTTTAGAAATGAGATTTATAGTGAGTATAAAGCAAATAGAGCAGAAGCACCCGATGATTTAGCACCACAATTTGAGTATATTAGAAAATCCGTTGAAGCTTTTAATTTACCTTCCATTGAACTTTTAAATTATGAAGCTGATGATTTAATTGCCACATATGCAAAAAAAATTACAGAAGCTGGCGCGACAGTTACAGTAATCTCTTCTGATAAGGATTTAATGCAATTAGTTTCAAAAAAAGTAAGACTATTTGATCCTATGAAAAGTAAGATAATAGGTGAAAAAGAAGTTCTTGAAAAATTTGGAGTAAAACCAAATCAAGTAATCGATGTTCAATCACTGGCTGGAGACAGTTCAGATAATGTACCAGGAGTTCCTGGTATAGGAATTAAAACTGCCTCAGAACTTATTAATAAATATAAAACCCTTGAAAATCTGCTCAACAAAGCATCAGAAATACCACAAAACAAAAGAAGAGAAACCTTATTGTCAAATAAAGATAAAGCTATGATTAGCAAGCAATTAGTAACTTTAAAAAAAGATGTTCCATTAAAAACTGATGCAATTGATTTTATTATTAAAGATATTAATAAGGATAAGCTCTATGAATTTTTAAGAGAAATGGAATTTAACAGGTTGCTTAGCCAAGTAATTAGTTTTTATGGTGAGCCTGAAAATAAAGATTTTAAAGAAAAAAAACAGATAAAAAGTAATACTAAATTAAACACAAAGTCGTATAAAACTATCTTAAAAGAAGATCAGCTCGACGAATTAATAAAAAAATTAAATGAAAAATCAGTTATTGCAGTTGATACAGAAACAACATCATTAAATCCACAAGAAGCTGAATTAGTTGGTATATCAGTATGCTATGCAGCCAACGAAGCTTATTACATTCCTGTTAAACACAAAGATGGAAAAACATTAAAAAAAGATCTTGTATTAAAAAAACTTAAAGTCATTTTAGAAGACCCGAGTATTAAAAAAGTTGGACAAAATATAAAATACGATTTTATTATTTTTAAAAACCAAGGTGTCGAATTAAATCCAATAGACGATACAATGTTGCTATCTTATACTTTGGATGCGGGTAACAACCGGCACAATATGGATACCTTATCTGAAATACATTTAAGTCATAAAACTATTTCTTACAAAGACTTGGTTGGCACAGGAAAAAAACAGCTCAATTTTTCTGAAGTGGATCTTAAATCAGCTACTGAGTATGCAGCTGAGGATGCGGATGTAACTTTAAGATTATATGAAATTCTATTTGAAAGAGTCTCTGAGGAAAAGTTAGAAAAAATCTATGAATTATTTGAAAAACCAATGATAAAAATTCTCTCTAAACTTGAGACCAACGGCATAAAAGTAGATGACACTTATTTAAAAAAATTATCTAAAAAATTTGAAGAAAGGTTAGTAAAAATTGAGAAAGATATTTATAAAATTTCAGGAAAAAAATTCAATATAGGATCACCAAAACAATTAGGTGAAATAATTTATAACGATTTAAAAATAGCAAAATTAAAAAAAACAAAAAAAGGTAGTTTAGCAACTAGCGCTAAAATTCTAGAAGATTTAGCTTTAACAGGCCATAAATTTCCAAATTTAATTTTAGAATGGAGACAAGTATCTAAGCTCAAAAGTACTTATACAGATGCTTTGCAGGATCATATAAGCAAAAAAACAAAAAGGGTTCACACCTCATTTTTACTAGCTGCAACAAATACAGGAAGACTTGCATCTAGTGATCCTAATTTACAAAATATTCCAATAAAAACTGCAGATGGTAAAGAAATTAGAAAAGCTTTTGTAGCAGATAAAAACAATATTCTTGTTTCAGCAGATTATAACCAAATTGAAATGAGAATTCTTGCAGATATGGCAAATGTAAAAGAGTTAAAAAAAGCTTTTAAAAATAATCAAGACATTCATTCTTTAACAGCTAGTCAAGTATTTGATGTTCCTATTACAAAAGTAACAGAGGACTTTAGAAGAAAAGCAAAGGCTATAAATTTTGGAATAATTTATGGGATAACACAATATGGTCTAGCTAAACAACTTTCAGTTTCTAATGAAGAAGCTTTGAATTTTATAAATTCATACTTTAAAAAATTTCCTGAGATTAAAGACTATATGAATACAACGATCAAAACATGTAGAAAGCAAGGTTATGTGACAAATATTTTTGGAAGAAGAATTCATTTAAGAGGTATTAATGACAAAAATTTTAGTGTTAGAGCTTTTCAAGAAAGAGCAGCTATTAATGCTCCAATACAAGGTTCAGCTGCAGATATAATTAGATTAGCGATGATAAAAATTGATAAACTTCTAGAGGAAAAAAAGAAAGCTAAAATGCTTTTACAAATTCATGATGAATTAATTTTTGAATGTTCGAAAAAAGATGAAAACGAAGTAAAAAAAATTATTAAAGAATCTATGACATCAGTATCTAGTTCAGATCATCATATGTTTTCAATTCCTTTAGAAGTTAGTATTAATTCTGGTAGTAATTGGGGTGAGGCCCATTAAACGCCTAAATTTTGACAATTTAATCGAGAGAATAATATTATGGCTCAAACAATTGCACTAGTTGATGATGATAGAAATATTTTAACCAGTATTAGTATTGCTTTGGAAAGAGAAGGCTTCAAAGTTCAAACTTACATTGATGGAGAGTCTGCTTTAATAGGTTTAACTAGAAATCCACCTGATCTTGCAGTTTTAGATATTAAAATGCCTAGAATGGATGGAGAAGAGTTGCTTAAAAAACTCAAAAAGAAAATGTCCATTCCAATAATTTTTTTGACTTCAAAAGATGATGAAGTAGATGAATTACTCGGTTTAAAACTTGGGGCAGACGATTTTGTAAAAAAATCAGGAGGTTTTTCAACCAAAGTTTTAATTGAAAGAATTAGAGTTCAATTAAGAAAAAAAACAACCACAGTAGATGACACAAAAAATATAATCAGTCATGGCAAATTAAAACTAGATCCTGCACAGCTTGAATGCGAGTGGAATGGTAAAGCTTTACCAGACAAATTAACTACAACAGAGTTTTTAATAGTTAAAGAGTTAGCTAAAAGACCAGGGGTAATAAAGGAAAGAGCTCATTTGATGGACATAGCTTATAAGGAAAACACTGAAATAGAAGACAGAACGATTGATAGTCATGTAAAAAGAATAAGAAAAAAGTTTAAAAAAGTAGATGAAAAATTTTCTGCAATTGAAACTAGATATGGAAGTGGGTATAGATGGAATGTTAGCTAATGAAACAAAAAAAATCAGCTTCTATTCTAAAGAAGTTCTTAATAATTAATCTCACAGTTTTTTCTGTTTTAGGTCTTTTCACAATTATTTATCTTGAGGCAATTCAGCCAACTTTGGTTAACGAAAGATCTAACAATCATAAAGTAGTAATCAATAACACTAAGGACAATCTTGAAAGGCTCAATATAGAGTATACCAAAGAAGGTATAAGAGATTTTTTGCTTTCAACAAGATTTTTATTTCAAAGTTTAGATCGTGTTCAGTTTTATGATTTATCAGGAAACTTGATCGGCGATACAAATATTTTAGATTTAGACCAAAGTGTATTTACTGGATCAGATATTATTTTTGAAGAAACTTTGGGCAGTGAAAAAATCACTCCAGAAATTGAAGAGAGGCTAGAGGAAGAAGAGAAAGATGAAATTAAAGATATTATAAAAAATAAATATAATGATCAAATAATGACACTAACAGATGATGAAAAAAATAATTTTTTTGTTAGCACCTTAAGTAAAATTAAATTTCAGAATAATGATATTGGATACATTGTAGTCTCAGAACAAGCTAATGATATTATAACTGCAGTGAAAGAGAGAAAAGCATTTATTGTTAGAACAATGATTGCTGTAGCAATCGTAATTTTAATTTTTTCACTTTTTTTAAATAAGTATATTTTGAAACCGATTGGTCTTTTGGTAAAGTTTAGTGATAGTATTAAAAAAAAATCTAATCATACAATAGATATTAACAAAGTTTTTGTTAGAGATGATGAGATTGGAAAACTTACCCAGTCTATAGATGAAATGACTAAAGAATTACAACAGCGAACTAATAGAGCTGAAACTTTTTCCAATGATTTAGCACACGAAATAAGAAATCCACTTGCTTCCTTGAAAAGTGCCTCAGAACTTTTAGATAAAACAACTGAAAAAAATGAAGGTGAAAAATTACTTAAAATAATTAACCACGATGTTGAAAGAATAGAAAGGTTAATAACTGACTATACTCAGATGTTAAAAGATGAAGCCTCTTTATCTCGAGAAAAAATGGGTAAAATAAATTTAGCTGAAATTATCAACGATGTTATTGAGGATTTTAATCAAGATCTAGTCAATCAAAATAAAAACATTGAAATAATCTTTAAAGATAAGATTAAAACAAAAAATGGTTATTATGTATTTGGTATAAGTAATCGATTAGAACAAGTTATTGCAAACTTGCTAGATAACTCTATTTCCTTTAGTCAGGATAATCAGAAAATTGAAATTGGTCTTGAAGAAACATCAACAAATGTATTAATAAGTGTAAGAGACGAAGGACCTGGGTTTAGTGAAACATCACCACAAAAAATCTTTAAGCGTTTTTACAGTAATAGACCAAAAAGCTTTGGAAAACATTCTGGTTTAGGATTAAATATTGTAAAAAATATAGTCCAATTGCATAAAGGAACGGTTGCAGCTTCAAACAGACTAAATAATAGGGGCGCTCAGGTTGAGGTTCTGCTTCCCAAATTATCATGACATTAATTCTTGCTTAGATATACTATAGTTGATAATAACAACCGCAACATGGCTGAAGATTATAAAGTAAAAGACATTTCCCAAGCAGACTTTGGAAGAAAAGAAATTTCTCTAGCAGAAACTGAAATGCCGGGATTAATGGCACTGAGAAAAGAGTATAAAGGGGAGCATCCACTTAAAGGCGCTAAAATTTTGGGATGTTTGCACATGACAATACAAACAGCAGTATTAATTGAAACTTTAGTTGAACTTGGTGCTGAAGTTAGGTGGTCTTCATGTAATATTTTTTCAACTCAGGATCACGCAGCGGCAGCAATAGCAAAGGCCGGTATACCAGTATTTGCATGGAAAGGTGAAACAGAGGAAGAATATTGGTGGTGCGTTAAACAAACTATCGAAGGTAAAAAAGATTGGATACCTAACATGATTTTAGATGATGGCGGTGATCTCACAGCATTAATGCACAAAGATTATAAAGATCTATTAAAGGGGATCAAAGGAGTTTCAGAGGAAACGACAACAGGTGTTTTAGCTCTTAAAAAAATGGAAGCTAATAAAGAATTACTTATACCTGCTATTAACGTAAACGACTCAGTTACAAAATCTAAGTTTGATAATTTGTATGGATGCAGGGAGAGTTTAGTTGATGGTATCAAAAGAGCTACTGATGTCATGATGTCAGGTAAAGTTGCAATAGTTGCTGGATTTGGTGATGTAGGAAAAGGAAGTGCTGCTTCATTAAGACAAGCTGGAGCAAGAGTCATGGTTACAGAGACAGACCCGATTTGTGCGTTACAAGCGGCTATGGAAGGTTATGAAGTTGTTTTAATGGACGATGCAATTAAGGATGCTGATATCGTAGTAACAGCGACTGGAAACAAAGATATAGTAACCGCTGATCATATGAGAAATATGAAAGACCGGGCTATACTTTGTAATATTGGTCACTTTGATAATGAAATTCAAGTTGAAGCTTTAAAAAATTACAAATGGGATGAGATAAAACCACAAGTTCATGAAATAGAACTTCCAAGTAAAAAAAGAATTATTTTATTAGCTGAAGGCAGACTAGTAAATTTAGGATGTGCAACTGGACACCCAAGTTTTGTTATGAGCGCATCATTTACTAATCAAGTTATTGCTCAAATAGAGCTTTGGAATAATTCTGATAAGTATGAAAAGAAAGTTTACGTTTTACCAAAACACTTAGACGAAAAAGTAGCGATGTTACATTTAGAAAAAGTTGGCGCTAAATTAACTAAAATGTCAAAAGATCAAGCCGATTATATTAGCGTTAAACCATCAGGACCATTTAAGCCAGATACTTATCGCTACTAGTTAGTAGCTAATGATTGTAAAATCTTTAGATCATCTTAACAAAATATCAGAAATAATTTTAAAAAAATTAGACAAGAAAGATTGCTTATTTTTAATTGGCGAAATAGGTGTAGGAAAAACCACGTTAACAAGATATTTGATCAATAATTTACAAAAACAAAAAGGACTAAGTCAAACTGAAGTTTTAAGTCCAACATTTAACTTATTATATGAGTATGAAATAAGTGACTTCAAAATTATGCATTACGATCTTTACCGAATTAAAGAGACAAAAGAATTAAAAGATTTAGGAATTTTCTCTGAAGAATTCGACACTGTAAAAATAGTTGAATGGCCCAACTTAATAAAAACACCTCTTCAAGATAAATTAGAAGTACATTTAAGATACGGTAAAAAAGAGAATGAGAGAGAAGTAGAATTCAAAGGACAAGGAAAATGGGAAAACTTTAAGAATGAAATATAAGTTAAAAAAAATTTCAGGAGACGCCTCATTTAGAGAATTTTACAGACTTAAAAAAAATAATAGTTCTTCAATTATAGTGAATGCAAAAAAGGATAAATACAAAAATCTAATTGTCTACACTGTTATAAATAATATCCTTAACTCTCATAAGATTAACGCACCAAAACTATTAAGCAATCATATTAAAAATAATATGATTGAAATCTCTGATTTAGGTGAAAAATCATTTTATGATCATGTAGTAAAAAAAAAAAATAAATTATCAGACTATAAATCATTAATTAACTTATTGATTAAAATTCAAAAAATTAAAACTAAACCTCAATATAAGTTAGGTAAAAATAAAGTTAAAATCATGAAATATTCTCTCTCAAATCTACATAAAGAGTCTGATTTATTTTTTGACTGGTATCTGAAATATACAATAAAAAAAAAGAATATTAGTAAAATCAAAAAGATATTAAGAGCTGAATTAAATAAAATATACAAAAAGTTAAAATATAAAAATGATAATTTTGTACACAGAGATTTTCACGTATCTAATATTATGTACTACAAAAAAAAATTGGGAGTTATAGATAGTCAAGACGCTTTAATTGGGAATCCACTTTATGATGTTGCATCTTTAATAGATGATGTAAGAATTAAATTATCTCCTATTTTGCAAGATAAGTTATTTAATTATTATTATAAATCCTCAAAATTAAAAAAAGAAAATATTAAGAACTTAAAAAATGATTTTGATATTCTTTCAGTACAAAGAAATTTAAAGATACTGGGTATTTTTGTCAGATTACATAAAAGAGATGGAAAATCTAATTATCTAAAATATTTGCCTTACACATGGTCTTTAATTAATCGAAGACGAAAGAATTCAGTTTTTAATGATTTTAATATTTTGATTAATAAAATTTTACCAATTAATAAATTTAAAAATTTAAAGAAAATATAATGATAAAACATGGAATGGTATTAGCTGCTGGTTTAGGAAAAAGAATGCAGCCGCTGACTTTAAAAACACCAAAGCCTCTTTTAGAAATTAATAATATAAGTTTATTGGAAAGGGCAATAAACTTGCTAATAAAGTCCGGTGTAGAAGAAATTAGTATTAACGTTCATCATTTACTTGAACAAATTGAAAAATTCATCAGAGAAAAAAAATTTAAAGTACAGGTTAATATTTCAAAAGAAACAGATGCTTTGTTAGATACAGGTGGAGGAATTCTCGAAGCAACCAAACATTTTGGCGATAATCCTTTTTATGTAATAAACCCTGATACTCTCTGGAGTGATAGATATATTGAGGAGGTTAAAAGACTTGAAGATAATTATTCTAAAAATAAAAAAACAACTTTATTGCTGGTTAACAAAAAGCTTTCTTTTGATGGTTCTTTTAAAGGGGATTTTAATTTAACCAACAATCAAATTTCAAGAGATGAAAAAAATGATTTTATATTTACAGGTCTTCAAATTATAAATAGGAGTTTTTTAACCTCTGAAAATTCAAAAGTATTTTCAATGAATAAAATTTGGAATGATTTAATAGCCAACAAAGAGTTATATGGAATAGAAAGTAATTTAAAATTCTATCATTTAAATACACATGAAATGTATTTAAAAATTTCAAATATCAAAATTACTGATTAAAAATTATTTCTTTAGCTCTATCTTTATCAAGGTAATAATATTTTTTTATTTCTAAATTATCACCAAACTCGATCACTAATGGATTACCAGTGGGAATCTCAAGTTCATTTATCTTAGTATCTGAAATATTGAATAAATATTTGCATAATGCTCTTAAAGAATTTCCATGTGCTGATATTAAAATATTTTTATTTTTTTGAAGATTTTCTTTAATTTCTTTTTTATAAAATGGAACAACTCTATCGTAGGTATCTTTTAGCGACTCGGTTAATGGAACCATGCCAACAGGGATGCTAGCATTTAAAGGACTAAATAAGTTTTGATACTCACTTTTTTCTGCCATTACTGGCGGAGATATATCCCAAGATCTTCTATATTTCTTAAATTGTTCTTCCCCAATTTTTTTTTTTGTTTCTTCTTTATTTAATCCGGTTAGTGAACCATAATGTCTTTCGTTCAATTGCCAGGCAGTATTAAATTTGAGTTCTAATTTATTTTTTTTTAGGATTGTTGTTAGAGTTTTAATAGCTCTTTTTAGATAAGATGTATAAGAGATATCAATTGAGATATTCAGATCTTTTATGATCTGACCTGATTTTTCAGCTTCATCAATACCCTTATCAGAAAGATCCACATCTACCCATCCAGTGAATCTATTCTCTGCATTCCAAACACTCTGACCATGTCTTGTAAGAATTAATTTAGTCATAATAGTTAAAATAGATATTATGTACTATATTAACTAGATAATGAAAAATATTATATTTAAACTTTTAGAATATTTATATTATTTTTCATTAGTCATCTTACTAATTTTATATTTATTTCCTGGGAGTTTAGTTGGATATTTACTGTATGGAAATTTAGGGCAACAACCAGATTTAATACCTAATCCTATTGGGACATCAATTAATCATCTTATTTTTTTTAGCTATGTTACACTATTAGCTTTGATGCTTAGATCTAGAACAAAAAATATTCTTACTAATTTTAAAACTTTAATTATACTTTCTATTATTCTAGAATTACTTCACGCCGTAGTACCCAATAGAGCTTTTGAAACTTATGATTTAATAGCTAATGTTTTGGGTGTAATTATAATTTTAATACTTCAAAAAATATTAAAATGGCCAAATTTATCTTAAAAGTTATTTTAATCTCCTGTCTTTTTCAAATTGCGAATGCAGAGGAAATTAAAGGTTTAGCTAAAATAATTGATGGAGATACAGTTCATATTAATTCAAAAAAAATAAGACTAGAAGGTATTGATGCTCCAGAAATTAAGCAACAATGTAAAAAAGATTTTCTTAAAATTTCAGCATATATTGGTTTTAATTTTACCAAAGACTATTCTTGTGGTGTAGTTTCAAAAAATAAACTAATTGAAAAAATCGATTATACAGAAATTATTTGTATCTCAACTTCTAAAGATAGGTATAAAAGATACTTAGCCACTTGCTACAAAGAAAAAATTAATCTTAATAAATGGATGGTTAGACGAGGATATGCTGTAGCTTATAAAAGATATTCTAAAGATTATGTAAGAGACGAAAATTATGCGAGAGAAAATAACCTAGGTATTTGGCAAGGCAAATTTATAAGACCAGAAAAATGGAGAAAGCTTAATTAAATTTTAGTATAACTTTCAAAGTGATTCACTTTAAAAAAATTATACTTTTTATTATTTTTTTTACTCTTTCAGCCTGCTCATCTATTCCAAAAAACACTCAAAATAGTTGTGCTATATTTGAAGAAAGATATCTTTGGTACAAGCATGCAAAAGCTTCTTATGAAAGATGGGGAGCACCTATACATCTTCAATTAGCTTTTGTTAAAAAAGAGAGTGATTTTAATTGGCTCGCAAAACCTCCAAGAACTAAATTATTTAAAGTAATACCGTTTAAGCGACCATCATCTTCATTTGGATACTCTCAAGCTGTAAAAGGGACATGGGAACAATACAAAAGAGAAACAAATAGTCCTTTAGCAACGCGTGCTAGGTTTAAGGACTCAGTAGATTTTATAGGTTGGTATATTAATAAAACAAATAAAATTTTAAGAATTTCAAAAAAGGATACGTATAGACAGTATCTTGCCTATTACAAAGGTTGGGGAGATTACAAAAATTATTCAAAAGACAAAAAAGCAATTATTTATGCAAAGTCAGTTAAAGATATGGCTAACAAATATAGAAAACAATTAACTCTTTGTAAGAAAAATTTAGATAAAAATAAGTATATTATTTTTTAAGTTGCTTATTAAGATCAATCTCAACAGCATCAATTCTCTTGGTATTTTTTCCGACAATAGTATAAATAGTTGGGATTACATAAAGAGTAAAGAAAGTAGAAAAAAGCATTCCACCAAAAATAGTTATCCCTACCGTAAGTCTACTTGCTGCACCAGGGCCTGTTCCCACGATTAAAGGCAAGACTCCTATGATTGTAGATAAACTTGTCATAAGTATAGGTCTTAATCTTATTGCTGCTGCCTCAAATACTGCTACTTCTAAATTTTTGCCTTCTTTTCTTAATTGATTTGCAAATTCAACAATTAGAATCCCATTTTTTGCGGATAATCCTATAAGTATTATAAGAGCTATTTGGCTATAAACATTTAAAGATGAACCGACTACGAGTAAACCAAGTAATCCTCCAAGTATAGCCATTGGCACAGTTAACATGATTGTAAATGGATGCTTCCAGCTCTCAAATTGTGCGCTCATTGCAAGATAAGCAGTTATTAAAGCAAGAGCAAAAATTACATATAGTTCAGTATTAGTTTTTTTATATTCTTCACTTTCACCCTTGTAAGCTATTTTGGCTTGAGGAGTATTTTGTTCAACTACTCCAACCAAAAATTTAAGCGCTTCATCCAGGGAATAATCACCAACTAGTCTAGCTGAAATAGTTACTGCTTTTTGTCTATTATATCTTGCGAGGAAAGGTGACTGACCTTCCTCATCATACGCAACTAAGTTAGAGATCGATACAAGTTTATTATTGTTTTTCGATCTTACAAAAACTTTACTTATACTTTCAGGCTCCTGTCTATCTTTAATATCTCCTTGGAGAATAATAGAATATTCTTTACCGTCTCTAGTAAAATTTGTAACTCTTCTTGATCCGAAAATTGTTTCAATAGTT
>VMHT01194196.1_pt1 | contig 15546 bp, 13 predicted proteins | sample 4693611 | NCBI WGS metagenome assembly VMHT01 (sample SAMN12280063, study PRJNA550983) | marine metagenome | isolation source: seawater sampled from same location over 5 years 0.02-0.2 micron viral filtrate | place: USA: collected off the coast of southern California halfway between the port... ... | reverse complement strand
CTCATCAAGGACTGGGTGGACTTCAACTTGTTTGCGAACTACGAAACGCAGTTGATCAAGGATGGCCAGAAGGCCAGAGGTGTCAGCTACGGCAACCGTGGTTTGTACACTCGGTTCGCGGCGGCATTTGACGCTAAGTCTCGTTTGGAACTGCCAAACAAGCTTGAGTTTTCATGGAACTCTTTCATGGAAGCCTACACCGCAGCAGTCGCTGCAACCACTAACACTGAAGCAGCTTGAGGAGTAATCAGCTATGTCTTTAGACGATCTAAACATCAATCTTGACGATGTACAGGAAACTTCGGGGGGTTCTACACCGTTCCCTGCAGGTGAGTACACGCTCTCCGCAGCGTTGTACGAGCGAAAAACGTCGGGCAATGGCAACCCTATGTTGGAGTTTGAATTCAACGTGGTAGGCCCAACTCATGCAGGCCGTAAGGTCTGGGAGCGGTTTGTACTCAACAACCAGGTGGGCGTTGGGCGCCTCAAATCTTGGATGATTGCGTCGGGCGGTGACCCATCTGGCAATCTCAGTGAGGACATGGTGCGTGGCTGCATGGGCAAGCCCTTCTCAGCGAACATCGTGATCGAAGAAGGTGACGCCAAGCAGGGCGGTGGGAAGTATGCAGACAAGAACAAGATCTCTTCGTTCAAGTCTGGTGCTGGCCCAGCACAACCACACGCTCAGACTGAGCAGCCACAACAGGCACCGGCACAACCTGCCGCTGGCCTGAACACGGCAAGCTGGCAGTAGCGGCGCTAGATGGATGACGATACGAAGACGGGCATCATCATGGGTGTGTGCATCGCTGCATCGATCTACGGTGCTGCCTATCTTCTATCGTTACTTTGACAGTCAAAAACACAAAAGGAATTGCTATGAATTTACAGTCAGAAAAAACGTTACGGTTCGCAAAGAACGCATTGAAGTCTCACCTAGTAGCCATAGCTGCTGACAAAGGCATCAAGATATCTGCGGCTCGTGCGCAGATTGCGGCTGACATTGGCGTTGATCCCAGTTCAATCAGACAGTTTCTCAACGGTGAGATCATCAAACCTGCATCAAAGACCATGCAGAAGTATGTCGATTGGCTTGAAGTTAACCCTGAAAACACAAACCCTGATTTTGTTAGAAAAATTGAAGAACTAGAGTCAAATATTAGAATACTTGAAGATGAAAACAACTATCGGTGTGAACAACTAGACGCAGCCAACGAGAAGTTGATTGATGCTGAGCGTCGTCTGAAAGACTCAGAGACTCAAAGAGAATCGACACGAAAGAGGTTCGTTGAGAAACGTGAGCGTGTTGAAGAGCTGGAGTCTCATCTAGGCGTTGAGAACAACGATCCAGACTTTTCAGAAAAATATAAGATCGTCCACCCAGACAATGCTTGGTGGATGCAGTATTCGGATGCCTACATCACCATCAACACACAAGGCGACGGGCCAGAGTTCGATTACTTGCAAGGCCCGAAGCAGCGTGTCTGCACGATCCCGATTCCCAACCTTAACCTTGCAGCCAACTGGCATCACAAAGTGCCGAGGATTCGTGTATGGCAGGATGGAGAATGGCAGTATGTTGAGTCTGATGCTTGGGCGCTGGTCAGCGAAGACGACAAGGGGCAGGTATGGGAGAGACCTAGTGTCGAGATCGGTGACCGCACCTACCCATCTGAGACTGTTCTAGTTGAGACACGCGAGCAATTCGATGCCCGTAGAAGGGTGATGACCAACGAGCACATCGCTCTGTTGCTCGATACCGCCCGAACCATAACCGATCTGTACTCCAAGATTGGAGGCTGGCCCGACAACGAGGTCACTGTCGATGTAGAGATCAACAACATAGAGAACATTTGAGATGACGGATTCAAAGGCCGACTTACTCAAGCGCATTGAGGTGCTTGAGAAGGAGAACAATGAACTTGCAAATGCTAATTCACGTTACAAGACAGAAAACCACAGGCTTCGAGACTTTAACAAAGAAGAGAGGCTTCGACTGGATCGTGATTATCTTGGGCCTAGTACGGACAATTTTTTCTTTATAGAAAATATGGGGGCAGGCGTTCATGGGTTCACGCATAACGAGGATGGTGGGGAGCGAAAGAATCTATTCATCATACCGTTTGTAAGTTTTTCCGAGGATGACCGTCATTTGTTATTTGAACTGATGGATGCCCTTGCAAAATGTTATGAATCTACGCCTTGGTGGGAAGATGGCGAAGGAAGATCTGTAGGCTTGAAAGCTGTATTCACAGACACCCACTTGGGCGAGTGGCATCCCACTAAATCTCTTCCTAAACCAGCACCAGAACCAGCGCCAAAGGATAAAGATCAATGAAAGAAGATGACTTTGAAATGGAAATGGAAGGCGGCGGTGAAGACCACGAATACGCCATGGACTTGATTAGAAACTTGGCTCAGGTCAGCAAAGAAGAGCTAGAGCCACGCATCTTGTTTGAAGTCATGATGGTGTATTCATTAGGTTGGAACCTAGCTCATGGTGATCATGAGCTCATGACTCAGTTGTTGCCGCAGGTTGTTGAGAGCATTGAAGATGGTTCTTACACCAATGTGGCAGAAATCATAGAGGAAGAAAGGATATGTCATTAGCAACAGAAAACTCATCTAAGTTCAAAGAACGTAAGCGCGCCGTGCTGCGGTGCATTTATAAATCACCAGAGGATAGTTGGGCCAAGGAATATTGGCGCAACACCTACCGCAAACTCATGGAAGAACGAAGAAATGGAGCTAAGGTACTATCAGCGCGAAGCCGTTGATGCGGCAGTCCATTGGTTCAACACCCAAGACACGCATCCACTCATCGTTCTACCCACCGGGGCTGGCAAGACTGTTGTCTTCGCCACCCTAATCAAAGAGATCTTTGAGCGAGAGCCCGACTGCAGGATTCTGATCCTAGCTCACCGGCAAGAACTGGTCAGCCAGGCTGAAGACAAACTCAAGAAGGTATGGCCATGTGCGCCGTCAGGCATTCTGGCTGCGGGATTGAACCAATACGAAGTCGATGGGCGCATCGTTATTGCCAGTCGAGATACCCTGGCAACACCAAGCAGGCTTGATACCTCTGGTGACTTTGATTACATCATCGTAGATGAAGCACATCATGTGGCGCCAGACCCAAAGACCCGGTATCGCAAGATCTTTGATCACTTTGAGTCCTCCATCTGGAGAACCCCACGCATACTGGGCGTGACTGCCACACCCTATCGTATGGGTCAGGGCTTCATATACGGCCTTGAGGAGCACTTCTTTGCAGGGGTTGCCTACCGTGTAGGTATACCTGAAATGATCCGAGAGGGCTTCCTGTGCCGTCTGTCGGCCTTTAAGGTGAGCGATGAGGCCGTAATCGATGCGTCAACTGCACGAGTTAAGTTCAAAGGTGGTGACTATCGTGAGTCAGACATTGAGAAGCTGGCCATGCAGGATCAGACCATGCTGGCCATCATCGATGATTGGATTGAGAAGGCGTACACCAAAGGCCGACTGAGCACTGTGTTCTTCTGTATCACCGTAGCTCATGCCGAGAAGATGTGCCTGTACCTGCGCCAAGCTGGTGTAGAGGCTGCGATTGTGACCGGCGAGACGCCAAAGGCTCGACGCGAAGAAGTGCTAGAACGCTTTGAGAACGGGGAGATCAACGCACTGTGCAATGTGTCTGTCTTGACTGAGGGCTGGGATGCACCGCGCACCGATTGCATAGCACTGCTGCGCCCAACCAAATCACTAGGCTTGTATGTTCAGATCTGTGGTCGAGGCATGCGAACCTGGGGCGACAAGAAAGATTGCATGCTGCTGGACTATGGCGAGAACATGAATCGGCACGGCTGCATAGACACCGCCCGTCCATCGATCCCAAGCAAAGAAGACAAAGAGAAGGAGCAGCAAACTAAGATCTGGATATGCGACTCATGCGTTGCGGTCAACGACATAGATCGTGATACATGCATTGAGTGCGGTGCCTTGAAGCCAGCACCCATTGAGCAGCCCAAGCTGTTTGAAGAGGAAGAGAAGGATGCGGCATCAACCCGCATGGCAGCAAGTGGCTCTGTGTTGTCAGATGAGCTCGAAGACCCAGTAGAGAAACACGAGCGCATCAAGAACGTAGAGTGGGTTTCAGCTGAGTTAAAAACATCGAAGAATGGCAACGACTATCTCAATGTTATGTTTTTAAGTCCCGGCGACTATTGGCCACAAAACATGCCAATCATGATCGGCATGAAAGGTAAGGCCGGTACGATGGCAGAGAAAAAGTGGCGGTCACTAACCAACGGCTTCCCGTGCCCAACTAACATTAATCACGCTGTTGATCTGGTGAAACATGTAAAGGTGATGAGCCACATCAAACAAATCACTGTAAGAAAAGAAGGAAAATACTGGAATGTCGTTAGCGTCCATTTTTGATCGGATCGATGAGCAAATAGCAGAGAAAGACAACCGCTTTCGTGGCCACCTTGGCTTCAGCGGTATCGGTGATGACGATGAATACAAACTGTGGATGGGCTTTCGTTGGTGCTTACCGGCAAGCTTCAGCGGCAGGATGCTGCGCTTGTTTGACTTAGGCAACCGTATCGAGGACCAGGTGGTCGATAACATACGCGATACCGATGTGGTGTCTATCGCTTCGCATGACAAGGACGGCAACCAGTTTCGTGCATCGTTCTTTGGCGGACACTTTGCAGGCTCCTGTGACGGCCTGCTCAAGGGCGTTCTGCCACCCCCTAGCGAAGAGGTGATCCTGCTACTGGAGGTCAAGAGTGCCAACGACAAGCGGTACAAAGAGCTTGTGAAACTGCAAAGCTACGAAGCTTGGAGCGAAACCTACCGATGGCAGATCCATGCCTACATGGGCGCGCTTGGTCTGACCAAGTGTATGGTGGTGGTGGTCAACAAGAATAACAGCGAGGTGTACACCGAGATCATCGACTTCAACCCGCAGGTGTGGGAAAAGGCGCAAGCCAAAGCTTATCGCATCATCACCAGTGACGCGCCCGACAAGAGCACTCGCATGTCTGAGAAGGACTGGCGCATGAAGAATGAGTCGGAGTTGTATCGCAACATCTACTACGGACGCCGCCTGCCGGAGTCGGTCAACTGTAGGAACTGCAAGAACATCAAGCCGCTAACTGAATCAAACGGTGCCGTGTGGTACTGCTCACGAAGCAATAGGGCCATACCTTTTGAAGAGCAGAAGCTTGGTTGCAAAGACCATCTGTGGATACCAGAGCTTGTGAATGCCAACCATCTGCCCGGTAAGAGCACAGAGGATTCTGTGGCCTATCAAGCTGGGATTATGGAGTTTTACAACTCAACATCTGAGGTGACGGGTGAGTATCACTACAGCAGCACAGAGATCCGAGAGTTATCTAAGGCAGACTTTGAAGCTGGCTTGATGATGACGGGTGAGAGCGTGAGGCGTGAGTTCCCTGGCAGCTACCTTGAGAACGTTGACGAGCGCAAGATGCCGTTCTAGGCCCACTCTCGTGGGTCTTTGACGATCAGTATCTTGAGGCCAGGGTAGAGGGCTTCGACAAGCTTCTTCTTGAGGGTGAAGACCTGAGTGATGATGCCTTTCGTGTCCTCTACTACTACCTTGCCATCGCGCTTGTAACGAAAGTCCGCAACGTATGAGCAGATCTTTTTGTCTTCACCTTCAACGGTGATCACGCATGGGAAGTCTATCTGCACTTCAAGGTCAGTGATCTCACCAGCTTCTTGGTAACGCTTGAGTATCTTGTACCGGGCTGCTTCGAGTTTGGAGTCAAAGACAATACCATCGTACTCAGTCTTCTTGGCGAAGTACTTGCTCTTGCCTTTCTTTGGTGCCCGCTTCGGGATCACATCAACTACCACCCATCAGTTTTTCTTCTTCCTGCTGGCGCAAGAACTGTGATGCACGATTATACAACTGACTTGCTGCGGCTGGTATATCTTCGACTGTCTGTCTAACGGCCTCAGGGATTGTCTCTGTCAAGTCTGGCTGCATTGGCTGTGGGGTTGGCCTGGCTGGAAGAACATCTTGCTCATATGATTTAGCAAACTCTTGTTGCATCTGTTCAATTGGAACTACATTTCTTCTCTTATCAACAGCAGCCCTATACAACTCTATACTGACTGAAGCTTTTGGTGCTATTGGTATGTAAACGTGATTGAAAATTGACCTCCAATCGTCAAGACCACCAACACCTCTTACCACTGCGGCTATTTCCTCTTCGTTCAGCCCAAGAGTTCTTGCGTCATCAAACGCAACAGATAGATCTCTAACCTTTTTGAACCGCTGCTGATTAGATTTTTTAAATCGATACAGTATTTCCTCTGGAATTCTTGCTCCAGATTCTTTCTTTAAGTCTTCATAAAGTTTTCTAGCGGCAGCAAACTCTCTTTTTGCCTCTTGTACTTTGTATCCAAGCTTTTTTTTAACCTCTGTCTCCATGAACTTAGCGCCACTAGCAGCCTGAAAAGCTTCATCATATACATCAAGCTTTTTACGTCTTTCACTTATTCTTGAAAGCCTAGATGGATCAACAAGACCTGATTCTGTTACAGCAGCTTGAGTCAAATTTCCTAGAGTGAAAGACCTCAGAGGATCAAAGTTTGCGGTGTCAAATGGGCTCATCTTTGTGTTCAATTCGGCTGGTGAGCCAGCAGGAATAAATCCGTTTAAGACATGAGCCATGCCTGCCCATACACGATCACCAAGAGCCGCTCCTTCTGGGTAAATGGTATAACCTTGCGAAGTCCTTCCAGTGAAGCCAGCGCCGATTCGATCAAACAACATAGATTGATCTACAAATGGACTAATTATTTCCGCTCCAGCATCTAATCCTGCATTCAAGGCTATCTCTTGAAGGTCTGCTTCTTTGCGAACTCCGTTATTGTATGCATTGATAACAGCTTCAGCAGGCCTTAACAGATAGTCGTATGGAAGGGTATAGGATGCGTTCTGCATCTCCTTGATGTATCCATCTTTGTCTGTTCTTGTTGCAGCAAAAGTGGAGTTGCGCTCCCAGTCGTAACCAAAACTTCTTTTATAAGCATCAATTTGCTCTTCACTAGAGCCTGTCATTGCGACAGAGAACTGCTCAAGACCCTTTGGAACTATATATGAAACAGTGGCAGCACCTATAAGACGTTCAAGACCACGAGCACGAATGTCGGCATTGTCACTTGCAACTTCAGTGATACCACGGCCAATGGTGTTCATGCCTGTCCTTATGATCTCGGACGGATAAGCGATGAAATTACCAAATGGCAGTTGCCTCAAAGCATCAATGGCTGCGGGTACTCTTGAGTAGTTAGGTATGTTGTTTCTTGTTATGTAAGCCGCCTCTTCAGAAACAAACTCTCGAAGTGGGTTGTCTCCATAACGATCAATAAATTCTTTCTTTAAACTGCTAGGATCAATCCTAGACAAAGCGACCAAATCAACGTTGTCTGGGTCAAGCCCAAAAGATCTAGCAATGTTTTGCTGATCGGCGGTCTGAGACTTCATGGTCAATGGCTTGTCTTTGATTGAGGCTTTTTGAACTATCCCTAGTAGTTTCTTTTTCTCAATCTCGAAGTTCATTGCCTTCCAGACATCGTCACCAGCAGAGTAAAGCCTAGCTGCCAAGTTTCTGCTTTGATTCGATGATCCTTTAAATACACGCCCCAAACCAAAGACACCCTTGGTTGATTCTGCAGCTTGATCAATCAAACTGTTAAGCTCTCCAAGTTGCGCTTGAGTTCCAATTACTCCTCTCTGAACGTATTCTTCAAGAAGCTTCTTTCTGTCCGCAGCTATTGGTTGTTTTGCACCAAGCTCACCATAGATCAGTCTAAAAGTTTCAATAGCCTCCCTACCTGTTGGTATGTTGCCGTTAAATGCTGTGAAGCCTAAAGCAGATGTGACGTTTCTTATTTGTCCTGATGGGTTGTATACAGTTTGCGCCTTCTGATACATACCCTTTGAGCCTAAAAGCGCGGCATAAAATGGCTGAAAAACACCCATGCCTTGAGCGAGATTAAGATTTTGCTGCTCTAACGCTTGAAGATAATCTTCTCTAACGAACTTCCCTTTAAGAGGGCCAAAGCCTGGCGCGTCTGGAACTTGGGTATACCTAACTCCCATGGCAGCTTCAACGGGAGGAGAATCCAAAAACATTTTTCTGTCATCTGGTAAGCCCTTGTTGTACTCATCAAGTCGCTTGAAATACTTGCTCTTGGCAATGATTGCTGACTGACGCCCAAGCGTTTCTTTGGTCTTGGCTATTAAACCTTCTTGGCGTTCACCAAAAGTTTGCACCTTTGCGCCTACATTTTTTCGACCAGTGTACTCACCAAGATAAGCTTTAATCGCCGGGCTCTCTAACGTCTTTGCCTTTAGTGGCCCTTGCTTTATGCCTTTCAGGGTACTTTCGTCAATAAGTTCTCTAGGCGTTAAGTCTTTATTTATAAAGCCACCTTTATCCTTGATCGATACAAGCTGCTCAATCGCTTCTTTTCTACCTATGGGGTAACCCATGGCATCAGATCCGCGCATGATTGCTTCTATAGCTCTTTCAGTGTCTTCTTTAGATGGCACATAGTTATCATCAATAAACGCTCGATATTGAGTCGCTCCATACAAACCAAGCTGGCCTTCAATAGTTTCTTGAGCTCCTTCAGGAAGCATGTTTGGATCTCTAGCTATCTGTTTGCTGTACTCATCAATTGAATTTCTTGCGTTTTGAGCGGCGCGAAACAGGCTGAACTTAGTTTGAATGTTTTCTGCCTTGGTGTTGAGCGAAAGCTTATCGCTTTTGACAAAGCCAAACTTTCTATCAGCCTCAATCAAAACCTTGGCCGCGTTATTTTGCACGGTGAGAGCGTTAGCTTTAGCTGCCGCATCACCACCAACGATTCTTTCAGTTGGATACAGATAGTCATTCAAAGCATCCATAACTTTTTCAGCATCTGATCCGTTAGCGTTACCACTTTTGATCGCTTGTTTAAATGTCTTATCAAGATCACTTAATGAAATTAAGTTTGCGTGAGCCAAAGCAGACAACTCTGTTGCTTTCAATGCTTTGATTTCAGCAGCCACGGTGTCTGGTAGCTCACCTCTGAATCTAAACTTGGGCGCAAGAAACTTAACTAATCTGCTTCTTTTTTCTGCTTCATTTACAGCCTTGCTGATTCCTGTTCCAACCAAGTTAATGCCTTCACCTACTTGCTTCACTCCAGGCACAAGAGCCGCGCCCTTAGCTGTTGTTTTTATCACGGCGCCAGCACCCGTTAGCGCCAATGGTATGCCAGCCATTACGGCTGCTGCTTCAAGTCCGTTGACACCTTTATTATAGAGCGCAGCAAACGCTCTCTCTTGACCCTCAAGGCGTTCAAGCTCTATGGTTTTGGTTATTGGGTTTGGCAGAAATGTGTCGCCAAAAGACTTCATGTCTTCTTCAGCGACCATGCCTTCAGCTGCAGCAGTGGCTAATATTTTTGTTGCTTTGTTTGAATTGCCAAGAACTTTGAATACAGCGGCTCCTGGCAAGCCAAACTGAACCAAGGCTTTAGGAACTTCAGCCCAAAGACCTAGATCAGATATGTCTGGAGCAAATGCGTTTTGAACAGATTGGGCGCGAGCAACAACGTTTGCGCCCCTTTCAACGCCCGCAGCCTCAAGGCCTCTGCCGATGGTGCTGGCAAGTTCAGTTGGTATTGCGACCAAGCCAGCTAAAGCGCCTCTTCCTGCGCGACCACCAGTTCGCATGACGGCTTCGCCATACTCTCCAATGTCTTCCAACAGAGATTCTTCTTTTACAAAGTCAGACTCAGACGGCTGAAATTCAGGGCTTGCTTTAAAAGCTATCTCCCTTCTTTCTTGAGCCACCTCAAGTTCTTTTTCCCTAAGTGTTCTAGCTATGACATCAGGATCACTGCTATTTATTCTGACTGGAGTTCCATCAGATAAATACTTAAACGTAGCAAGTTCAGCCATATCAAGGGCCCGTCGCTTTTACATTACCTGCAATCATATCTAGTAAGTTTTGATCAAGCGCGCCTTCAGAGAGCTTATCGAAAATATTTTGAGTAAGGTTTGAGTCTGGAATCAAAGCTAAAATTTCTAGCTTAGATGCTAAGTCTGCAGAACTTTGTTGTGATTTAAACAAGCTCGCATTTAATCCTGTCCTTAGAGAAAGAAGTTGCTCTGCACTAAGGTCAGGGTTTGCACCAGCGATGCTTTCTATATAGTAATCAACAAGTTTTTCAGTGTCTGTCTTATCAGCTTCACGAGTCTGCGCTTGCAAGTATTCGCGCTGAGCTTTCTTGTCTCTATATTCTTCTCTACCTTCGGCAACATCACTAAGGAAGTTGCGAGGCACAAAGCCTTCTGATGGTTGAGCAGCCTTAGCCAAAGCGTATCTCATCTCTGGGTCTTGAAGCTTTGATATGGTGTTCTGCAGAAAATCTGCGGGCGCTCCACGCAAGAAGTCGATTGCGCCTTTCTGGCCTTCCTCATCTCCACCAAACTTAGCATCTTCACCTAACAAAAATTTGGTCAACCCTTTTGCTTTTTGTTTGTACTGTCCATCAGCATCAATAAATACTTCAGATTCCTTTGGTGGGATTCCAAAAGCTGCTGGGCCTTGTTGAGCACCCAAGGGCGCAGACCCGAACGGGCCAATTTGTTGAGCAATGGCTGGCGCTGCTGGTGGCGAGGGTTGTTGGTTTGGTGATTGAGAAGTAGTTGTTTCAGCAGATTCAACAGGCGAATCATCAAATAAAGCAGGAACCGCAATGCCTAAAGTAGTTAAGCCAATTCCTGTTCCAAGAGCAGTCTTGATCGGATTCTTTGTTAAGAAATTCCCACCACCTTCTATAACCTCATCCGTAGCGCCCGCTACAGGAGCCATCTCATCAGCTTTTTTAGCTCTGCCGGGAAGATCTACTTTAGGAACAAACGAGTCCATTTGTGCTTGTATGATTGTATCGCCGTCTTCAGCGTCTATATCGCCTTTGCGAACAGCATCAGATACTTCATCAGTAACGTCTTCACCTTTGCGTGCGCGACTGAACAAGTTTTTTGCAAGGTCAATAAGACCACCAAGCTTATATCCGTCTATGGATGCAATACCGCCTTCGGCTTTTCTCTGTGCTGCTCTGCTTCGGCCTCCCATGATGTTGGGTTTTTCTTCTGTCATGGCAGGCATCAAACTTTCAATGCCTTGAGGGTTCATTTGACGAGGCAGTTGGTCTTGTTGATTCTGCATTTGAGGCATTGATTCTGCAGCCTCAACCACATCTTCCTCCATGAGCGCAGAAGGAAGAGCAGAAAGCTGAACTTGTAGGCCAGTGGATGCACGAGAAGATCCCCCACCAAGCATGCCAGGCACCGCGTCTTGCGCCTTAACTACTTTCTGAACCTGCTCAGCTGCTTTTTGGCCCTTGATCCCCATACGAGCTAATCGAGCAGCAACGTATGCAGGAGGGAATGCCATTAGCCCTATGGTTGCGTAATCAACTGGGTCTTCAGGATCAAAGAAAAAATCTGTGACATCGCGAAGGTTCATGCCAGAGCCTTCTTCAGTCTTTTCAAGAGTGAAGAAATCATCGGATACGAAATCACCATCCGCATACCCACGGATCGGCGCAACACCTGCCATGATGCCACCACCTTCACGCATCTGTGGTGTCTGGAACATGGGTCTGTTCATGATTTCGTTGTACATCATGCCACCTTGATTCATCGCGTTTGCTTCTGACAGCGCAATCGCTATCGCTTGCTTTGGATTTGTTACCTGTCTACCCGAACCGCCAGACTTGAGAGTTCCTTCCTTGAACTCTCCCATGACCTTGCTGATCTTTTTCTCACGCTTGCTTTTGGCCACGCTTAACCTTTGAGTAATCTACACGGTAGTAGCCGTCTTCGCCCATGAGCACGGCTGAAGGATCAACCTTTATTAATTCTTGAGCCATGACACCTTCAGTTGGTGCATCAATACCCATGGCCTTAGCAGTGTCATTCCAAGTCCATGTGTACCAACCAACACCCGGTTGAACATCATCAACCTTCATGACGTTTTCTTTCAACCGTATGTCAGAAAAGAATGGAGCAACTGTGGCAGCAATATTGGCAACCTTCGAGAATGTGCTTGGTTTTTGATAAGTTTGATTTTGTTGAGTGCCAACGCTGTAACCAGATTGAAATCCTGGCATGAACGGCTGAGCTTGCCCAAGCACTTGGAAACCTCTTTGCATTCTCATGAACGGCTCATCGGCCTGTTGTGTAGCAGCCTTGTACTGAGCATCAAGTCCGCGCTGCTGTATGCCTCTGCCCGACGCACCTAGCCCACCAAGTGTTCCTATCTGCCCAGTCAGCATGTCAAAGCCTTGACGGCCTAGACCTGCAATGCCTTGAGCACCTGCGCGAGCTCCTTGTTGGCCCATCTGATAGGCGCTCATAGCATCACCAAATGCACCACGAGTTGTTCTATCAAGGCCACCTGCAGCGCCTTGCATGCGCGCCATTTGATCTCCAAATATGCCAGAGCCAAGCTGCTGGCCAGACTGGAAGTCTCTTGCTAAGCCAGAGGCGATGTCTGCACGCTGTCCTGCTAGACCGCCAATACCTTGTTGTGCCTGTAAACCAAGGGCTCCACCTTGCTGCGCAAGCCTGCCTGCTAACTCTTGAGTAGATATGCCTAGCTGTGCAGCACGTTGAGCAATGTCTGCCTGAGAGGTCAGTCCACTAAGTCCCAGTTGCCCACCTTCAAGTGCGCCACGCTGAGCCAGCTGCTCAGCACTCAACCCTAGATTAGCTGCTTGCTGTGCGGCACTGATGCCTGTCTGAGCGCCTGCTTGGCCCAGTGACCCGGTCAATTGTGCAGCTTGCTGTCTACGTCCTTGTGCCTGCTCAAACGCCTGCTGTGCGGCCTGTTGAGCCTGCTGGAAGCCTTGCGAGCGCAACTCTGCGCCTGTCTTGGCTTGTTGTTGCAAGACATTACGGCCAATCTCTGCTTGTGCTATGGCGCCACGAGAGCCTCCAAAGGCACCAGAGCGCACCGCTTGATCACGCGCAGCAATCTTCTGCTGTTCGCCTAAACGTGCAATCTCTGCTTGTTGTGCGTCAATGACATTCTGCGTGAACGGGTCTTGGAATCTAGATACGGCTGATGGATCAAACTGAGAACCTGTGCCAGCAAGACCGGCAATGCCTTGAAGTGCGGCTGCTCTACCCATTTCACCAGCAGAACGAAGATCTTGTCCTGCCATTTGTGTCTGCATTCTGGCTCGTTGTGCGGCATCCATAGCCCCTGCTTGAGCGCCACCAACTTGGCCACCGATGCCTTGACCGGCACGCTCCATGGCTCTCTGACCAATACGAGACTCTCTGCCTGCGCCCTGTCCTGCAGCCCGCATGGCTTGTTGAGCCATAGCGGCCTCTCTGCCCATACCTAGCTCAGCGCCACGAATATCACCAGCAGCGCCTCTCATCATGGCTCTAGCGTTTTGATCCATAAACTGTGAGCCCATGCGCGGGTCATATGCACCTATGCTTTGTTCATACAACTGACGAGCGCGAGGGTCTGCAAAAGCGCCTGCAGATCTTGGGTCAAAGCCACGAGCAGACTGCCTGAATAGGTCTTGCGCTTCAGAAAGCTGTTGACCGAAACCGCCAAGGCCTTGAGCTAGATTGCGAGCCTGAACCTCTAGCGGCGAAAGACCGGCTACTTGTTGAACAGGTATGGGTATTCGCTGGCCAAGCATCCCGTATTCGGGATTGAAGTACAGATCTTGTAGCTGGCGTGCCGCTAATTCTTGTGCAGGATCGGCGTATGTTTGTTGAGCACTTGGCTGAACTGTGGGTACAGCTGTTTCAACTTCTTTTGTTTTTGAATCAAAGATACCCATTAGGCCTTCCTCATCGCCTTTTCACCGGCACGTTGTAGCGCATACATCATGCGAGCGCCTTCTCTGCGCTGCTCTTCTTTAGACTGATTAGCGCCTTCCAGTTTACCAATTCCTCTCACTGCTTTTGCATTAACAACAAACTCGCCATCGCTAAGCATCGCGGGTATGTCATCAGATGTTTCTGTCCCTGGGCCAGAGATCGGGCCGTTCATGCGAGGGAAGTCAACATCGCCGCCAGCCGCAAACCCCATCATGTTGAGACTTGCGTTTGAAGGAGTGGCATTCTCTCCGCTAGACATAACGCCATCTTTAATTGTTTTTAAGTCCGCACCAAGGCCACCTGATGGCTTCTTCCCTGTCTTTATTAACTCGATTAACTCTTCACGAGTCATATCTTCTATACGTTTTCCAGAAAGACCGCCAATACCGCCAGAACGAGCAGCCATGTTTGCGTTGTAATTTTCCATTCCTTTCAAAGCAATGTCTTTAAGACTACCTAAACCTTTTGCAGCTGCGCCACCAAGGGCACCAGCACCTTGTGCAAGAGCGCCTCCTGCAGCCGTAGCCCCTTGGCCTATTGCGCTCATCAAGCCACCTATAAACATTCTTTGTGGCTCAAGCGATGCAATACCGCCTTCGGCCATGCCTATGTAGCCAATACCTATATCGCCAATTTGGTCAGAAATGTATTCTTGAAAAGTATTGAAAGGTGGAAGGCCTTTGTCGGCTCTTTCTTCGTTTATATCATCTAAAAATGCTTGTTGATTTACTATGAACCTATCTGGATCAGATAGATCGACATCATCTTCATCTCCAGCTGGCGTGCCGTCAGAGTTGACTCGAATAACTTCTGGCTGCGTTCCTGCTGGTACAAACCCAGTGGGCACTTGTGGTGCTGTAAGTGGCCCGCCAACATTAGGTGCCATTGTTTCGTAATTTAAGTAGTTGGCGCCGGGAGCACGTTGTTGTTGCATGCTCGCAGCAAATGGATTGACCATGTTTGAAGGAAGAAAACTTGTGGTTCTCGCAAAGGCAGGGTTTATTGTCGCTAGAGGACTAGGAGCAAACCTTTGTGTTGAGCCAGGCTGATTAAGAACCTCCGCAGTTCTTTGCTTTGATAGCTCTCTTAGCTCTTTTGTTTGTTGTTCTCTGCCTGCCATTTAACACTTCCACCTACGTCTAGCTTGCCGTAGCCTTGAGTTTGGATCTTTCGCTGCCTTAGGAAACTTCTTCATTTGCCCAGCAGATCGAGCGCAGAAAGACTTCCTGCGCTTCGCACGTTTACCTGTGGGCTTGTCCTCCGTTACCGCCGTCTGGAGTTTACTACCAGGGTTGGCCTTACGATACGCTTTTACACCCGCTTCTGTCATCCCCGCGCCTTCTTTTGTAGGGCGAAAATTTTTCTTATTACGCTTTGGCATGGTGTCGCGTTTACGCTTAGCAGCCTTTGATCTGCCACCCGTGACAGACCCGCCACCATTGAACTCTTCAGCGTAACGTCTAAACATCAGGAGTACCTAGTCTTCTTGCGCCGGTCAGACATAACGGCGCCACACCCTCTATGGTTGCGTATAGCTTCACCACCATTGGCCTTTCTTACCACTCTGCGTCCTTTTGCAGAGGCAGGCGAGGTGAATGTCTTTACGTTTGTAGGCT
>VMHT01000587.1_pt1 | contig 15546 bp, 31 predicted proteins | sample 4693611 | NCBI WGS metagenome assembly VMHT01 (sample SAMN12280063, study PRJNA550983) | marine metagenome | isolation source: seawater sampled from same location over 5 years 0.02-0.2 micron viral filtrate | place: USA: collected off the coast of southern California halfway between the port... ... | reverse complement strand
TGCAAAGGGTGGTAAAATCACTTATATTGGCAAGAAAACTGCGAAATCTTCTGTAGTCACTCAATAAAAGCCCTAGTATACTATAGAGAGTTGTAGTATAATAGATCATGTATAGCACTCATCTGCGAGTAGTGTGTATATCATGAGAATATGTGAAGTCGCAGAGGGGCGGAACCCGAACTCCCACGCAAGGGGATGAAAGTGCCTTGCGATTTTATTAATATATGTGTGGCGAACAGTCGGAGACGCTCTCAGGCGCTTGGTCCACTACACTGGAGACATAGGGGTATATGATTAGACTCATTGAAAAATTTTTTCGGATAATTTTTAATGTGGTAATGTTTTTAGGTACCTTTATTATATTCTCAGTAGGTGTTTTCGCACTCTATATTTTAATTTTCTGGTTAGGTTTGCAGTGGGGTTAAAAATTTTTTCAGGAAAACCACTAGACGGAACAGAAATACTATAGTAATATAAGATCATAATACAGTTTTAATAGGGGCTAACGCTCGGGTAAGGGATAAAGAGGTCAAGTATCACAAAATCCACAATTTTATACACGATTGATGTGTGCGACCTCTCCCTCCAGTCTACTAGGAGACAAATATGTTAGAAATATTTTTATTACCTTACACAATTTTTAAATACGGTATCAGTTTGTTGTTTTGGGCAACTATCATAGGTGTAGTTTACTATTTTTTAATTGGTAAATATCAATTTGAACTGAGGAACCCGATCGTTCGTAAAAATGTAGTGTCTACGGAAGACGACCCCGAAGATTACATTGGCGTATAACACTAAATAAGACTATGAATACTTTAGATTTATATTTAATACACATTGTTTTTATAGTTGCATGTGTATTTTTCTCATTTCGTAGTGGTCAGAAGTCAGGCCGTAGTGAGATGGTTGTTGATTTACTTGATAGAAAAATGATTACGAAAGAAAAACTCATAAAAGAATACGAAATTTAACCTATATACAATTATGGACAAAGTGAAAACGATACTAGGCGTCAATATTTCTCATGATACATCAGTAGCAGTCGTAGAAGATGGCGAAGTCAAACATGTTTACGAAGAAGAACGAAGTCGTAGAAGTAAATACTGGTCACCAATAGATGATTCAGATAATACTTACGATGATTTAGGTCTTCTCTCAATAGATCATAAACAATTACATAATCCCGATATACTTACATTCGCCTCCTTCGACAGGAGAGACTTGCGATTTAATTTTAAAGACAGAGTATTGAAAGATCGTGTTCTGCAAGGAGAACTCATCTCCGCTCTTTCTACGAAACAATTAACTCGTAGTCGTATAGAAGAAATCATGACAGAATATAAATCAGGTATTGACCCCATGTCAGAACATCTACACGAAGATGAATTAATTTGTCAAAGTATTGCAGATCAATGTCGTGTAGAAAAATATAGTTTTATTCAAGAACATCATTATTTTCATGCAGTCTGTGGTTCTCACTTATCTCCTTACGATGAGTGTATAGTCATCACATGGGACGGCGGTGGTTACAACAGTCATTGGGAAGAATATCCTCGTTATCAAGAAATAGAATGCATCTGGCATTATAAAGATAATAAAGTCACACCTATTTGGAAAAGATATTCGAATCATAGATTTGTTTCTGAAATACAGAATAGTTTTCCTGGTTACGGAGAAGATTGCATACAATGTAAAGAAGATTTAGAAGTTGAACTTGACGGTGTGCCAAGTGTCTTTACTTCTATGCCTAGTATGGGTATGAATTTTAGTAATATGTCTTATGCATTAGGTTGTGATGACCACGGTCGAGCTGCTGGTAAAGTTATGGGCATGGCATCATACGGTGAAATGCACCCCAAGGTCTTTTCGAAACACTCAGTCGCACAACAACTCGAACATGTCAGTCTCGAACATAGTAAAGAAATAATACAACGAGCAATCGACATGGTACCATCAACAAAAAATATTGTCTTATCTGGTGGTTATAGTCTAAACTGCACAAACAATTACAAATACTTACAGGCGTTTCCTGAATATCAGTTCTTTGTTGACCCGATACCACATGATGGTGGCACGGCAGTAGGAGCCGCCCTAGAAGAATGGAGGAAGTTAGATGCTGACGACACAGATACATAGAAACTTAGATACAGTATTAGATGAGATTATTGATAACAGTCAGATCGTGGCAATATTTCAAAACGAGTCAGAGTGGGGACCGAGAGCATTAGGTAATCGTTCTATTTTATTTGACCCACGGCACCCGAATGCCAAAAGTATTGTTAACAGTGTCAAGATGCGAGAACACTATCGACCTTTTGCAGTGACTTGTATGTTAGAACATGCAAATGATTACTTTGAGATGTTGCAGTTGCCTGAATCACCTTGGATGTCCTTTGCGATACAGTGTAAACCTAAGGCACTCAAAGATATTCCTACACTCGTTCATGCAGACAATACATGTCGAATACAAACAGTCACAGAAGAACAAAACGAAAATTATTATAATCTCATAAAAGGATTCTACGAAAGAACAGGTGTGCCAATTATATTCAACACATCATTTAATCTAGGCGGTGAAGCAATCTGCGAAACAATATACGATGCAATCGATACTTGTAATCGTTCTATGATTAATCATCTCTATATTCCAGAAGATCAAGAAATAGATATACCATTTGAGTGCATCAGAGACAAGACCGAATATATACCAGAAGACTAAATAGTTGAATGGAGAATATTTTAGAAATCACTGATGAAGCGATTGTCAAACTTCTGGAGAAAAAAGAAAAAGAACACTTTAATTATATACGGCTTGGGATCACAGGTGGAGGTTGCGCTGGTTTTGAGTATATCTTTGATTCTGTTGTTGCTAAAGATGATAACGACATCGTAGTTGACTTTGGTAAATTACAGTTTGTTGTCGACAGAGTTTCTTTGCCCTATATAAATGGCATGACATTAGATTATGTCAAAGAAGGACTTAACGAAATATTTAAGTTTAAAAATCCAAAAGAACAATCAAGTTGTGGGTGTGGTGTTTCAATAAACTTTGATTTAGAACAAGTCAAAGTAGATGAGAGTAAAATATTTGCAATTGAATTATGAGAATATATTATGAAAACAAGTTCAGCAAAAGCCAAAGGCCGTAATCTACAGAAATGGGTTGTATCTAAACTCATAGAACATTTACAGTTAGACGAAGAAGATTTAGAATCTAGACCAATGGGTTCTAGTGGTGAAGATATCATTATGGGTAAACTCTCTAGACAAAGATTTCCTTATAGTGTAGAATGTAAGAATCAAGAAAAGGTAAATGTCTGGTCTGCATACGAACAGGCAGAGTCAAACTGCAAAGGTTATGAACCAGTCGTTGTAATAAAAAAGAATAGAAAGAAACCTTTAGTCGTAATAGATGCGGAGTATTTTGTAAAACTACATGAAGAAAAAGAAATTTAAAGTTGTCTTAGCAACAGATCGTAAAGGCAGAGAGTTGCAAACACTCTCTAATATCTGTGGTGAAAAAGAAATACCTTTTCATTTTTTTGATGTCAGACACGATGTTGTAAAAGACCATGTGCATGATAATACAGTTGTCTTCACACGAGGGCCTTGTAAGAACAGATTAGGTTATCTGAATAAACTTACAGAGATGGAGATGATAGGTGCAACTATGGTCAATAATCGTGAGACACAAGAAGTCTGTAATGATAAGTGGCGTTGTCACATGATGTTAGAACAAATAGGATTGACACAACCTAAAACAGTTATGATTGCAAGTTCTCGTGATGATATCATAGAAAAACAATTCTATAGTTTAGACTTAGAGTTTCCTGTTGTTGTAAAAAAATTAGAAGGCTCATACGGTATCGGTATCATGATTGCAGATACAATGTTAGGTCTTAAAACAATTATACAAACATTATACAAAGAAGAGGCAGTGCATCAATCAGGTGACGATGTAATTATACAAGAGTTTGTAAATCACAAACATGACTATCGTGCCCATGTCTTAGACGGTCAAGTCATAGCGGCTATGAAACGAACACCACAACAAGGTGATTTCAGGTCAAATGTTTCAAGAGGTGCCTCAGTAAAATCTGTTGATCTATCAGATATAGAAAAACAACACTGCATCATGGCGGCTACACATGTCAGTGCAAGATGGTGTGCAGTGGATTTTATTCGTTCAGACAAAGAGAACTCTCCGATTATATTAGAAGTTAATCATGCCCCACATACACAAGGTATAGAAGAGGCAATGAGAGACAGTGGTGCAAAAGTCGATGCACCCTTAATGACACAAATCGTAGAACACTTTGAGAGGTTAGCAAATGAATAATGTAATTTTTCCTTTTGGTCCACCAATCTATATTAATCAAGTCGATGATAATATTATAAAAGAACTTGATGCAAGAATAGAAGAGACAAGTGGTAAACCAGAATTTGATGCAAGTGGTCAACTTGCAGGTCGTATTAAAAAACAAACACACTTAGACGAAGTGATATCAGAAAGTGTAAGAGAAGACATACTAAAACATTGTGCAATGTTCTATGAACAGACAACTAATGGTCAAGAATTACCTATGTCAGTAATGACTCTAGATAGTATTTGGTCTAATATTCAAGAGGCTAGAGAATATAATCCTATACATCAACATACTGGTAACTTCTCTTTTGTTATATATACAAGAAATGATTTAGAAGATTTATCTGCTGAAGAAATACAAGATAATGAGTATGACAATAAAATTGTCGACTATGAAAATCAAAAACCTTTAGCAGGTTTAATTGAATTGTTTTATGGAGAGGGAAACTGGATGAACTGGACTTCCTTTCAACATATACCAAAAAGAGGAGATATATTAATTTTTCCGTCATGGTTGAGACATACAGTGTATGCACACTATGAGGCAGGCAAGATCAGAATCAGCGTGGCGGGTAATGTTAGTTTACGATAATGAACAAAATACAACAGGCGATGCACAACAAAGCCAACAATGCCTTAGGCGAGGTTGAGTATCAGATCGATTTATTTCTAGACAACAATTGTAAATCTTCTTTTAAGATGGACAAATATCTCACACAACTAGATTTTAAAAAGAAACTTGTTCTTATCATGAGAGAGAGTTTTAATCCTTTACTGGAAGAGATTACCAGTGAGGAGGAAGACTACATTGAGGGTTACTCTTTCTTGACTATACCTCAGAAAAAACGATTCGTTAAATTCGTTTTAGGACTACAAGAGGGTTGTGACAAATATATTGCAAAGAATCAAGCAACATGGAAGGCAGACTCAGAACGAAAAAGATTTCAGAAGAAAATGAGAAAAGCACATGAAGAAAGAATTGCACAAATATCATCTTCTACAGGTTACAAAAAAAGAAAATGACAGAACATATAGGATTTCCATTACCGTCTGAAATGTTTGCACCACCAGAAAAAGAAAAAGAAGACTTTGATAAACATGTAGCAATTAGTAAACTTCTAGATATACCTTTGAAGTGTCCTCATTGTGAAAAAATATTAAAAGAAAAAAACACTTGACGATTGACATACATTAATAGTATACTTATACCATGATATTAATTGACTTTACCCAGACTATTATCGCCGGTCTGATGGCACAAATAAAAAGCAACAATGGCGAAATCAATGAAAACATGTTGAGACATATGATTCTCAACAGTCTCAGAAATTACCAAAAGAGATATGCACAAGAGTATGGCGAGATAGTGTTATGCACTGATGCATCTAATCCTTGGCGTAGAGATTACTTTCCTTTGTATAAGGCAAACAGAAAGAAATCAAGAGAGGCAGATGATAAAGATTGGCAGTTGATCTTCGACACTTTACACAAAGTGAAAATGGAAATCAAAGAGAACTTTCCTTATCGATACATGTATGTAGAGAGATGTGAGGCAGACGACATCATTGCAATACTTACTAAACATGCAAAAGAAAAAGTTTTGATTATCAGTGGTGATAAAGACTTTCAACAATTACATAATGATAGTGTTGAACAGTGGTCACCTAATCTTAACAAAATGATTAATTGTCCTGAACCTGAAATGTTTTTGAAAGAGCATATTCTAAAAGGTGATAAGTCAGACGGCGTGCCTAATATATTATCTAACGATGATTGTTTAGATTTAGGTATCAGACAGACACCTCTAAGAAAACCTGTGTTAGAAAAATATCTCAGGATTAGTATAGAAAAGGACGATAAATACTATAGAAATTATTTAAGAAATCAAACGCTGATTGATTTGAGTTTTATACCAGACGATATAGAGTCTGAAATATTAGAAGAGTATGCAGAAACAGCGCCAGTATTAGGTAATGTTTTATCATACCTTCAAAAACACCGTCTCAATCAGTTATTAGATCACGCAGGAGATTTTGCAATATTATGACAGATAAAAAAAGAGGAAGAGGCAGACCTAAAGGTGCGCCAAACAAACCTAAAATGGAACTTATAACTGAAAAGAAAGAGTTATTTAAAAACTCAGACGCCTTTGAAATATTTTGTCAGGCAGATTTAGTTGCACAAGAGAATGAACTCTTTGCAATCAATGGACTTATGGTCTATGGTCAATCTAATGGTGCCTTACAAGACATATTACAATGGGTGTTTAACGATAAAATTAAATCAACATTGCCTGAGGGTAAGACACCTTACAAAGTAAATGATGCACCTGCATCAGACTTATCTGAGAGTGCATTACGATTTGAGTTTAAAAAGTTTAAATACTTTTGCACAGAAGAAGTGCCAAAGGCTCGTAGAGAAACAATGTGGATTGAAATGTTAGAAAGCATTCCAGCCAAAGAGGCAGAGATGATGGACTTAGTTAAAGACAAGGTCTGGCCTTTCAAACATATCACTAGAGAGATTGCCAGTAAAGCGTTTCCGAATGCAAACATTGGATAAATATTTTATGTCCGCAGAGACTATAGATATAGAAGAGGGAAGTAAGTATACTTCCGATATACATACTTCTAGTCGTGTCGGACTCCATGGAGATTTTTAATTATGAATGAAGAGAATAAAACATTCGCAGAACAGGTTGTAGAACCTACAGAGAGTGAAAGAATTAGAGAGCGACTCACTAATTTTAAGTCACAGGTCTCACCTCAATCAGTGCAAGTCGCACAAGCATTATTAGAACAACATCTTAAAGCAGGTCTAGTTAAGTCTAGTGAACTTGATGCCATTATCATGTTGAGAGATGATCTTAACAAGGCAAGTATAGATTACAGAACTATGTTAGAGGCTAATCAAAAAAGATTACAACAACTAGCAGAAGAAGAACAAGTTGAACTATTAGAAAAACAACAACAATTAAAAATGGCAGAAGAAGCCAAGTTAGTTGATGAAAGAACTTTAAGAAAAAGTCTACAAGATAAACTTGCAATTGCAGAAGCAAAACTAGAGGCACTTTCAGGTGTCGAGGGCAATGTTGCAGAAACACCTACAATAGAAGAAATGCCTGGTGTTGAAGTTGCAAATCCACAAATCAAATACGGTAAAGAAGAAAGTAAACCTACTCGTGCATTTGAAATGGCAAGAGCATTGAATCCAGAACCTAAAGTCAGTGATGATGCAATGAAAGAGGCACACACTGAGTTAGATGAGTTCAATGCAAAAGTAGAAGCAACTAAGAAATCATTTAAAGAATGGGAAGAAGAGAATGGCGATGCAATGGCAGAAGGCACCACAACAGAATCATTTTTAGAAGAAGTTGAAAAGGTTGAAAAAGAATCTTCAGCACCTGTAATATCAAAGGCACAAGTCAGTGAGAAACAAGCAGAAGATATAGTTGCAGACGAAGTTGATGTAGTCGAAGAAGAGTATGAAGAAATAGTCATTCCGTCTAGAACAGAATTAAACAGAATGAAGAAAAATCAAATCAACGAATTAGCAAAAGACTTTGAGTTCTCAGTCAAAATGACAGATACAAAAGCAGTGATGATAGATTCTTTCTTATCACAAGTAGATGAATACATTACTGAATTACAAGAGAGTGGTGATTTTGTCTCCGCTACAACTGATGATGAAGATGGCGATACCAATAATATCAAAGATGGAGGTCACTTCTAATAGTTTTATAACTAGAGAGGGTCATCTCTACAGAGTTCCTATATCTGATAAACTTTGCACTATCTTAGGAACTAGATACGCCGAGATACCTTTACAAATTTATAAAACAGAAAGTGGTCTTGCATTATCATTACTATCATTACCTTACGATAAGGTATGTGATGTCGACTTACACTGGTATAATATGAACAGAAGTCCAAGATCACCAGAACGAGTCGATGAAGACCCACAATATTTTACAGTGCCAAAAGGTGTATTTGATGAGGGTGAATACACCATGACACTTGTTCAACAAACAGATGAAGTAGAGAGACATATCTTGTGTGAAAAACAATATTCATGGTCCGAATACTATAAATAATACTATGTCAGATAATAATATAGAATACAATGATTTTGGTTTTACCGCTATGGATGCCGATGAGTTGGCATCTGTTGACACTAAGATAGTTGAAACAACTACGACCGCAAAAGCAGTTATCGATAAACTCGATAACTTTATTCGTCCTCTTTTAGAGAATCTTGCTAAAGATTCTGATAAAGATTATATCTACTGGCCTAACAGATTAGATATTCTCACAAAGAAACTAAAAGAATTAGACGACATTCAAAAAAATATCGTATAAACCACTTTACAATGACTTTCACTTTTTGATAGAATACTATCAATGTTAACTATTGGAGAAAAGAAATGTCAAATTTTTCTTATTACGATGATTCACCAGAGGTGAAAAAACTTGTAAAGATTGGTCGCAACATGATAAGATTGTGCGAAGAAAATAAATTATTTCCTAAAGATGACCATCTTTGGAACTGTGCCGTTGTGGCAGGTAATAAACTTACAACGATTGGCACCACATGGTCAAGAGTCAAAACTGTAAATGATCTTACACAAGACGAAAGAAAGGCAGTATTAGGTTATCTTGACTATGTTAAGGCTTGACAATGACTATCACTTTTTGTTACCATATTAATGATGAGAAAAGGAGATAACATGAAAAACTTAAATGAAGCGTGTCAGGAACTTTGTGATACTCTTACAGAGGCGACACATACTAGGTGGAAACACACTCGTGAGACCACAACCCACACTTATAAAGTTGGTCAGAAATACATCAAGATAATAACTTGTGATAATGGCAACGATAGGTCAGTATGGGGGTTCATTAACAAATCAAACCCAAATTTTAAAGAGGGTGATATACTCAAAGCAGCTGGTTGGAAAACACCTGCTTTAAACAAACCAAGAGGCAATCTTTTAGAGATTGATATTAAAACTTATGTTGACCCTAATTCTATGAGAATTTACGGTCCAGATTATTTGAGGTAATTATGAACGAGATAACATTAGACGATCTTAAATCATATCAAGAAGATATGATTGCAGAAGAGAAAGAAGCTGCCAAAAGAGCAGAGAAAAACGAGTGTGTTTGTGGCACCATAAACTGTGCTACTGAATATTCTTGTGTCACAAGTGGGTATTAATATGATAAACTTATATGATTATAAGTATGCAAACTTACCAATGAGTGAGAGAGAGAATCCTATTGTATTAAAATTCTTGAAGAAGTTTCCTTCAAGAGTTAGATACAGAGGTAAATCTATACCTGGTATCTACAATAGACCAGCATCTCATTGTATTAGACAGTTCGCTGAAACATTTACGATCTATCCTAGATAGAGAAAACTAACTTGACTAAGAGGAGGTCATAGTGTATTATAGGACTAAAAAACAAGTTGTGAGAATCAGATACTTTTATTTTATATTAGGCGCAATATTAGGCCTATCATTTGGCATGATGTCACAAAAACTATCAGCATTCGATGAGAACGGAGAAGTAGTATGTCTTGCAAAGAACATTTATTTCGAGGCAGGTAATCAACCACTTGCAGGTAAAGTTGCAGTCGCACAAGTAGTCATGAATCGTAAAGAACATAGCGATTATGGTGATACTGTTTGTGATGTTGTTTATCAGGCAAAATGGTATACAAACTGGAAAGGTAACGAGATGCCTGTAAAAAATCAATGTCAATTTAGTTGGTTCTGTGATGGCAAATCAGACGAACCATTAGATACTAAAACATGGTTTGCATCATACAAAGTTGCATCAGATGTTCTTATGGGTAAATATCCAGATATTACTGAGGGTGCCACACATTATCATGCAGACAACATACTTCCGTATTGGGCAGAATCACTAAACGAAACTGTGCATATTAACAATCACATATTTTATAAATGAACATATTTGTATTAGATAAAGACCCTAGAGTAGCAGCTCAAATGTTGTGCGACAAACATGTGCCTAAAATGATTGTCGAGTCTGCACAAATGCTATCTACTGCACATCGATTACTAGATGGCACACCAGAGAAAAGACCATCAAGGTCTGGTAAAACAATTCAAACTTATTATTCATTCAACGATGAACGAGATGATTTCTATTATCTGGCAGTTCATAAATACCATCCATGCACAACATGGACTATGCAATCAAAAGCAAACTATGAATGGCATTACGAACACTTCCACGAAATGGCACTAGAGTATCAGTTTCGTAGAGGCAGAATACATGAAACATTTAGAAAGATAGGCATACTACTGGCACAACCACCAAAGAATATTCTTGACGGTGATCTTACAGAGTTTGCACAAGCGATGTCTCATTATCCTGATTGTATTGTAAAGGGCGATGCAGTTCAGGCTTATAGAAACTACTATCACATGGCAAAACCATTTGCAAAGTGGGAGTGGAAAAGACCTGCACCAGATTGGTGGCAAGGTTATCAAGGAGTAGCATGAGAGTATTAGTAGAAGCATACGGCGATGTAAGAATATTTTCAGAAAGACCTTTTGGTTATAAAAGATATATTGTAGAATGGTCAGACGGCAGAACAGAATTGTATAGTGGTTTGTGGTATAGTGAAAAGAAAGTGAGAGAGATAGTAGAATGCCAACTTACGACTTCTTAAATAAAGAGACAGGTGATCTTGAAGAACACTTCATGTCTTATAAAGACTTAGACAAGTTCAAAGAAAATAATCCACATTTACTACAACAAATATCTGCACCACAAATTATTGGCGGTCATGGTGACAGAGTTAAGACTGATGCAGGTTTTAAAGAAGTATTGGCAAAAATAGGCGAAGGACATCCAGGTTCTCACTTACATAAAAAGTCCGCAAAGGAAATTAAAACAAAAGAAGTTGTTAAGAAACACATTGCATTGCAGAACAAAAAATAGTATAATACATTATGACAAAATTAAAGACTGATCTTTTAGAACTTACAGATTTAGAAAACATAAAACTTAAAACAGTCAATCATGAGGGTAAAAGATATTATCTTGGCGAAGATGATATGAAATATCCTAGTGTGACTACAGTTGTGGGTTTACAATCTAGAGAACACATTAAATTATGGCGAGAAAGAGTTGGTGAAAAAACAGCAAACAAGATTACAAAGAGGGCAACAAAACGAGGCACCTCATTTCATCAACATGTAGAAGACTATCTCAGAAAAGAAAAAGATTACATAGAGTTTGATAATATATTACAAGAACAGATGTTCAAATCTGTTCAACCAGTTTTAGATGAAATCATACCCATTGCTCTTGAAGCACCTTTGTATTCTCATAAATTGCAAATGGCTGGTCGTGTAGATTGTATAGGTCTATCTAACGACAGATTATCGATTATAGATTTCAAATCAAGTTCTAAACCTAAAAAAGATTACATGGCTAAACCTTGGTATTTACAAATGACTGCATACTCTATTATGGTTGAAGAACTTACAGGACATCCGATAGAAGAGATATGTGCCATAGTGGCAGTTGAAGGACTCAATACATTTCAATTGTTTCTTTCAGACCCTACAGAACATGTAGAAGAACTTTACAGTCTAAGACAACAATACAGGAACTTATACGGCGTATGATACACATATACGATAACGATAAACAGATGATTGCGATTGTGCATAACTTTGTATCAGAAGAAGAATGCGAGGAAATGCTAGCATACTCATGGCAGAATATGAAAAGATCGTCCGTTGCGAGTGAAGATGGTAAGGGTCAAAAACATGATAAGAGAACAGGTTCAAATACTTGGTTAGCTCATGATGCATCACCTGTAATAAAAGGTGTTGCAGATCGTATATCAGAAATGGTAAGAATGCCTTTAGACAATGCAGAACCTTTTCAAGTTGTGCATTACGAAGAGAATCAAGAATATGATTATCATTACGATAGTTTTGATGAGAGTGATATTGGATATAACGAGGAGTATACAAAGAATGGTGGTCAGAGATTGATTACTGTTCTAGGTTATTTAAGAGATGTGCCGAAAGGAGGTGAAACTGGTTTTAGTCATCTAGGTGTTAACATTCAACCTAGACGAGGCAGTATCATCGTATGGTGGAATGTAGAACAAAACACAACGAAGAGAGAAACAAAGTCTTTACATGCAGGTCTTCCTGTATTAGAAGGAGAAAAATATGCTTTCAATTTGTGGTTTAGAGAAAGAGAGTTTGCAAAATGATAACAAGAAAAGAGTTTACAGAACAAGTTGAAAGACTTCTAATAGGTAATAGAACAGATGTAATGAGTGCAATACTTAAAGTCTGTGAAATTAATAATGTAGAACCAGAGGGTGCCAAAAGATTACTGTCGGTACCTTTGAGAGAAAAACTTGAAGCAGAGGCAGAAAGTTTGAAATTAATTAATCGTCAAAAAGCCAGTCGAGGTTCTTTGACAACTTTTATGAGTAAGGAGTAATTATGAAAGAAGGAGATATAGTATCAGTAATCACCATGAGTGGTGAGTATATTGGTAAATTGGTTTCTAATAGACACGATTGTGTTGAGTTAGCAGACCCTAGAATTATTGTGAATACACCAGAAGGCAAAATGGGATTTGCTAAAGGCATTTGTGTCACAGGTTGTGTAAACCCTACAAGTGTGACAATACAGAATTATGTATTCATGACAGAGACTAACGATGATATCGTGACGGCATATAATACGGCAGTCAGTGGTATCGAAGTGCCAAAAAAGAAAAAGATTATTGTAAATAAGTAATGTCGAGTCGAGAGGGATATGATAGTTATCAATTGTATCTTGCGATGAAGTTGCATTTCAATAGTGAGAACTATAACTTTGTGCAATACAATGGTCATGTAAAGGCAGACTTGTCTTCATTCATGAAACGAAAAGACAAGTTTCACTTTGCCAAACTAGCAAGAAAATACAAAGACAAACTCATAGACTTCTACATTGCAAACTTATCACAAGGCGATTATTGGGCAGGTGAACTTCTTGAACGAGAGGCAGAAGAGAGATATACAGAGTGGCGAAAGAGAAGACAAAAACTATCACACATGTTTGAACAAGAAGTAAAAGAATTATTAGAAAAGAAAACAATACAAGAAGTTCTAACTGTTTATAAAGGTCAACACCCATACTTACTCAAACAATTTCTTGGTAAAAATATATCTCTCGAAACAATGTGTATACTAGATGAGATTACAAACTACAGTTTAAATTGGAAAAAACTTATATCAGAAAATATAATTTATCCTGGTGTGCATCATAGAATAGACAAATACAAATCTTTCTTATCTTATGATCAGAAAAAATATAAAATGAAATTAATAGAACTATGCTCTACTTAGTGGGAAACGGACCGAGTCGAAAGACTTTAGATTTAGAAACACTAGACAACTGGTGGGGAATGAATATGGTTTATAGAGACCATACACCTGATTTATTATTCGTGCAAGATGTCGCCCCACAAAATGAAATGATTACAGACCAATACTACAAGAAACACCCTGTTTGTGTCGGAGAATGGAACGAACTGCCTATGGAAATGTTCGACATTATGAAACACGGATTGCCAGGTGAAGTGATTGAAAATCGAGTCGAGGGTGATGATAGATTTGTAGTGCAAGGGGAAGACTATCGAGGCGAAGGACAGAGAACTTATATGATTGGATATTCCTCTGCGGAGGCAAACAACATAGTTATATATACAAATGAATTGCTCAAGAACACTTTTTGTGGCATCTATGCACTAGGTTATGCAGTGCATCATGGACATAAGAAGATATGTCTTGCAGGTTATGATTCATTACAATACGGTGATCTACAGAACATTTATGGACCTGATGATTGTTATACTTATAATAAAGTGTATACAGAAGAAAACTCAGGTGTGGGAAGACCACAACAGGCACAATTTGTCGCACTGTTAGAACACATAAATAAGGATTATCCAGATGTAGAGTTATATTTTAAAAACTCTATTGACGGATTCGATAAAATCGAATATACTAATATAGTATCTCGATTAAATATCGAAGATAGGTGGATTCTAGGCACAGCGTGTTTTGAATCTGAACTTTAATAAGATGCGATACAATGCAAATACAATGCGATACAATGCTATAAGGAGTATAATACAATGTCTACATCTTTAGATAAATTAAGGCAGGCAATGGAGTCTGCATCACCTAGTCAAGGTGAGAAAAAATCCTACGATGATGATAAATATTGGAAACCAGAACTTGATAAATCAGGTAATGGTTATGCAATAGTTAGATTCTTACCAACACCAGAAAACGAAGAGATGCCATGGGTGTCTTACTTCGACCATGGTTTCCAAGGACCTGGCGGTTGGTATATTGAGAAGTCTTTAACGACTCTTGGTAAAAATGATCCTGTTAGTGAATACAACACTCAGTTGTGGAACACTAACATCGAAGCAAACAGAGAACAGGCTCGTAAACAGAAGCGTAGACTTCATTATGTGTCTAACATCTATGTTGTTTCAGACCCTAAACATCCCGAGAATGAAGGAAAGGTATTCATGTACCGATATGGTAAGAAAATCTTTGAAATGTTGAAAGAGGCAATCTCACCAGCATTTGAAGACGAAGCTGCCATAAATCCTTTTGATCTTAGAGGCGAGGGTGCAAACTTTAAAATTAAAATCAGAAAGGTCGATGGTTATTGGAACTATGACAAGTCTGAGTTTGATAGTCCTGCACCACTTTTTGAAGATGAAAATCAGCTAAATGATATATATACTACGCTGAATCCTTTATCTTCGATTATTGCACCAGACCAGTTTAAGTCATATGACGAACTGAAAGAAAAACTTGATAGAGTATTGGGTTTATCTGGTGAGGTAAGCACATCTACTGCTGAGTCAGTTGCAGAAGACCTTGAAGAAGTGCCTTGGTCAAATGTCAATACTGAAACAGTAGCAGACGAACCTGTAATCGCATCAGCAGAATCTTCCACAGTTGGTGATTCAGAGGGAGACGAAGCGATGGATTACTTTAAGAAACTTGCCGCTGAGTAAGTTTCTACATTAGGGTGTAATCGTGTTTATTAATGTGTCTTTGAAAGCGATTACAGACTTCGGCCGTGGAATTGGGGGTAT
>VMHT01061276.1_pt1 | contig 15550 bp, 16 predicted proteins | sample 4693611 | NCBI WGS metagenome assembly VMHT01 (sample SAMN12280063, study PRJNA550983) | marine metagenome | isolation source: seawater sampled from same location over 5 years 0.02-0.2 micron viral filtrate | place: USA: collected off the coast of southern California halfway between the port... ... | reverse complement strand
GGAATTTTTTTAAGCTCAACTGTCTCACCTGAACTAAGTTGTGTGGTTACTGCTTGTGGTTCTTCAACATGCTTAATAGCTGCATCAGCACCTGACCCAGCCATGGTTGCTGCAACCCCTGCTGCCATAAGAACCTTTGCGATAGCTCTTTTTATTTGAGCTTTGGAGACTTCATTTAAAACAACGCCTTCGAAAGCTTCATCAATAGCGGCTTGTAGATGTACTTCTTGAATAGGTCCATTTGGAGTTGCACCTGAACCTGCCATCCGGTCTACGTAATTGTTAACAGCATTGAGGAGAGTTGTTAACAAACTTTTCTTTCTCTCTGGTGGCACTTTACCAATTTCTTGACCCAATAGTTTTAACAGTGTTTCATCATCTGTGTTAAGATCAATTCCCAAAGGTTGTGGTGCTTCTTCTAGTTCAATTTCTCTTTTCTTGGATAGTTCATCATCAGCAGGCTCTCCTTGAAGGGTGCCTTCAACAACCTGCAAGTTAATTTTTTCTACCACCTCACCCATATAGGATTCAATTTCTTCTTTGATAATTTGTTTTATATGTGATTTATTAAATTTCATTTTAGGTTCTCTCATTTTTGGAAATCAATTCCAAGGTTCGTCCTCAACTCCAAAATATTTTCTCCGAGTTGCCATGGTTGCTTTCTTAATATTAACTGGTACTTTCTTTTTTCCTGCCTGTTGTCTGAGTTTGAGTGGTATTTTTAAAAGTGCGTTTTCGTTGATGTAATCTTGTAAGGCTGCGGCTGCTTGTTTTCTTTCTGCTCTTATAGCTTGAAACTTTTTACCTCTTTTACCTTTGATTTCTTCGACTTTATCAGAAAGCTCAGTAAGATTTTCCAACAATGCAACAAATTGTTTATCTTCGATTAATCCCAAAACAATTGCTTTTTGCATTTCAACAGAAATCCTTCTAGCCTCTTTTCTTGCTCTGGCTTCCAGTTTATCTCCAGCATAGTCTAAAAGGCTTCGAGCCATATATCCAGTGGCCAATCCGGTAGCCGCGATAAATTCGTAACGTGCTGCACTTCCTGGCTCAAAATTACCAAGGACACCAGTAGATTCTATTGCTTTACCCGCCAATAAGCCAAGAATAGTTCCCAAAGCCAATCGGCTTGGCATTTTCATTTCTTGCATTGTTCCAAATAGCAATTCTTCCCACTCTTGTTCTTCTGCTGCTTCAAGTTCTTGGTCTTGTATCGTTGAATCAATTTCTTCTAGTATGATTTCTTTTAATCTTTTATTTGATATTTTCACTTTGTTAACTCCAACCAAACAGCTTCTTCCCATTCAGGCCACTCTTCATCAAGTACACCCGATTGTAATAAATATTTACCTACCGTTTTTTGATAATTATCAGCCGAAAGATCTCTAACATTCATTTCACCTTTCATATTATCCGCTACATCTTTTGGTGTTTGGCCAGAAACGGAAAACATCGCATATGCTGCTTCGTTAAGTTTTTTACTTATTGTATTTTCTTCTTCCAGTAATTGAACCTGTTCTTCTAACATCACAACTTTTTCTTCAAGCCTTCGAACATGTTTTCTTACTTCTTTCATGTGCTTTTGAGCAATTTCAACTCTTCTTTGATCTGATTTAGAAGATAATTTTAAATTAGACAAAGACTCAGAAATTGACTGAAGGTAACTCTTTAAACTCGGTTCTTTACCGCCTTCCAAAATTGAATCTTTTAGATGACGTGCAATTTTTTGATAATCAATCATTTTTTACTCCACTATAAATAGTCAGTTAATCTTCATTTGTAGGATCATTTTCACCAGTAGTAACAGCATATGGTTTAGGATTCTTTCTAAGAATCTGAGCACCCTTTTCACTTAATCGAAATGGAACCTGATCAACAGTTTTAGAATATTGTTTTTGTGTCTCATATGTACTAACTATATTGTGTTTCGCCTCTTCGCCTTCGGGGGCAGTTAAATCTTCACAATTTAATACACGTAAGGTGATTGTACCGTTGGCAGAAGTCTTATCACCAGAAGTAGCTGCGTAATTAAAAGTAAAGGTTCCAGTTGTTGAGCCACTAAATACAAATTTACCATTACTTGATAATGTTAATCCCGCAACACCATCACTAGTTCTTGCAAAAGTTGTAGATAACGCTGTACCAGCCTGTGTTGTAGAATTTCTTACTTCTTTACTTACAAGACCTGATAAATCTCCATGAAATGCCTTTACTCCAGCAGGCCCTGCCGGATTGCAGAATGAATATTCTTTATTTTGCACTTCGGGAGTTGTAGAAATTCCTTTAATTGCAGCGTAATAAGTTGGATAATTTGAACCAGTCCATTCGCTGTTTGGATTTCCTTTTTCTCCATGGTAAGATACAGAAGTAACTCGATACTCTACATCATAATCCACTTGAGCATATTTAAATCTTGGATTGGGTTTCGGAAGTGTCTTGTCCATAAAAGTATATACAGAACTAGATTGTCCACCAACTGTACCAATATGAATAAATTCTTGTTTTCCACCTTTTTTGATTCTTCGATAAACTTTATAATATTGAGCTGATTCTGGTGTTGTAACTCCTGGCCACTGTAAATCAACCTGTGGATGATGAGATGCAGTAAAACTAGAAGTAGTAACAGTGACAGATTGCGGATTACTAGCAGTAACTCGTGCTGGTACTGTTAAATATATTTTATGAGAATCCATTTTGGAATATTTTCTCTTCTTCATTGCTTCAACTGGGTCACCTTGGAAACCATAGGTTGTAATCTTGTATCTGTAGGTCGTATCTGACGTTGTTAAAGGAATTTTATCATAAAAATTAACAAAACGTTCAGTTACAGGTAGGTTACCAGAAATAATTTTTATTAGTGAGCCTGTTTCACTAAATACAGAACCAGATGTTACTCTGTGGACCTCATATTTAAGAATCTTTCCTCTAGTGTCCAATCTATCCCACGAGAGCTTCACCTGTCCATGTCTCGTGTTCTTATCTCCACGGTCAAAAGCTTTTATTACTGAGCCACTTGGCTTAAATTTCGAAGGATTAAATACTAACTTTACTGAAGCTGTTGTACTACAGCCGGTAGAATTTATAACTTCATAAACAATATCTGTTTTACCAACATAATCTCTTTCTGGGAAAAATGTAAAAATACCAGTATTGTTTGTTAGTTCATTGAATTTTCCATTGCCATAATCAATAATTTTAAAAGTCAATGACTTGACATCATCAGAGTCTACACTAGCTGTACCAAATGGTGGTGGAGCACTGTTGTCAGTAACATCAGCAGTAAATGTAATCGGAGTATTTATCGATGAAGAAATACTTGAATTAGTTGCTGTGGGTGTTTGGTTGCAACAGGACAATTGTACTGCGGATGATTTACCGCTGGCCTCACCGCCTTTGTTAAAAGCAATTACAACGTATTCTATTTTTGGGTTGTCGTTATCACTACAGCAATTTTTATTATATGGAGCTTCTTTGTCAACATAAGAACGTGTAGAACCAGTATTAATAACTTTAATTAATTCAAATGGTTGTGTAACTTTATCAAATAATTTATCTCGATCTCCAGTAAAGAGATATTTAATACTTTTCTTTCTCTTGTTCGTTGATGATGTAGAGCCTCTTCTCCAAATCTCGAAACCATTTGGTAATTGTGAACCAACTGTCCAAGATACAGTAACTGCTGAACCAGAGGCACAAGATTCTGCTTCTGCGGAAACTGTTATATCACGAGGGCCAGTATCCATGTTTTCACAAACATCTTTTGGAACAATACTAGCATTTTCAATTTTCGATGCTGAACCACTAGCTTCTACCAAGTGGTTTGCTACAGTCAATACATCTACGATATCAATATAAAATCGTTTTCTGTCGTTTTCAGAGTCAAAACGTTTTGCTTGAGTTGCGATAGTATCATTGGAACTAGCAGTAGCATAAAATCCTTGCTGGGCGTATTTAATAACTGAAGATAGGTCGTTAAATCCAATTGTGCTTCCACCGTCAGTGTTTCCAGTCCAACTACCAGTTACGTTTGCTAGTTTATCGTTTGTTACAAGTCTCCAAGACTCAATCGTAGGAATGCCTTGAAATGATTGCTGGTCTATCTTTAGTTTGGTTAATACTTTGCTTTCACCGTCTGGAGTTGCCGGGACGTACCAAGAACCTCCTGTTCTATAATCATCTCTTGTAGAATCTTTTGAAACATTTTCTTTTTTGACTCGACCAGAAGAAAAACCAAAAACAATTTGTTTTATTGCACGAACCCGCTTAGGATCTTGGTTATAAATTGCACCCTCGTTGGGTCCATACCCTACATACTCTGACCAACGCTTTTTCGAAGTTTCAGATGTGGTATCTGTTTTATCTGCCGATATAATACCTACACGTTTTGGACTGTATGAAGAACCGGAAATTGTATTTCCTAATCTTAACCAATATCCATCAACCTTTTTAGAAGCTTTATATCCAATCTCTAAAATACCCGTATTTTGATTATATGAATTAACAAAAACTTCAGTGTCATTGGCACTAGAAGATTGATTAATTTCTCGTGGAAGTTCTCTTAAATAATTATAGTTTGCACTGGCAAATGTTGTGCTTCCAGATGCGACTGTTATGTCATCTAGTCCTACAATTCGAGATACAGACAATGCACTAGCTCTATCGCTAGTAGAGCCACTTCCCACAGTATAATTCTGTGATTTCTTAATTGCAGCTTTAGTAGCAGAGTTATTGACCAAAGTATTTGCTGTGTTTGGAGCATTAGATTTATGAGGGTGTGTATCTGGCAGTAACGCCTTTACACCCCACTTGTGAGCCAAATAACCCTCAAATGTCTCAATGTTGGTGGAATCAAGAACCTCGTTAAAAAGAATTGTTTCTCCCAAATGACCAATAAAATAATCAGAAGCAGTCCCTCCTGAACCACCTAAAATATATCTTACGTAATCACTACCCCAACTTGTATCCAAAGTAGAATAACTAGCTGTAACTTGCTGACCATTGTACCTTACTATGGTAGCATTCGTAGTAGTATCAGTACCATCACTGGTGACAACAACAAGGTTTGCTCTGTTTGCAATTGTTGAGGAAAAATTATAATCGAAAGTGTGCTCATTGTTGGTGCTACCACTTGTAGTAATTCTAAGGCCCCCATCTGACGGAACAGTTGATACCCCTAGTGTTTCTAGTTTTATTGTATTACCACTAGATGTTGCTTCAAAAATAGTTTTACTAAAATCACCAGCCATGGTAGTGGGTGTAAAAACACTAAGCAAAGTAAACTTTTGTAAATTTACTAAATCTAATCGTTCTGCATCGAGACTACTGGATAAGCTTTGTGGTGGATCAGTTTCTTGAAAATTCACATAGTATACAGAAGAAGGAAATGAACTCGACGAATTGTCCCACAAAGGCATCGAAGCCGAATAACTTTGAGATAAGTTGGGTATACCATACGGGTTTGCCAATTCTTCAACTACGTTAAGTGATCCACTAGTTATGGACTTCACCATGGCTTCATTACTTGGATCAATATGGAATATTAAATTATTAATTGTTGGGAAAATAATAGTTTTATCAACATTTGGAATAATCAAATCTGCCGATGCACCTTTCGGTGGAGATACTAATTCGCGACCGGATTGCAAAAGCTCATAATCAAACAACTGCCTGTTTGTCTTTAATCTTATTAGATTTCCACTTCCACTGATATTTTGTTGAGTTGCAGCATAAAGAGTGACTTTAGTTTTTCCATCGTTTGTTGCACTAGAACTCAAAGAAGCAGTGTAACCAGACAAAGAAGGATAATATAAGTTAGTATCAATACTATCTATCTCAACTCCACCAATGGCCCTTATTTCAAATGACGCAGTGCTAAATGGCTTTATCGTTGCATACTCAACATCGATAGTACTCGGACCTACAGCCCTTAAATGCAGCAAGTAATCAGCATACGTTTTAGGGGAACTACTATTATCATCGTATTGTTGACTGAGGTATGATGACTTGGGACCATATATCAATCTATCACTAGTCGTATATTCTAAGAAATTCGCCGAGTCTCCTCTATCCAGGGGTTTTCCAACAGATTGTATGGAACCAGTGGCAGGAGAATCAGAAAAATTGATGTACTTTCCGTTAATATAATCTGGTTGTGGAGTAACAAATACTTTTACAAGATTTAACTGCCCACCATCAAAACCAATCGGCGTGGCAAAAGAGTTGGAACCAGTAATTTCTAATTTAACGTGTACTTTTCCACTATGTTCTGTATCGCCAGTAAGATAGGAGCCAGTTGTTGAAAGTTGTGAGCCTGTGGCCGATAGAGAGCGCACTTTTAGCGAATAAGAGCTTGTCGGAAAACCTGCACCCGGATATATCCAAAATCTTGTATTTGTAAAGCTAGAGCTTGCATATGCTTGAGAAAAATCAAGCATAAACTCAGCACTGCGAATAAAATTAACTTTACTGGTGTTAGTTGCTAAATTAACTTTAAAAAACGAGTATTCATTATATTGTGGGGTCTGATAATACTTAACGTTATGAACATCATTAAAATACTCACCCCAATTCTTAAATTCTTTTGGATGATTGCTTCCACTTACGTCTAATCTCTTAGTAAAAGAAATTATTGCACCATCGGTGTTTTGATCACGTATAGAAGGTACATGGTGTGGGAAAGTGGTCGTAGTAAAATTATTTAAAACATAAGTCGGAACAATTTTGCTTAAACTTTTAAGATTGGACCTAACTTCCTTATCATCGCATATTTCGGAGACAGTTGCCGGGTTTGAAGAATCTACAACGTTTTTAAACGCCAATTCCGACTCATTGGCACTTAACTCTTTTAAAATGTCAACAATGTCCGTTTCAATGGTAGATAATTTCTGTGTTGCGATATTAACAAGTGAAACAGTATCACATATGTCTTTTGCACCATCTAAGTTGGAATCTGAAATATATCCATCATGTGTTGGCTTTTCAGAACCCGATGGTTCATAATCGTACCTACTTAGCTGGGAATCTAGGCCACTTCGAATTTGACTTGTAATATAAAGGTAATTTATCAGGTATTTTGCATATGAATCAAAATTATTCTCAAATTTATCTCTAAGAATTTGCTGATTGGGATTATAGACCAAATCAAAGCCAGCATATTTTAATTTTTGGTCGGTATGCTCAAAATAATTAAGATAATCGTTCGTTACAATTCTTTCATTTAGAACCTCGAACACATCCCATTTTACTACCAGTCTACGTGATGATTTTGGGTTATAAACCTGACCTGTATAATATGTATTCCCAATTAAATTTACATGACCGTAAAATCTGTCACCTTTTCGTTTTGATTTTAAAATTTCCTGCTTTTCTTGTACATTTGAGCCAAGTTCATCAGCATAAAAGTATTTTGGCTGTGGCATAGGGGAACCATTTAGTTCACACCCCTTGACAGAATATTTTATAACAGGTGTTAGCGATCTTATCGGTTCAATAGAGTTGATTACCAAAATTTGTTCAGCGGCCTTTAAATTATATTTAGCCTGCGATTTATTTGCATCAATAGCATTTTGATACACAAGAAATCTAGTAATTTTATCTCTATTGAATCTGTTTCGTATACTTTCAAATTTATATGACCATGTTTTCTCAACTTCTTTCAAAGGACCAAGAAAAGTTATACTTTCTTCTCCATCTGATGTTCCAAATATATCTTGACCAAAATCAAATTGAAAACCAGAGGTAGTATTGGATGAACGCATACCAAAAGTAACATTTAAATCATATAATTCTTGATTATCTACATTTGGAGTCAACTCCGCAGACATTATTTCTAATTCTGCATTTAAATCTGATTTTGTTATGAAATCTTCGTGATCTTTACAAATAAACTGTGGGACAATCTTAGAATTTGATTTATTCCACAACATATTATGTTTTTTGTTCGCCAACGCAACGATATCCACGATGTCTATCTTGCCATCATTATTCGCATCTAGATCCCTGTTATATGTGTTCGTTGCAAACAGCTTTGAAGCAAAATATATATCACTTAACCCAAGGGTACTTGAAATTTTACCTTTCCAGTTAGTTTTCGGCTCTATCAGAACAGATACATCGGAACTGTTCATATTTCGACAAGCTTTTACATTTTTAATTGTTACTTCATCGGGGCAAAGCTCTGCACTGGTAAAAGATCTGTTCTTTTCCAATAAAACATAACATAATAGTGTATCTTCTGTTTGAGCAGCTAAATTATAACTTGTGGACAACGCAGAACCGGAGATCTCAGGATCTATAATCCCAACAACTTTGTTTTTTGCTTGAAATACAACAAAACTCTTATCTGAGGTCTGTCCTCTTTCAGTAGATGAGGCACCAATCTTTGTACCAACAGCAGCAATCCTAGAATGGTGTGCTGGTATGTTGATTTCAAATTGAAATCCTGAAATAGTGTCTGGTGAAGTATATTTTACATAAAGTAAGGTATACCCCCCTTTAGCAAATTTAGCTTTATCAAAATTAGTGTGTTCAGCACTTAACTGTTTACCTAATTTTTTAGAAGGGGAGCAGTCTACCTCACTTACATATATGTTGAGAGTACATTCGTCTACTTTGGACGGTATTAACCCTGATTGTGACATGGTTACTCACTTCTCTTATTCTTTGTGACCAAACCACCGTTGCATTAATCTTTCATTCAAAGTACTTTTTCTTCGAACAAGATCATCTTTCAAAGTTTTGGATTCATTGAGATGTTTCTTGATACGCCGAGCTTCTTTTCTATCATTCTGCCGACGAGCTTTTTTAAGTTTAGTTTTTAAAGACTTCTTGGATTCGTTGAGTTCGTCTTCATCATCGACGCACATCTCTTCCAATGCTTCTTCATCTTCCTCTTCTTCTAATTTTCCAGCGGCACCAGAACTAGCAGCTCTTTGCCTTTGTTCTCCGTGACCAGCCTCGCGATCGGGATCATTTCTATCACCAGAACCTTCTTCTATGTTTTCACCTTCTTCTTCGGCTTCTTTCATATTTTTTTTGATAGCATTGTCTTTTGCTTTCATGTAATCATCTGAGTCGATATCCCCATCCTTATCGAGATCTTTTCCTTCAGCTTCATGCATGCGCTTTAATACATTTTTGACTACTTGTTCAATTAATTTAGTATCCATGATTTTAAATTCTCCATTTTCTTCTAATGCACCCGCTGGTGGGGCACTTTTCGATCTTTTACTGCTAGAACCCTTATCAAATGGTGCCGCTTTAGTTTTGTTAGCACCAGTTTTATTAATTCTAGTTTTCATAGCACCATGTTTGGCCTTTACAGTTTTTTGATATTTTGTATTTGACTCGTTCAAGGTGCCATAACCCCAGTTTTTTACTACTCTTTCATAAATAGTGTCAGCATTATTATTTCCTGCCTTCACACCATCTTCCCAATCACGAAAAATCATATTTCCGCTTTCGTAAGCTTCTCTCTCCATCTCTCTTAGGTGAGAGTCCTTCTGAGCATACCCTTGCTCACCGGCCATAGAAAGGTTTGAGAGGTCGCCTCGGCAATTCTGGGCATGATGTACCAATTCATGGGAAATCGAGCGCATAATGTCCTTGGGGTGCCTCCCATCGACATATATTGTGACACTAAACTCTGACGGATCGTAATAAGCAGTCTTACCAAGTAATTTTTCACCATTTTCGGGGTCTGAGATAAAATTAAATACTGCATCCCTGTCAAATCCGAGTTTTTCTTTTGAATAAGGATAAAATTCATTTAAACTATCCTCAAGCGAACCTAATTTCATCCCAGATTGATTATTTATTACTATTTTGCTCATTTCTTTTTCTTTTCGGGCTTTTTCTCTGGTAAACCCTTGTGTTTGGTGCTGGCAAAATCTTTAGCGTCTTTTTTCTTCATAGATTTTGCAGCTTTTGCAATTTCTGGGCTAGGTGCAGGCATATCACCTTTTTGAACTGCTCGCACCATGCCCATGAATCGCTGTTGTTTTTTTGAAACGGCTTTTTCGTTTAAAAAAGAATTTAATTCTTCTTTTATAATATTGTAAAGCTGTTCAAGTGTCATTTTATTTTTAATTCATTAGGCCAAAAGCTAAATCATCTAAAATTCTAGATTCGGGGCCATCATAAAAATCTTCTTCGTCTAGTCCCAGTTTCCCAAGAACTCTAAATGGTGTTTCTTCAACAAAATAATCTCCATTAGCTTTCATCTCTGCCAATATGCGAATAAACTTTCCTAAGTTTTTTATACCACCCATTTTTTGAAGTAAAGTTTCAAAACCTGGGCTACCTTTTTTACCTTCGAAAAATTCACCCATAGATTTTATATACATCTCACGTTTTGCCATCATTTTTTGAACTCTGGGGTCTTCTTCAGTTCCAGACATTGGGTTTTTTGGAAAAGGCTTACCACTTTTCATGCCTCCAATGCCAAAATCTCCATAAATGTCCTCTTCTTTAAGGGTCATAGCTTTTGTAATTTCTTCTTTAATAATACTTTGTAGCTTTTTTCTGTTAATTTTCATGTGTATCTCCTGTAGGTATAAGCCATACCATATTAAATAGTATAAAGCGGAGGGAATTGCAAGAAAAAAGATATACGGGGCAGGACGCCCCGATATTTAGATAAGATTAGTAAGATTAGTTCTGTTTTTATCCTTTTGCAATTACTTCGATATCACCTAGATGGATCAATCTTGCATCGCCTGTTTGCAATAAAACTTTTGCGTACTGGTCCTTGGTCCACAATACTATGCCAACATATATATGAGTATGGTATTGGGGGCTGGTTCCAGTTATTCTATATCTGCACCTAACTAAATCATTTTTATGTGGGACAGTGTGACCATATAAATCCATAACACTAGGTTTTAAATATAAAATAGTGTTCTTTTAAAGTTTTCACTATATGTAGTGAACGATATGGTCGTCCGAAAGGCATACTGGGGCAAGGTTGCCAATAGATATCTGCTGCTCGATTGCCATGGTTCTTTGAAAGCAGTTCTGTGTCCCGCATATCAATCACAATGCCAACTCTTTGCATTAAAGGGTCATTAGAAATTGTTTGTACAATTGTAGAGCCGATATATTTATCGGCGTCTTCGACTGTATGGTCTGTCAAGGGTGTAGATTTCATATTCATCACCTATATCACTTTGGAGTTTATCCCAAACTTTAATTGTTCTTTCACAATCAACTAATGCTGTATGTGCTCTTCCGTTTGATTCTATTTTATAATGTTCACAGAGGTAATCCATACTACTTCTCTGTAACCAACCTTCATTTACAAGTCGATCAGCTACAGCTTTAGAATCTAGGTATGGAGGATAATTTGGGGTTTGCAATTTATTTCTTTTGCACATCTGATTAAAGAAGCGTAAATCAAAAATTAGATTTTGTCCCATTAAAAGATCTGAATCCTCGAAAGCTTTTAAAACAACTTCATGAATTTCTGAAAAATCGGGTGCATTCTCCCATTTAGATTCTTCATATCCATTAATCTCTAAGGCTGCTGGTTCAGCGGTATGAATATTTTGTGGCTTTATCTTTGATTCATACTTTTTTAACACACTTCTATTTCCATCGTCGTCATATAAGTACGTGATAAAAGCTAATTCGATAATTTCATGCCTTTCACTTCTTAGTCCAGTTGTCTCTGTATCAAATACAGTAATTACCATAATTTCCTGCCCATCTGAAATAACTCATTATAGCATCAGTCATGGCTATATCGTATTTCTTTTTATCAATTGGAATGTTTAATCGTTCTGCGAGTTTTCTACCTCTTTTCCATGCTTCAAATTCTTCTGCAACTACAGAAACTTTATATTTGGTGGTGCTCTCTTGTCGTTTCGTTGCTGCATATGCATACATAGGGTAGTCTCTTTTAAATCCTTCGTTCGATAAATGTACTAAAAGGTGTCCACACTCATGGAGCAAAGAGTAAACTTGGTTTTCAACTCCTTGGCGGGTGTGAATATAAATTGTTTTATCATCATATGATAGTTGATCTGGTAACTGGTTCTGGAATTCTACTTGGTGCCCTCGTTTTTCAACCCACTCACATAAGATTTCTATTGACTTGTAATGTACAATTTTATTTTTTTTCAAAATCCTTTGTATCAAGTGAAAGAGCAGCAGCAGTAATTTCTCTACTACATTCTTTATGAATTTTAACAATATCTTTTAGTGATAAATTTTTATTCTCTTCTGACTTTGTTGCAATTGACCAAAGTTCAATTATCTTCTTTGGATCTTTTTCGTTTTTTATTGCTTTTACATATTTTTCAACCACTGTCATAGCACTAGCTCCTTTCTTAAAATTAAAGTGACGACGACCGATCTCCTCGCTCCCGGTTCTGCCAGTCATACTTCAACTGCTTTCGCTTTGCCTTCTACACTTCTCACAACCAGGGCAAAACGCCCTTGCGTTGCGAGTTGGCTGGGATTCGTTATGACTTTGAATCCAATATATTTTCTCAATACTACCGCCGCCAATAATATTGAGGTTCTTCCTTTTAGAATGTCTATAAGAAATAATTTGCTTTTATGTTATTATAAATATAATTTCATATAATTTTTACCTACCAATATTTTTAGCTTGTTTTTTAGAGTATACATAAGTGTATGCACCTTTGTTAAATGCTGGTGCAACACATTTACTTTTTCTGTTCTTTTCTATTGTAGCGTTAAATTCACCGCACTCTAAACAAGTACGATATCCCAAGTTAAAACGTTTCTGTGTGTATGTTTCTTCACAATCTTTACATATCGGCATTTATACACCCCTAAGTTAAAATATGGTGGACCCGATGGGAGTCGAACCCACGACCAGACCGTTATGAGCGGTATGCTCTAACCAACTGAGCTACAGGTCCATTATGGAGTATAACAGATTGAGAGAAGATTGCAAGGAAAAAACATACAATAAGAGATAATTGTAAATTATAATTATAACTTATGGTACAAAAAAGCGTAGTAATTTCAACGATTTATAAGTTATTGATTTTATTGAATTTTTTTGTACTGCTTGAGAGGCTCTGAGAGGCCATGAGAGCCGCTTAGTCAATTTCTGGTACGAGGGGATATACAAACGACTATAAGCAACTCTCAAGGCCAACAGAAGGCTATGAACTCTTCTCTTCGAGTCCAATTAGCCCGTTTGGATCACCCAAGAACCGAATAGCGATATCTTGGCCGATCAAATAGACATTATCATTCATTTTCTTGTGGGGAAGGTCAAAGTACTTGAGCATTTCTTCAAATTTATCTTTTTTCTGCTTATCACTAAGTTTCATTTTCACCAATCACTTTTCTTTTTTGTTCCACGGCATGTATCCTCTTATTTTAAAATTATAGATACCTGCTAGTATAATCACGATACTAGCACCATGTTTAAATCCATCAATAAAGAATGGTTCAAAACCATTCGCCATACTCCAATACTCTAACATGTTTAAATCCTCCAGTAAACAGAAAAATCAAGCAAAAGACTTTTCTTTATTTTGTGCAAAAAGTGAAATTGCGAGAATACCACACAATTCTAACATGAGTGCAATAATTAAACTTGCTGCTGCATTAAAAGTATTTAGTTTTACCTTAGACTGCCTTAGTTTTGTCATATCTTCACCGAGGTCTGTATATTTCCCTCTCAATTCTTCAACTTTTTCATTTGTTACAAGTGCTCGTTTGCGATAATTTCTTTTTGTGTCTTCTTTTGCTGATAGTAACAGTGTATCAATTTGTGATTGTAGGGTAGCTCTTTCAGATGATAAGTCCTGATACTCAACACTTTCCACCATCTTGTTCTCCTGAACCAAATCACTCATCTCGGTTAGATAACCAAGACTTGCTGCAACAGAACCAAAGATTAAGACCGCTGTAGTCCAACCTAAAACTGTACGCATCTTTTGTTCTGGGTGCAAGATAGCGATAGAGCCAAAGGTATATTTACTAAGCTCCCACATCAATCCAAGCCCAAGCGTGATTGCCCCACTACTACCACGAACGCTTGTAACAAGTTCAATTGTTAAGATTGTGCTGATGATACATGCCATTGTTGCAATTCCAACTAAGGCAACACCTTTAAAATCCTCTGGGATAATTGATTCTAATTGTTCCCACCCAAATTTAATTTCTTTTTTGGACTTTGGGAGTAGCTTCGTCCCTCTCTTTTCTAGCTTATCAATAAAATCTGAATCGATGATTACTTCTGGCTCATCGCGATCCGGTAATTCATATGCATTCGCATTCATTTTTTCCTCCAAAATATCTGTTTGGTTTATGTTTGTTAGCTGTTGCTGTACGCTTGCCAACTTTTTTCGCTTCTTAGGCGTCATTATTAATATTCCATTTTGGAGATTAAGTCAAGCTTTTATATTATTTATTAAAAATAATTATTCTTACGTAGTTGCCACCAGCCTGAGTATAGGTTTTATCAAAGCTGTCCATAGTGCTGAACTGAATAGTTGAACCTCCGGTGGTGGACCAATAGGCTTTAATCGGTCTGCCACACCACATGTCTTCCTGTTCGTCCCACACGAAGATCCAATCGTCTTTATCGATATAGGAACCCATAGCATCACCATCACCTTTTTCAGCAGCAATAGGAAAATTTTGATTGTTTTCAAAATGGTCAACTAATGGGTTGTGTGGATGTCGCTCCACTAAATATCCAGGTCGCCAGTGATTTACATAATCCTCAGTACCAGAGAACTTCACGACATTGTGCCCTCCATCACGTACCCATCTTGGATCTATACAGTACATACCAACTGCACCATCTGGACGCAAATGATTCAAATCATACGTAGAAATATTAGCAGGACAAGTTTCAGGGTTGAGCCAATTTGGTCCATCATCAATAACGATAGGACCAATAGGACCAATGGGACCAATAGGATCAAGTATGATAGGATCGTCGATTTCAACGGGGTCACTGGGGGCATCTGGCTCATCCTCACATACGGGACATTCGTCTTCTGGTCCACGTCCACAGGTCGGGCATGGCTCGTTAGGGTCATAGGTTTCGACTGGATCGATGGTTACTTCTGGTGGTAACTCACTCTCATCATCGTCACCAAGTGCAGCTAATACAATATCAATTACTTCTTGTGGTGTTAAGTCATCATCATCATGATCTATTTCCAATCCCCACAATGTTCTTTCGAGTCTTTGTCGGGCATGCTGCCAACAATATGGAATTTTATCATTGATAGCGTGACGAGTACACTGGGTTCCTTTAGCAGTTACCGCTGTGCATGGGTTATCTCTTTGATTTAATTCTTGACCACCATCAACCTCTGGCTCACCTATACTACCTGACATAGCTTGTATTTTTGGGGGTTTAGCTGTAATCATTGCAGGGTCATCATAGTGAACTCCCGAATAATCTCGTTCAGAACGTCTACCGTCAGTTGCAGTTTCATCTGCATTATCAATTTTTATTCGTTTATCTTTTTTGTCTTTCATAGTGCATCCCCCAAGCTATGTTCGCACCATAAATAGTATTAGGGGATGCATATTAATCATATTTCTT
>VMHT01003660.1_pt1 | contig 15553 bp, 14 predicted proteins | sample 4693611 | NCBI WGS metagenome assembly VMHT01 (sample SAMN12280063, study PRJNA550983) | marine metagenome | isolation source: seawater sampled from same location over 5 years 0.02-0.2 micron viral filtrate | place: USA: collected off the coast of southern California halfway between the port... ... | reverse complement strand
GGTTCTTCCATAACACTTTTACCTTCATGTTGCATAATATCAAACACATGAGCCTTCAATACTCCTTTTTTATTTTCATCTTTTAATTTAAACACATGAGATACTGTATCTGCCCTATGTAATGGTTCATCATCTAAAAATAACATTAGTTCTGCATCTAATATACAATTTCCAAAATGTTTCTTTTTTATTTCTTCCACTTGTTCAGGACATTTATCTGTAATATCTATTTTATTATATGAATAAATTTTTACATTTTTATCTACTTTATGAATTTGTATTCTCATTCCATCATATTTTTCTTGAACAATAAACTCTCCACTTAATCCTCTAATTTCCTTTAAATCATCTATTTCAAAAATTCTAAACATAGGTTTGTTAGGAATTATGAAATCTATAGCAGATTTTTCTTCTTCACTTTTGGTTTCTGCCTTCTTTAAAGTAGGGATATCTACTTCTTCCAACTCTTCCCAATTATCTTCTCCATATTTTTCAACAAACATATTTTCTAAAATTTTCATTGCACCTTTAATTTTACTAGATAACCTATCTGTTTTTTTATGTTCTCCATAATGTTCTTTTATGTATAATTCAATATCATCTATTTCTAAATCTAAACCCATAGAACCTTGAGTAATTTCATCAGGAGGTAAATCATTTTTTATCCAAACCTGTTTTGGTATTGCGTTACCATGTGAACGAATAGCATAATGTAAGAAAGCAATCAAAGTATGCTCCTTTTCTAAAAATGCATCAATTATATCATCACCTAATACTTTGGAAAAGGGGTCAGATACAGATTTAGACTTAAATCTCATTTCTTTTATATTATCATAAATTCTTTGTGCAGTAACAGAAGTAGGGTCTTTAGCATCACCGGAAAAAACATCTTTTTCTTCTACATATTTTTTCAGTTCTTTAGAGAAATCATCCAAAGAATCAAACATATCTCGTATTTCTTCTACTGCGGATTTCCATTTAGACCCATATTCCTTCGGGTCTTCTTTAGCAGATAAAAAGGAATATCTTGTTCTTTCAAAAAAATCTAAAACTCTTTTTGATAAATCATTGGTTTCTTTTTCAAAACTTATTCCTGTTTGAGGCATTTAACATCACTATCTCAACCAAAGTAAGGTGTGTCTCCAATGTATCCATCATTAGCATCTTTAGTCATTTTAGGTTTTTCTTCTGATGGTTTCTTGGTCGGGCGTTTTACCTTTTCTTCTTCACCCAAATGGTCAAGTTCATCTAAGTCTCCTAATTCATTAATTTCAGCATCAACTACTGAATCTTCCTTTTTAGCCTTGACTACTTCTAATAATTTTTTAGCATGTTCTATAGCAATCTCTGCTACTCTTTCTTCTTTTGTTACTTTTTCCGGCATATTTACTCACTCCATTCTATTAATAGTTTCATGTATTTGCGACCAATCCATTTTAGAAATATCACTAATAGTATTCTCATTCTTTATTGCAGGTGTTGGACTATCTACTACAACAAAACCGGATTTCATTAAAATATTATCTTTATTATATACTGCATCTTCTAAAGTTTTAACCTTAGAAACTAACTCTTTTAGTAATAATAAAATTTCATCGGACTCGCCACTAATAGTAACCACCTACCGCTTCATCCTCTACTATAGTCTTAAAACATTCCCGAAGTTCTCCCTTTAAGTATTCTTTCCAATTTATTTCACACATATTATTTATCTCCTAATTTACCCTTTTTTTTAGGATATACTAATCCACGTAATTGATTATACAATGTTTCATATTCCTTTCTTAATTTAGATGCCGTAGCAACTATATCTAAATTCTTTTCTTCAAACCCTTTCATCTCTTTAGTTAATTTTTTATCTGTCTTTACTAAATCTAAATCTTTTAACTCATCTATTAGTTCTGTGAGTTTTGTCATTTCTTGTCCAAAAAATTCTGTAGGCTCACTTGCTTGAAGAACTTTTTTTAGTTTCTTTCTTCTTTTAGAATCAGTCTTACCTATAGCATCTTTTAAACTAAATAGTGAGGGTTTATCTTTCTTGAGAATATTTTCCCAACTCATAAACTCCTCTCCAATAATACTTTCTTACGCTTTACTTTTCTTAAAGCCTTTGCTATTGCATCCTTTGTTGATGGATATTCATCTTCGTTAAAAATTTCAAACACTTTATCTATAGCCGCATCAATAGTTGAGTTTCTAGTAAAATTAATATCTTCTAATATACCTTCTGTTTCTTCCATAATAGGTTTCATATTTTTATCTATTAAATTAATAATTTTTTTCTCTTTTGTACTACTATCCTGTATAGATATGATTTGTTTATTTTGTATCTGTTTAAATGTGGGGTCATTGTCTATGTCTACAGTTTTACCCAATTTTAATAGAACACTATATAAAAATTCCATAGTTGGAATAATATTGTCTAATTGTTTATTTTTCTTTCTTAGTATTAATGACATGGCTTTATGTTTTTCTCTTATATCAATAAGTTTTCCGGTTGCTATTTTTGTAGGATTTATCTTTGGCCCATCATACAGGTCTATTATTTCACCTAATACTTCAGCAGAACCCGTAGGTTCTCGACTTCTGCCTTGATTCTTGGCACTATTATCCATTGTACCTTCTTCATCTTCATACTCAATAATCTCATTTGTTACTACTCTTTCAAAATCTATGTCATCATATTCTTCTAAATACTCTATAAAATCTGAAAGTAAAACCATAAAGGAATACATATCAATTATTAATTGACGTTCATTACTTAGAATATCTTTTAGTTCTATAGATACCATTGATTTTTCATCTATGTTTAATAAATCTTTTTTTAATTTTTTATATTTTGATGCTAAAATTTCTGTTTTGCTACCAAAGTCTATATTTTTATTCATTCCATCTATAGTATTAAATAAATCACTATATACTTTTGTGGCCTTTCTTTTTTCTTTTTTAGTGCCGCTTTCAACACCGCTTTCTGAAAGACTATACTTGTTTAAAATTTCCTGCCATAAAATTTTAGCATTTCGATTAGCATACTTTCTTATTCTATCTTCCCAACCATCAACATCTCTTAATCCCCAAGATTCTTCTTCATCATCCCAAATTACTTTTGCATTACCGTAGTCAATAAAAGGATGGTTTTCTTTAGGCAACAAATTGGTTCTTTCTCCTTGAAATAGTAATTTATTTATTTTTACAAGATTTTTATGTTCAAATAAATCTAACTCTTCTACATTTCTTAATCTTGTTTTAAGTGTTTTTTTTCCTGCACCGCCTTGCGACAAACTACTTAATAATGCACTTAATGCTTCATTACGTGCTTGTTTGTCTTTAGGTATATCCACTTTTTCTTGTACTTGAGTTCTTGTTATTCCCCCTAATAATTTTAAAATTTCCATTGTATTATTTCTTGCTTTAGTTGGAGTACCAAACTCTACATTAAATTTTTTATTCTTTACAATTTCTCCGTCTTCTAAATATTTCTTTTCTAAAATAGCATATCTTTGATTATCAAAATTTATATTATTTAATTCTTCAATTAAAGTGTTTACATTTTTTATATAGTTTCTACTAATAATTTTCTTATCAGTTTGTTTTGCTAATTCTATATCATATATTTTTTCTTTCGCTGACGATGTTAAAATTTTAAGCAAGTTTAGATTCTTAAAATGACTACCTATAGATTTACCTGTAGGTTTAGATTCTATTTCCATTTCTCCTTCTTCACCATGTTCTTGAATAAATTTCCGTCTTTCATTCAGTAATTGTTGTATTTCTTGTTCTAATTTTTTCCTTTCCTTTCCACTTAGATTTTTTATTTTCTTTCTTCTATTCTTGATTTTTGTATTTATCCCTTTAAATTTTCCTTTTAACTCAGGAGTAATAGTAACCGGAGTAGAACCTACAGTTGCACCTTTATCCGGTGTATTATCCGGTTTTCGATTTAATGGTGAAGAAACCATAGTAGGAGGAGATAAAGTTGAATCTTTCATCTTTAGAAGAAATGCTAAGAAAAGAGTAGCACTCTTTAAATCTCTATTATCATAGGAAGACTTAGATTTTTCCGCCTCTTCTTGAAAAATTATTTTTACTCTTTCATCTATTTTAGGTTGGTTATTAAGTAGTGATTTTTCCTCTTCTGTAATTTCTACAGGTTGAATTTTTTGTGCTACTTTCGGAAATTCTGTTAATTTAGTTTGTCTTGTTTTTGCCTCTTTTGGTATAGATTTATCTTTTAATGGACTATAATCCCCCGTAGGTTTAGAAGAAGTAAATTTTCCTTTTCGCCTTCGCTCACGGTTTATATGTAATGGGCTATATTCACCAACAGATTGAACACCCTCTTTAAGTTTTAACTTCTTAGGTGTATTTTTAAGTTCTTTTTTATATTCTTCTAAAAGTTTAGATAATTCAACGTACCTCTTCGTATTCGGTCTAATTCCCTTTTCTTTTAGTTTCTCTTCTAGATTGTTTATCTTATCTTGAATTTCTTTATATTTTTTGTTGGTTAAATCTATTGGTTTATTCTTTTTCTGACGTTGTTCTTCAGTTATATCCCTAACTTTAAGAATATCTTCCCAACTCATAATAACACCTCAATTAAAATGGACTTTCAGTAGTACTTCTTTTTTTTCTTTTTGACATTACATTAACATCAGGAACACTAGTTGGTGCTTTGTATGCTTTAGTGTCCGGTGCAATAGTACCTAAAGTAAAGTCTCTATTTTTAGTAACTAAATTATCATAATGTCGCTTCTCTGCAATTCTTGCATGTTTCATTTCTTTTTCTATATCTTTTACACTTCTTTCACTCATTTTTTTCACTCCATATTTTACTTTCTTTACTCATTTTTAAAAATTCTTCTAGTCTTTTATCTGTTTCTGCATTAAGTCTATCTATTTCTTCTTTCCATTTTTTAGCAGACTCAACTAGATTACTCAACCTACCCGCCTCTCTGTTCTTTTATCCACATTTTGATTTCCTGCATCTGCGGGTAATCCACTAAATCTTTTATCCGGCCCTCTAGACATAGATGGTTTATTTCTAGTAGCGGGAGGTTCTTCTGACTTTACTTTTTCCGGTTGACCTGCTTCTGCCATTGATGGTTTAGTTCCTTGTTCCATCATTTGCCCCATTTGTGATTGGTCAATATTTGTACCTGCATAAGGGTCTAATTCTATTTCTTCTTCTTCTTCTCCTTCTGTTCCTTCTGCTTTAGGTTCGGGAGGAGGTTTAGAAAAAGTAAATCTCCCTTCATCATCCATATCAACTTCAAATCCTAAGTTTTTAATTGATGCCGCAACGTTTACTTCTATCTCTCTTTTTCTTAATTTAGCAATTTCGTCTTCTTCTTCTGACGGAGGTAATTTTAGTTCCCAATCTAGAATACCAAATTCCTTTGTCATAAATGGGAATACATAATTGTTCCATATTGTTTGAGCCATTTCTACTGCACGATTAGTAACAAGTATTTGCATACCATCATTATTTAATCCACCACTAGCAGAATTATCTGCCATGAAAATTTTACTAACTCCATAGAATGCAGATATTCTATCTCTTAAGTCATCTTTAACAGACATGTAATCCATTTCTTTTAAACTATCCATGAACTTTACCCATTCAATAGAACCTTTTCCACCTTCTGCTTCAATACCCATTACAGGAATAAAGTGAGGGTCTTTTTCCATTTTCTCTTTTACTCCTCTCCAAAAAGATTTCATAGATTCCATATTTCTTGTTTGAACTGCTAATATTCCTTTAGGCATTCTTGCTTTAGTATAAGAAGAATTAACATAATTTTCCATAGCAATTAATGTAGTAACATTATTCCATAAAGTAATTATTGGAGATAAACCATATACTCTACTTGGAGAATATTTACTGAAATGTAATACTTCTCCTTTGATAAAATATTGTTCTTCTCCATTAGTTCTATTAACAAAATGTACAGGATATAATTTACTTTGACAGGTTTCACAAATTCCTGTAGCACTTTGGCTAATAACATCTCTATGTCTTAAACATGTAAATCCTGAATTACCTCTTTCTCCTTTTTCATCCGAATAAATATGCATACCAATAGGGTCGCCTCGATAGACTTCTTTGATTCTATGCATTTTTATATTATTATCATTATCTAAAAAGTATTCTTTTACCATTACCAAATATGCATCATCCATAATATTTAAGTCATCTTCCATTTCTTTTAGAACATCAATAAACATTTGTTCTGACTTATTTACATAGCCACCTAACATATTTTTAGCATATTTTAATTGATTTGGGTCGGGTTTTGAAAAATTAGTTCCCTCACAATCACCACATTCTTTAACCGGAATTTTATGTTCTTTACCACAAGTATCACATCGTAATGCAAATTTTTCTTCCCACGTATATCCTCTTCTAAAAATTTCTTGTTTAAGTTGAGTAGTGCAAGTTCTAACTATAACAGACTGTTGTGCAATATGATACATAACCGGAGAGGTAAGTAAATAGGAGGTATCTTTTTCTTGTATTCCAATATTATATACACTACGGTCAAGTGGCTTTGGAGTACTATTTCTAAAGAGATTAGTAAAACTAAATCTTCTTCTTTTTTCTTCAACCATTAAACTACAACTCCTTCAAGTTTATCCATTTCAAACATTTTAGAATTTTCGTGAAACTTAGCCACCGTTGTTGGGTCTATACCATATTGTGAAAAATCATATCCAACGTGGTCTTTGTGATTTTCATATTTCATTAATTTAAATAATTCTTCCCGTCTTGATTTATACCATTCTGCTTTCTTATGAGATTTCTTCATCCTTACTAGTTCTAAAAGTATATCTGCGTTAGCCCCTTTCATTTTAAAGTGTGGCCTACATTTAGTTAAAATTTTAACTACATCATCACCGGAATAAAAATTTAATCTTTGTACTGACCTTGTAGCCTGTGGTGATTTTTGGTCAAGATGTAATCTTCCACAACCTAAAGATTTATGCATTTCCATCATGAATGCTTTACCTCTATCTCCGGTTGCAATTAACCCAACTCTAGGATTAAAGTTTTTATCCATAGTAATATAACCATCTGAATCTATAAAAGCCGCCGTATATGCATAAATATCTTTTTTAATATCATCATTTAGTTTATAGAATGCACCATCTACATTTGTTATGTCCATACTTTTAGCCATTTTAGAAATAATAGTTGGTGAAGTTTTCTTAAATAACCTATTAGGTAATCTTTCATGTATTTGTCTAGAAGAAATACCATTATCTTCACATACTGCTTTTAATATTTCATGTTTAATAATATCTTTAGTTGTTGTACTCTTCATATATTTTCTTAATATAGACTTAAATTCTCTTTTAGAATCGGACATAGATTTATTTAATTGAGCATATTCAGCATTAAATACCATATCTTTTTTATTTAATTTATTTTCCCAATATTTACATAATACATCAATAATCTCTCTTCTAGTGGATTCTTCAGAAACATAAGATAATTTAATAATATTATCTTCACTACATACCATATCATTTAAAACAGATTTATATTTTTTAATCCAATATATATTATCTACACTATCACTAAGATGTTCAGAATAGGATTTAATTAAATTATCTATTGAATTTGTTATTTCTAATTTAGCCTCTCCTTTTAATGTTCTTCTATATTTTCTTAATTGTTTAATTACTGTTGGTATATCATTTCCTTCAACTTCAAATTTTTTTACAACTATATTCAATTCTTTTCTTGCTTGAGATAAATTTGTCTTAAATTCCTGAGCGTATTTTTTTTCTATATCAAAATGACTTGAAATAGGTTGAGAAGAAAACCAATCATCAATACTAGCATTTTTCATATCGTTAATTTTACTCTGTTCTTTTTCTTCTAGGTCTTCATCTTTTTTGGCTGATTCACTCAATTCATTAAAAAATTCACTTAGTTTTTCAGTCATATTTTCACCTCTAAAAGTTCAGCCCCATTAAGCCGGAAGCAGGATGGGCTATTGGTTGTTTAGGTTCGTCAAAGATTCCCATGTCATCTAACAACATAAACACTTCTGTTGAATTATGTGTAGCGGCGGTGGCTAATGCAAGACTCATTACTAAATCATCATGAGCCCCAACTCCCTCAAATTTACCTGCTTGAGTAATAGAAAACATAGATAATTCTTCAATTAAAAGATTAGTTACCTGCCTACTATTATTATCTCCATAAGGAAATTTCATTTTTCCATTTTCAATATTCATTTGTAAACTAAGTATAATTTCCTGTTTCTTCTTTCTTGTGGTATTAAAATCTTGAACATTTAAATCTGAAATATTTCTTAACTCTTGAGTAAAGGATTTTGCAAAAGTATTTGTTTCAAATAGAATAACTTCCGGTTCAAAAATCGCCCCTATTAATCTAATTTTTTCTATATTTTGTCTAAAGTCTACATTTTTTGCTCTATCTATATGCACAATAGTTTTATTTTTTTCATCATCCATTTCTATAACAGTAATTACATTATAGTCTCCATCAGTAGAAATAGCAGGGTCAACACCAACATAATATTTGTATCCTTTATCTTTCCTATGCCCTAATTTTAAAACATAATCTCTTGATTTACATTTATCTACAAATTCAGGATTAAATAGAGAAGTACCCGTAGAAATAGGAACACAAAGATATTCTCTTGTAAATTTTAAAGAACCAATTTCTGCTTTTCTTTGCATTAATTGTTCATATCCCCATCTTTCCGGCCATAAAGATTCATTAAGAGAATTTAGGCAAGGATATTTTCTAACACTATAAGCCTCATTTTCTTCCAATTGTGTAAAAATATCAGTATATGAAAAAGGAGTACCTATCATTCTTAAATTAGCAGTATGATGTAATGTAGGTATCATATCCCCAAAGAACCAATCTGTAACTTTTTGAATACCCACCATACTAAATTCCTTTAAGGGGTCATCAATAATTATTTCTTGAGGGTGAAGTCCTCTAATCTGAGAACCAACGGAACGCTCTAAAATCGCATTACCATTGGTTAACTGAATATTTCCAATAGCCCAACCTCGATTTGGTTTATATTTTTTAAGTGAAGGATGACTAAACATTCTATCTATTTCTCTCATATGCACTAGAGTCTGCTTTTGGTTAGATGAAATGTACAGCATTTGATATGGTGGCTCTTGAAAAATCAAATTCCAAACTACCCAACTATGCATAAAAACAGATTTGCCAAAATCCCTACTACAAATAATAACTGTTCTATCTGTAGTCTCCATTAACTCTAACCATTCGTGCATATATGCAGGGTACATCATTCCTAATACATTTTGAAAAAAATAAGGAAAAGAGTTTTTTGAGATTTCCATATCCATAGCAGAAACTAAATCTAAATTATCTAATTCCATTTTAACACCCGTTGCCATTTAGGTGTAGAATACATTATCCATTTTTGTATTTGGTCGGGGTATTCAATTCCCTCTAATTCTTCTTGTATTTCATTAGGAAGTTCATCTTTATTCATATCCTTAAACCCTAAACTTCGATATTTTCTTGATATTTTTGGATTAGCCAAATTAATAAAAAGAGTTTTATTTCCTTTCTCTTGTAGAATTTTTTCAACAAACTGTTCTAGTAAACCTTTTCTCCTCCAATTCCTTCTAATATGAGCCCCTGCTGATAATAAAACTCCCTTGTATGGAGCAAAACCAATAGCACCAACAGGTTTACCTTCTAAAAATCCAACAAACATTCTTGCAGGTACAGTAGCCCAAATAGAATTACTTGGTAATAAATCACCATATCTCTGTTTTCTTTTTGTGTATTCATAATATCCATCTTCTACAAATGTTGAAACTGCATCCTCTTCAGACATTTCTTTGAACTCTAACATTGTAATCACCTAAAATTAGCCTTTACAAAATAAACACTTTCAGAAGAAATACCATATTTTAGACCTAAATTTTGCATAGAATCTGTTTCTTTAACTATATTCTCTATATCTAAGGCTGAAACATCTACATTAAATTTAGATTTTAGAATATCAATAGTATTAGAAACATCAGTAAAATCTCCAACATCTCCATATGTATAATATACAGGTTTATCTAACATTTTTCTAATCTCATCATGTGCTTCTAGTAGTATTATTTCATCTTGACTTTTAACAATTTTTTCAGTAAATTTTTTCATTCTACTTGTAAATTCTTGTAGTGTATTTTTATCAAAATCATTTTCCTTATTAACAAGTGCGTTTAACCTTGTTTCATTATTTCTAATTATATCTATGAACGCATGTAATGGATATACTTGAGGTTTATCTCTAACTCTTTCATACATATCTTTAGAGTTTTTACCAAATAATTTTAATTCTTTCCTTTTTTGTGCATTCAGCGTTCTTCTCAATGTTCCATAGTAATATGCATTTAGTTCTTCTTCAATAATATCCTCAAATTGTGGAGAATAAATAAATATTAATTCTGCCTTTAGTGATTTTAATCTCGATGCTAGTTCATCTTTATCAGTAAATATGGAACTTGTAGTTATAAATTTTAATAGGTCTGTTATTTTAGTAATTACACTAAAATTGCCACTTGGGAATAAAGTTGCTATACTACCTCCACTTGCATATTTTGATAGTAGGTGGAAAAATGCTTGTTCTTCACTTTTTGCTTTAGTTAATATTGCTTTTGTTTTAGTTGAAAGAATTTTTATTTGTGAATTAAATGGTCTATATTGCATACTAGTAGGTATTACATAATAATCAACAATATCATCTAACATTTTTTCAAAGGCCTTTTTAGACTCTCCTAGTTCTTTAAATAAATTTCTTGTATTTGTTTTTCCCAACTCGGTAATGTCTAAAGCAGGATTCTTTTTACCACCATCTGCACTTATACTTATAGAAATATCTTGACTAGATTGTTCAGATTTACTACCAAACTCTATAAATTTAGTTATTAAAATTAAAAATTCTTTTATATAATCTATTCTAGCATCCATTTTTTCGTATTCAAAACCATCCATAATTTTATTAAATTCAGGAGAAATAGGTAGATAAAATTCCTTTCTATCTGAAATAACTAATTCTTGTAATTCCTCTATATATTTTGTTATATCATCATCAAAATCAATTTCTAATTCCATAGTTTTACCAACATTAGATAATGTTTGTAGTCTCCTTTCTAATTTTTCAAGTTCACTTTTAAACATGGCTAGATTTTTAAATACATCTTTTTGTGTTAAAAAAGCATAAGCAAATAAAGGGTCTACAATAGTGTCAATTAACTCACCGGATTCTCTATTAAATACATCTAACTTGTTTGTTACTCCTGTCATTCCTCGACCTGTTGTACCTTCTATCTGTATGTCCGATGTAAATCCTTGAAAATCTTTATTTTTACTATATGTTGCACTTGCTCTAGAACTTTTATCTTCTTCGGCCATTTCTTCATATTCACTTTTTCCACCGTATTTTTCAGATTCTTCTTGTACTGCATAATCTCCTGCTCTATCACTTGCCTGTTGTAAATCCTTTCTTTCTCGTTTACTAGAACTTGTATCCTTGTCTCCAATATCTTCGCTAGATTGTCTTTTACTATCGCCACCTAATCCTAATTCAGAAATTTTAGATTCTTCTATAAATTTTCCTAGATTTGTAAATGCTTGTACATTTCTATCGTCTTTGTTCAGCCTTTTAATAGATTTAGCCTCTATAGCAACAATGTAATTTAATGAATCCTTACCATATTCATTTACGTTAAAGTCTATAACTTCCTTAAATAAAGTCTTAACTTCTCGATTAGCATTATCATCAAAGTTATCATACACATCTTTTAATTCTTTTTGAAAATTTTCTATTGAAATCTTAACCGTTTTAAAATCTTTACGTTGTTTATTCCAATACTGATAAATGGAATCTCTTCTAGAAACTTTCTTTAAATCAAGAGAACCAATAAACTTATCAGTATCTATATTTAATTCTATTTTTTCTGATTCTACAGAAAAACTATCTTTACCTTCTATTCTTTTATCTAAAAATTCTATTAAAGGTTTTACTTGTTTAGCCTTTTGTCCTGCATAACTACGAGTTAACAAATCTTTAGCGTCTTCTAATTGTTCTTCGGTAAGTGTTCCAACAATTCTTAAACTACTCATAGCAGGATTTTCTAATTTAAAAAAGGTTTTCATGTTTAATTTTGTATTGCCAAGTCTAAATTTACCAAATATATCTTTTAAACGTGCTTCTCTAGACTTATCAAAATATTCTATATTTGCTTTTTTGCTTAATGCTTCTTGTGTAGTGCTTGGAACTTTTACTACCTTTCGTAGTGTTTCTAATAAATCTTTTATAAATTCTCCTCTATTATTAATTTTATTTATCATTTTAAATTTATTCAAAAGATATGTTTTTATTCTTTTTTGTATTTCAGTTGCGGTAAGATACTCTTTCTTATCATCTTTATCATTAATAATAAAAACAGAAGAAAATTCTATCTCACCCCCAACATTATTATCAAAAGTTAGTGTAGAATCACTAGTAAGTAATTGTGAATTTTCTGCCCTATCTTCATTTTCTGATGAATTTTTAATATCATCATAAACATGCTCTAAAAATTTAACAAGTGGAAAATCATTAAAAATTTGGGTGTATGCTTGCATGGCTTGACTTTCAACTTTTTCCTCATAAATATCAAAGTCTCTACTTTTATCATCATATTCTTCTTGAGTAATTTCCTTATTATCAAGTTTCTTTTTTTCTTGTTCTTCGTCAAATTTAATTGATGTACCTGCTTTCTCATCTCTATCTATAATATAATCAAATATGTCAACCTCTATCTCATCTCTTCCTTCATTAAATAATAAATCCATAAAAGATTCTCTAGCAAAAAGTTCCTCTAGTAATGTCATTATTTTTTCTCTCCTATTGCTTTCACTTTGTATTCATTTATTAATATATGAGCAGGTTCTAGAGGTGCAGGTTCAGCAGTACTTCCTATTAATATTGGTTTAGTAATAACTTCTTCAATTTTTTCTTTAGTATCTTCTAAAAATTTATTTCTATATTCTGTATATTTAGATTTCATAGTACTCATAAACTTATTATGGTCAATATCTCTCTTTTGTTCTCTCTTTTGTCTTTCCTCTTCCTCTTCCTCTTCTATTTTTTCTGCTTCATCTTCCGAATAGTCAATCATTTTATCTGTAAAGGTATCATCTTGATATAAAATTGATAAATAATATAATAATGAAAATACAGAACTTAAGTCTGCATTTATTGACCTAAGACTTTCTTGTGATAAAGATAAGTTAGCAACATTGTTAAGTTTACCATCTTCCTTAAATGAATTTCTAAATATATCTACTTGCTCAGTATTTTGAGTATTTTGAGATGTTATTTTACTAATATCTCCCGTTGTTAAAAGTTTAGTTAAATCGTCATCGTTAAGATTTAACATTTTAATATCCGCTAATTCTCTAAATTCTTTTTTTGCCTCTATTAAATATCTTTTTCGCCTTATCCCTTGTTTTGTTTGTTCATATTTTTTACGAAATTCAGTAACAAAATTTTCAACTTCTTTACTAACTTTAGTAGTAGACGTTGAGGGTTTAACTTGTGCTTTTTTAGATAAGTCTACTAATTCCTGATATAGAGAAGTTTTACTTTTAACTTCATCTAAAAACTTTGACATTCCTTCCATATTAATACCTGTTGTTTGGGCAAGTGCATCTACTTTTCTATATATTATATTGCCATCACCATCTGTTTTTACTTTACCATCATCATCCCTCTCCGGTATCATTCTTTCTTCAAGGGTTTTATCTTGTGTATCTGTCTTTTTACTTTTATAATCTTCTTTCCTAGATTTAGGTTGTCCGCTTTCTTTTACACCTAACATCTTATTAAATAAATTTTGAAGGTCAGTTCCTCTGTGTTTTTGTTGTACTAATTCATTTAATACTTTATCAAAAGCAACAGTAGTTTTTGAAGTAGTTAATGTAGAAGTTAAAGATAAATTTGCACTATCTATAAAATATCTTAATGTAGGACTAAATCTAGTAGTTTTACTTGCAATTGCCCCTTTCGCACCAATTCCACCTATACCAAATATTACATCTGCTTCATCTTTTTGAGAGGGATTCATATAGGGTAAAAAATCGTGTCTTTTACTTTTGATATCTTTAGATGATTTTGGATTATTTATAATTAAATCAAAATATTTTATTATAACCTCTTCACCTATTGTAGTCTTATCTATTTCATTATACATGGAGACATCTAATTCTGTATCAGAATACTTTGAAATCTTAAAGACTTGACCTAAAGGTGTTATTTCTAATTCTTCATCTAAAGAACCACCTGCTAAATCTTTACCTTGTTGTTCAGTAATAAAAAGAGGTAGTTTAACTTTCTTTACTTCTCCTTCATTTTCAAACTTAAATTCAGAAAGAGATGATTTTGACTTTTCATCAAAAGTGGCAGGTAATGTTAATATTGCTCCATTTGTATTATATCCTATACCAACAAAATCTTTATTCTTACTTTCTATTTCATTAATTATTTCTTTTAGTCTTTTCATTTTATTAGGTCTAAGTCTTTTCATTCTACCTCTATTTCTATAATCAGTAATATATTCTACTAATGTATCCAAATCTTCAGCGTTAAAATCAGAAACATCTAAATCATTTATGTCAGCATCTCTATCTTTAATTGACTCAAATACTTTATCTACTCTATTCTCATCTTTTTGTTTATCAGTTAACTTGGTTTTTTCTGTAAACTTTGTTAGAATATCTAAGTTATTTTCCATAGTAGTGATATCTGATGCAGAAGGCGGATTAGGTAATTTGGAAAAGAATTCTACCAATCTTTCTGTTTTCTGTTCATCGGATTCAGTCTTTCTGTTTGTTTCAATTGGTTCTATATTTTTAAAATATTTTTTAAGTATATTGATACCTTTACTAATGCTTTCTAATCTTAAGGGTGCATTCTTATACTCTAACATTTTTTGACTTTCTTTCCATTCAGAAATAAGTTCTTTAAGTGTTGGAGCATCATCTAAATAAGATGCTAAGAAGTAAGTTAACTCATTTTTTCTTTTTACTAATGGTTTAACTTCTGTTGGTCTATATGAATTTCCATCTGCCCAATCCTTTGTGTTTTTCAGTGCGTTACGATTTATTTCTTCCGGCGGTAAAGATGACTTATCTTTAGATGCTTTTAGAATATTTTGCCAACTCATTGTAACTCCCTCATTTTAGATATTCTAACTGCCCCTCTATCTGTTCAAACAATGCCTTGACTGTTTCATTGAGTTCCTCTTTATCCAATGATTCCTCTATTAGTTCTGTATATCCTTTCATTATTCTTACAATAATTTCTTGAGTTCTCATAAATACTTTAATCTTCTCAGAAGGTTCAAATTTTCTAATCTCATCTTTCCAACTCATTGTAACTCCCTCATTTTTGCTCTATGTGCATCATAATTAATATTGTCTTGAATAGATAAAGTTTCACTACCATCCGAAAGTTCTCTACCAACTGCCGTAGAAAATTGACCTTTT
>VMHT01148034.1_pt1 | contig 15561 bp, 13 predicted proteins | sample 4693611 | NCBI WGS metagenome assembly VMHT01 (sample SAMN12280063, study PRJNA550983) | marine metagenome | isolation source: seawater sampled from same location over 5 years 0.02-0.2 micron viral filtrate | place: USA: collected off the coast of southern California halfway between the port... ... | reverse complement strand
ATAATTTTAATTATGATACAAAATATCCATCATCTAGTGGAACTGGATTTGAAGGTTCTACTGGTAGAATAAAATTAAATGATTGTGTATTTGGTGACCAACTTAGAGTTAGATTTGACTTTAATGTTATTCCTCAAATAGCAAATACAACTATAGAACCAGCCTTATGGTATTCTAATAGAAATGATAATGATGATATAACTTTTACATTCCCTTTAACTACTAATCCTGTATTTTATGGTACTGGTACTGTAGGGAATACTTATTTAAATAGAGTAGAGATATCAGCTTGGATAACTAGTAATGAAGATATAAATGCTTTAACGTTACCAGCAATCAAATCAGACAACCCAATAATTATACAACCCTTAGGTTTATTAGTAACAATTTTAAGATAATAAAAAAATGGCAATAAGAATAGTAAGAAACGAACAAGGTAACTGCATTAACTTTTACGGTTCAAGTAATCCAACATATTGGAATGCTTGTTTGAGTGCTGAGGTAGATAGTATTGAAACTAATTCTATCAATGTAGTAAACGATGTGATTACCTCTCAGACAGGAGAAACTCAATATGAGTTTTTTAGAATACCATATACAGAATTCACAAAAGCTGATGGTAATTCATTTAACAATCCACAAGAAGCTGCTGATTACATAACAGCTAACGCTAATGTAATTGGATTAAGTGGTACAGGTACTAGTCTAACAGACAGAGACGTATGTTTTAAATTAGATGATACCTCAACTTCTATTATGCTAGATAATGGTTTTAGTTATGGTGTTAATACAATTAAAGCAATAGATACTGGAGATGGATTAATAACTATTAAATCTGAATTAGGAGATGTAATTCACTTTACAGGATTAGACCACACAAGAGCATGTGGTAATGACGGTAATCCTATTTCTGGTGGACTGAATGACGTTATTAATTACTTAAACGAATTATTTACTGTAGGTGCTTTTGAATCTGTAGTAGTATCAGACCCATACTCAACTATGGTGGCTGATGTAGATGGTGAAGATACTTCTGTTCAATATATAGGATATGGATTAGACCCAATAGGTAATGATATCTATGGTTCTACTAGTTCTAATTCTCAGAACGGATTATTAAGTAATGAAACTATCAATCAAGCTGGTGAATACTTTACATTTGATATTAGAGTAGAAGGTACTATTGGTTTTGGACTTGTACATTCACAATCTAGTTATGATAATAATAAATATAGTGGTAATGCAAGTTATGCTGACCCAACTAGATTCGGTATAGATAATAGTGCTCATTACGGATTCCAATTTAGTCACTGGTTTCATCCAACACCAAATGGTTCTTGGACTAACTATGGTTCTAATACTGGATATTCAATGAGAGCTGGATGGTCTAACTTTAACGGTACAGACGAACAAGCTGATTGGTTAAATGGTAACCCTATAAAAGTAAGAGTAGGTATTGATTCTAATTCATACATAACAATAGATACATTAAGAAATGGAACTGATTGGATTCCTCATGCTAGAACTTCTTACCCTATAGTACAGGGTTCTGAATTTAGATTAGGTATAAAAACTAATCATACAGGTGCTAGAGTATTTAGTTTACCAAAAGTACACTTATTAGAAGAAGTAGCTCCTACAATGTATTTTAGATATGTAGAAAGCCCTGACGGTGTATTCAATTACCCTTTATTTGCAACAGAAGAAGAAGCTAACTATTACGATTCAATAGAAGGTGGTTCAGGAACAAGTCATTCTCACGTATATGCAGATGACCCTACTAATACTAACTGGTATATGCCTGATACTAATAGTACAATGACAGCTTCTGTTATGCCTACAAATGCACAAACTTTTGAAGGTAACGCTATTAATTGGACTGAAATAACTACTTTAACTAATGCTGACTTAGTTCCAGCTGCTTATCCAGACACTACAATTACTGTAGATGAATTAAGTCTTGTTAACTATCAAGTAAGTCCTGTAGATGTAGGTTATGTAACTACTATAGGTGGTGCTCCAAACTGGAGTATTGTAGATAATACTACTGTTAGAGGTAATGCTCCTGAAGTAACTGGAGATAACGTAGCTAATCCTAGTGATACTACTACTGTAACTATATATAGAACTAATTCTTATGGAACTAGTCAAGGAACTTTAACTATTAATATTACTAATTTAACAGCTCCTATAGTAACTCCTATAACTGGAGTAACTGATGAAGGTGGTACTGCATTAATTGATTCTGATACTATGGATGATGGTTCTGCAATATCTATAGACAATGTAGTTAATGTAGGTAATAGATTTACATTTGATAAAGAATGGTTAGATAATTATGTATTACCTAAAATTGCTAGTGGTACTGGTGCTAAAGCTGTATATATAGGGTTTCCTAAATCAAACGCTGATTGGTCATCTGTTAGTATGGGAGATTATTTATTAGGTTATCAATTTTATAGTGATGATGCTACAAGAGCTGCAAATAACTGGAAACTAAGAGTATTAGTTGATGGAGTAATACACTATAATGTAGGTATCGGTGGACAGACAAGTGGATTGTATGATTATGCATTAATTAATGATGGTGCTGATATAAGTATAGGTTCATTAGTTGCTAGTCAAGGATTAAATATTAGTACTTATGTTTATAACTTCTCTGGAGTTGATGCTAACTGGAAATATACAGGTGGATTAACAGGAGTTACTTCTAGTAATAGAGATATAGTTATTTCTACTAGTGGTACTGATATGGATATAGATTTACAATACTTTAATGAGTATACTGAACCTGTTCCACCAGTAACTAATTTAACTAATTGGAATAAGGCTTTAGACTTTAGTGGTGGTAGTGAATATGCTAAACAAGTGTCTAACTTCTCTGGTACTAATCCTATTAGTATGGGTGCTAATGGAGTAACAGTTCCAGCTCATAATACAGATTCAAGCAAGACGTCTAACAACACCTACTCAAGACCTTGGGCAACTGCAATAGTGTTTAAAGCTGATGGTAACAATAGTAATCAGCATATTTGGAACTATGGTGAAGGAGCTGGAAGTATAGATGATAACATTTATTTAAGAATATCTTCTTCAGGTGTTCTTTACTTTGGATGGGGTAGAGGTTCTAGTGTTAATGAATGTGCTTTAATTAACATAGGCTCTGCTACTAATTACTGGCATGGTATTTATATTGCTCATAAAGGACAGAGATATAATGGAAGTAATGCTACTGCAACTAACTTAGCAAATGCTTTTGATATTCGTTATATGACGGAAACCAATGGTAACTTTGGAACTTTGTCTCATAACCTTAGTAATACGACTAACTGGGGATTAGGTTCAACTGGAGTTAGAATGGATAGAGCAGTTACTGGTTATTTAACTATTGGTGGTCGTTCAGGTAATAGAAACTTCCACGGTAAAGTAGCAAGTATGGTCGTAACTACTCTTGTTGGAGATAGAAATATGCCTAGCGAGAATCAGATTGAGAAGATGATTACTGACCCTCAGAAGTGGTTACAGAACTTTAAGGTAGGAGTAGAGTACAGATACTCTAATTCTCAGTACGCTCAGTACATTTTCCAAGCTAATGGTACAAATGAAGCTACGTCAACTCAGATATGGTTAATGGGAGACGGTACTTATGATTCTTATGCTAACGGTATGAGAAATATTGTTCAACCAACAAACCAAAACTATACTAAGCTACAACTAAACAGTATGGTATCTAATGATATTGAAACTGTGAACATAGCTGGATTAACATAATAAATATTTAATATGGGACATAAAACTTATAGTAGAACTTCTCCTACGGATGGGAGAAGGGCTACTCTGGGTGCTAACGGAAAGTACTCTAGAAAAAATAATAAAGGATGGTTAATAAATCAAGGTATTGGTAACTTATTAGGCACTACAGGTGAAGTTCAAATAACAAATAACAATACAGGTACTACTATTGATAGTAATACAGGTAATGGTGGATTTGATACTGGTGGAACTAATGATTTTGAATATAACACTAGTTATACTAAGTATGATTCAAATAATGATGGTTATGGTGAAGCTCACTCTTTAGGTGGTACTCTTAATGTTATTGGAAGCAATATATTCAGTGAATATACTGTAGACCATACTCAATTTGGTACATTTACTACTGCTGAGAATTATACTCCATTAAGTGTGGATAATTTCCTTACAGTTCATCCTACTGCTATAGGTACTTCACCTTCTTATAATCAATATGGATTAGCTGATGGTATGAATGGTTATGTTAGATATAGATATGGATATGACCATGATATAGCTGACAAAGCTAGTAGACAATTTATGGCAGATAGATTAACTAATGAAGGTGTTGTTGCTAGAACTCTAGAACCTGAATTTTATAATAATGGTGCTCTTAATAGATTCCTTAATAGGTTTGATGATACTGTTTATTTAGGTAATGACCAAGAAAGTATATCTGTAGGAGATAGTATATATGCTGATGCTAATGGAACTAAGTTAGCTGATGGTACTACTAATGGTAGAGCTAATAGATATTGGTTTATACATAAAGATTCTAACGATAAGTACATGATATGTAAAGTTACTGCTGGTATAGTTACTCATTATTACGAATGGAGAACAGGACGTGAAGGATGGTTAGAATTCTCTTATACTAATAGATGGAGTAGTAATATAGTTTTAACAGGAAATACTACTCACGATTCATTAATAGTAGAAGGTACTGAGTGGATAGGTGAACCTGATACTGGTGGTTTAATTACTCATAACACTTTTGCTGATGCTGTTGCAGATGCACAAGATAAACTTAATGATAATTACTCAGTTACTTCTAGTTTTAATTCTGACGAGAAAAATGTATGGTTAGATTTTAGAACTGGTAATGGAGATGCTGCTGGTCAGTATATACATAATTATAATAAAGGTACTCATAACATAAGATATATACATACTGATAACTTAGAAGTAACTACAAAGCCAACTTCATTTACGATAGGTGGACAAACTGCTAGTTTCCCTCATAAAGTTGTTGAGTCTAGATTTATGTATCTACCTTTATACGGACAAATGAGTGCTAACTTCGCCTTTAATAATATAGAGAAAGGTGTTATTGTTATGGAATATAAACACTATACAGGAGAGATAGTACAATCTCAAATAGTATATAAAAACAATTAATAATGTATAGGGGTGAAAACCAAACACTTTTACCCCTTTTACGTTATATTAACTATAAAATTAATTAATATGAAAGCAACAGAAATCATAGCAAAATTCAAAGAAGTTTTGTTATCAACTGTTACTCCTGAAGTTAAGGAAGAAGTATTACTAGAAGAAGCAGTACAAGATACAGCTATTGAGGTGTCTCAAGAGGACAACGTAGAAACTTTAGAATTAAACGAAGAAGTATCAGAAATTGAAGTAACTGAAGAAGAAGTTATCGAAGAAGAAGTATCTGAAGAAGATGCTCCTGAAGTTGAAGCTGAAGCTGAAGTTGAATTATCTGAAGAAGTATCTGAAGAGGTAGAAGTTGAACTTGCTGAGGAAGCACCTGTAGAGGAAGCACCAGAAGTTGAAGCTGCTAAACCAGAATACGCATCTAAAGAAGATTTAGGTAAGTTAAGTGCTGAGATATCTGCATTGGCTGATATGTTAAATAACATGAATCCAAAGAAAGATGTTCCTCAACAGTTATCTGCTGAAGAAATTGAAGTTAAAGAAGCTGTAGAAGCTGAAGAAGCAGTTATTGCTGTATCTCCAGAAGCTGAAGTATCTAAAGCTCCATTATCATTAAACGTACCAATGAATAGAGGTACAAGCACTAAAGATGTAGTGTGGAATAAACTATTCGGAAATAATTAATAATAAATAACAATTAAACAAAAACGCTAAATTATGGCAACTACTACAAGTATTACAACTACTTATGCTGGAGAAAAAGCTGCTAGTTTTATCTCTGCTGCATTATTATCTTCTAACACTATCGAAAAAGGTGGAATGGAAGTTAAACCAAACATTAAATTTAAACAAGTATTAAGAAAATTAGAAACTGGTGATTTAATCGCTGATGGTTCTTGTGATTTCGATGCAACTTCTTCTGTAACTCTTACTGAAAGAACTATCGAGCCTAAAGAATTTCAAGTAAACCTTGCTTTATGTAAGAAAGATTTCCGTTCTGATTGGGATGCTATCTCTATGGGTATGTCTGCTCATGATAACTTACCAAAGTCTTTTCAAGATTACCTTTTAGCACACGTTGTTGCTAAAGTTGCTGCAAAGAACGAACAAAATATCTGGAATGGTGCTGACGCTAACGCTGGTGAGTACGCTGGATTATTAGAATTATTTGCTGCTGACGGAGACGTTATACCAGTTGCTGCTGGAGTAATTGACGCTTCTAATGTAATCGATGAGTTAGGTAAAGTTATTGATGCTATACCAGCTGAATTATATGGTAATGATGAATTATCTATATACATTTCTCAATCTACTGCAAGAGCTTACGTAAGAGCTCAAGCTGCTTTAGGTTACAAAGATTTATACCATGTAGGTCAAACTCAAATGGACTTTGAAGGAACTAGACTTTTGGTATGTAACGGTATGCCAGCTAACAAAATGGTAGCTGCTGAAAAATCAAACTTATTCTTCGGTACTGGACTTATGTCTGATATGAATGAAGTAAAAGTTATTGATATGGCTGATATCGATGGTTCTCAAAACGTAAGAATAGTAATCAGATTTACTGCTGCTGTTCAATACGCAATCGGAGCTGAGGTAGTACTTTACGCATAATCTTAAATAATAATTAATCTTTAATATGCACCCTCTTTAATATAGGGGGTGTTATATTATACAATACATAAATAATATGAGCTGTGATATCACATTAGGACGTAAAGAAGCATGTAAAACCTCTGTAGGTGGTTTGAAAGCTGTTTACTTCATAAACTATGATGGAACTCTTTTATCTGGTGCAACTTTTACTGGTGAATTAATGACTGGTTTAAATGCTGCAACTGACGTATTCAAATACGAATTAAAGGGTGACAATAATACTTTTGAGGAAGCTAATGAAAACAGTAGAGATAATGGAACTTCGTTCTTTACTCAAACTGGAGCATTAGTACTTAAAGTACAAGACGCTGCTACTCAAGCAGAATTAACTTTACTAAGTTACGGTAGACCTCACGTAATTATCGAGGACCATAACGGAAACTTTAGATTAGCTGGTGCTAAGAATGGAGTTGAAGTATCTGTATCAACTTCTACAGGTGGTGCAATGGGAGACTTAAATGGTTACAATTTATCTTTTGAAGGTAAAGAAGTTAACTTATCTAACTACATTGACTCTGCACTTATGGGTGCTGTTGACGGTTTCGTTGTAACTGAAGGTGCTTAATATCTACTAACAGATTTAAGACAATAAAATAGGGCTATCTCTTCTGAGGTAGCTCTTTTTTTTGCTCTATATCAAACTAAAACAAAAACGCATATTTAGCGTTATAATACTATGATTATAACTAATACAGAATCCATACAAGTATTCAAGGCAATACTAAGGACAAACACTACATACGCACCTAGCGATTTGACTATCACACTATTAAGAGAAGGTCAGGAAGATGCAACTACTTATGTTGCTGATAGTTTAGATTATGGAAGCAATAACGTTTCTATAACTTATACTATAAATGATATAACTCTTTTAGATGGTCAAAGATTCCTTTTAACTGTAACAGACAGTACTAACAGAATGTTATTTAGAGATAAGATGTCAGTTGAAGGTGAAGAGGTAGATTCTACAGGACAATTTACTTTTGTTGCTGATGATTTATCTGAAGATGAGTATACATTAATAGATGTAAATACTTATGGTGGTGGAGATAAACATTATACTCATAATCAATCATCTGCTTCTTCTACATGGTATGTAAATCATAACTTAGCTAAATTTCCATCTATATCAGTTATAGATTCTAGCAAGAATGTTGTAGTAGGAGATGTTCAATATGTAGATGCTAATAATTTAACTATTACATTTACTGCTGCATTTAGTGGCAAAGCATACATGAATTAACATAATATATATATATAATAATTTAAAAACAATTAACAAATGGCAATTAAATATTTAAGTAATATTTCCTTAGAAGGGAATGAATTACAAAATGTAAAGATTCACCCAGCTGGAACTTCTCCAGCAAACGGAGCTGGTGGATTATGGTATGATACCTCAACCAACAAATTAATGGTTAACAATGGTTCTTCTTGGTATTCTGTAAATGGTGATTTAGAATCATTATCTTCAGCTAATACAAATGTATTAACTATTGGTGGTACTGCTACTGCTCCAACTGTAGATGTAGTTACTGCTGCTATCGCTGACGGTGGTACTGGATTAGCAACTGCTGACCAGATTTATGATTTCGTAACAAGTCAAGTTGGTTCTGTACCTTCTGAAACTGTAACAAGTTTAGGATTATCTGCAAACACACTTACTTATACTGATGAAAATGGAAATGATACTGATATTGATTTATCTTTATACTTAGATGATAGTAACTTAGCTAGATTAACTTCTGGTTCTATTAATAGTTCTACAGGTGTTGCAACATTCACAAGAGATGATGCTTCTACTTTCACTATTGATATGTCTGCATTCTTAGATGGTATTACAGTAAACAATACTTTAACAAGTACTTCTACTACAGAAGGTTTATCTGCTGCTCAAGGTAAAGTCTTAAAAGACTTAATAGATAACCTTCCTGATAATGATACTCAATTAGAAGATGCTGATATAGCTGCAATGGGATACATTAAAGATTATACTCCTACTGAAGCTGAAGTAACTGCACATGAAGCTGCTTTAACAATAGGGTACAGTCAATTAACTGGTACTCCAACTATACCTACTAATAACAATCAATTATCTAATGGTAGTAATTATATTACTGGTGTTAACTTTGATGAAATTGGTGGAACTCAATCTGATTTAAATCTTAGTGGATTTAATAATGATTTAACTTTAGCTCCAAGTAATGCTGAACAAAACGTACAGTCTGATTGGAATGCTACTAGTGGTGATGCTTTAATACTAAACAAGCCTTCTTTATTTGATGGTGCTTATTCTAGCTTAAGTGGATTACCAACTATACCAACTAACAATAACCAGTTAACAAATGGAAATAATTATATTTCTGACTATACTGTAACTCAAGGAGATGTAACAGCTCATCAAAGTGCTTTATCTATTACTGAGTCTCAGATATCTGATTTAAGTCATTTCTCTGGTTCTTATAATGATTTAACTGATGTACCTTCTAATTTAGGTGCTCAGAATTTATCTATTAGTGGTAACACTTTATCTTTAGATGGTGGTGGAAATAGTGTAGATATATATGACCAAACTTTAGCAACTGGAGATGATGTAAACTTTAAAGACATTACTTCTAGTAATAAAATATTAGCTAATGAAAGTTACAGTGGAACAACTGCTGCTCCTCATGCTACTATTAAAGGATTACAAACTACAACTGCAAAAGGTTCTTTTAACATTGCAATGTATGGTGATTCTACTTCTACTGGTTCAAATGAAGCTGGATATAACTACGGTTCTTACTCTAGAGGTAGAATGTCAGGTTCTAATGGTTTTGATGGTGTTATATATGGTGCTTATAATGAAGCTAAGTATGATGGTTCTGACCCTAATGGAAACAACGCAAGTTGGAGTTCTGCTTACGGTACTCAATCTATTGTTAAGATAACAGGTACTGGTGATTTAGGATATGTAATTGGTGATAACGTTTCTGCTCAAATAGATAATGCTAATGCTGATGTAGAATTCTTACAAGGTCAACATACAACTATTGACTTTAAGAATGGTCACGTTTCTGGTTCTGCTGCTGTAATGATGTTAGATGCTGATGCAACTAATGGTACTATAGATGGAGATATAGCTTACTTACAGATTCAAAATGATAGTTTACCAACTCCTACTTCTGGAACAGCAAGAGCTATAAATTCTGATTCTACTTTACCATCTAAATTTGATGGTTTAATTGAATCTACTAGCTTTGTTAAAACTGGTGGTACTTCAAGTCAATTCTTGAAAGCTGATGGTACTGTAGATAGTAATGCATATGTAACTAGTGCTTCTATTCCAACTAGTAACTCTGACTTAACAAATGGTGAGAATTACATTAGTGATTACACAGTAACTCAAGCAGATGTAACTGCTCATGAAGGTGCAATAACTATAACTTAATCTCAAATTAGTGACTTAAATCACTTCTCAGGTTCTTATAATGACTTAACTAATAAGCCAAGTATACCAACTGTAAATAATGCTTCTACAACTGTTAAAGGTATTATTGAAATAGCTACTAACACAGAAGCTAAAGCTGGTACTGATACTGGTAGAGCTGTAACTCCAGCTGGAGCAAAGCAATTAGTTGACCAACAAATATCTGCTGATAAAGTAAACGTAGCAATCGGAGACGGTTCTTCAACTACTTTAACTGCAACTCATAACTTTGGTACTGCTAAATGTTTAGTATCTATTACTGAAGTTTCTACAGGAGAAGAAGTATTTGCTCAAGTTGAGAAAAATACTAACTCTGTAGATGTTATCTTTGCAAGTGCACCAGCTACTGGAGCATACGAAGTTAGCATGTTTAAAATGGGATAATAATAACTAGAATCTACCCTCTTTAATATAGGGGGTAGTATTCTTTAATAATAATAAAAAAATAATAGAATGGCTGTAAAATTTGTACAAGAAATAGATGTAGATGGAAATGTAACTTCTGATGGTTTTGTAAAGAATGGTGGAACAAGTGCTGGATTCCTTAAAGCAGATGGTTCTGTTGATACTAATACGTATTCAACTAGTGCTGGTACTGTAGGTGGTTCAGGTGCTGATAATAGATTACCTAAGTTTTCTACTGGTGGTAATGATGTTGAAAATTCTACTATATCTGATAACGGAACTGATGTAACATTATCTGAAGGACGTATATTATTAAATGATACAACTTTTAATCAAATTAAATCTAGTGGTAATACTCAATATGTAGGAACTACTAATGGTGTTAATACACTAAAAATAGGTACTTCTACAACTGGATGGAAATCTGTAACTACAGAAGCTGGTTCTTCTGAATGGAAAACAGGTGGTACTCAAGCAATGAGTTTAAATCATGGTACAGGTAATTTACTTGTTGAAGGAAGTGTAACTGCTGATTCTATAGTTAAAGATGGTGGAACAAGTTCACAGTTCTTAAAAGCTGATGGTTCTGTTGATTCTACAACTTATGCTACTGGTACAATACCAACAAATAACAATCAATTAACTAACGGTGCTAGTTATATTACTGCTGGTGATATACCTACAATACCTACAAATAATAATCAGTTAACTAATGGTGCTAATTATTATAATAGTGGAGATGATATTGAAGCTAATACATTAACTGTTAATGACGAGAGTTTCTTTTATACTGATGTTACTGTTGAAGCTAATATAGATTTAGCTGAGTCAGGAAAGATAGTTAATCTAAATTCACCAACTGGTGATAAAGATGCTGCTACTAAAAAGTATGTAGATGATTCTATACCAAGTGATTTTGTTTCTGCTTCAAGTGGTGGTACTTTTGCTGGTAACGTAAAATTCAATGGTACATTTGGTAACTTAGATACTGTTAATGATAAAGGTATGCAGTTCGAAATAGGAACTTCTACTACTAATACATTAAGAACAGATGCTGATAACTTTAGAATCTATTTTGGTGGAACTGGTGGTATAGGACAAGCATATAAAATATCACAAACTGGTCAACATGATTGGGATGGTGCTTCTGGTTCTAATAAGATGAGATTAACTACTGCTGGAGATTTACATGTAGATGCAGATGTTATAGGTTATTCTACAACTGTTTCAGACGCTTCTATGAAAGATAATGTAAAAACGATAGAGAATGCTGAAGAAACTGTAAAAGCTCTTAGAGGTGTCTCTTATGAGTGGAACAAAGGTTCTAGAAAAGGTAAATCTGAAATAGGATTAATTGCTCAAGAAGTTGAACAAGTGTTACCTGATTTAGTACATGAAAAAGAAATGATGAATGGTGATTTACTTAAAACTGTAGATTATCAAAAAATGATAGGATTATTAATCGAGTCAAATAAAGAACTATACGCAAGAATAGAAAAACTAGAATGTGGATGTTCAACATGTGACTGTAAATAGAAAAATATGGCTTTACAATCAAGTGGACAAATAAGTTTAGAAGATATAGCTGATGAGTTAGGTGAGTCTTTATCTAATGTATCATTAGCTCAAATGGGTCTTGATGCTGGTAAAGTATTACCTCATGCTATCTCTGAATTTTATGGATATAGTCACGTTACTTACTCTACATGGACTGGTTCTTCTAGAGCTAATTCATCTGTTGTAGCTTGTAGTTATTCTGTAAACCAAACTTATTATCATAATAATGGTTCTGGTGGTTCAGATACTTATCCAGCTATAAATGATTACGTATATAGTGATACTGGATTAACTACTAAGTTAGCTGGTGGATATTATAAAGTTTCAATACCAAATATTGATTGGGTAAGAGTTAATGGATTCGGTAGAATATTTGCTACAGGAATTTGTTCGTAAAAGACAAAAACGCACTTTTTGCGTTATATAAGTATAATAAAATAATAACAATAATATGAATAAGAATAGTAATGTAAGAATGTTAAACCTATCAGGTTACGAAGCTCCAAAAGTGGAAGAAGTTGTAGGTAAGGAATGGATTTCTTACGGAGAAAATAACGATTACTTTGATAGTCTTATTGAAAGATATCTTGGTTCACCTACTAATAGTAGATGTATTAATGGTATTGTAGATATGATTGCTGGTAGAGGATTAGAATGTACTGATTCGGAATTATTTCCTGAACAACATGCTAAGATGAAATTACTACTTAAGAAAAGAGAAGTAAAAAGAGTAGCTCATGATTATAAAATGTTAGGTCAAGCTGCTGTTCAACTTATATATAATAAGTCTAAAACTAAAATAGTTAAGATAGTTCACCATCCAATGGAAACTCTTAGAGCTGAAAAGTGTAATAAGAATGGAACTATAGCTGCTTATTATTATCATCCTAAGTGGGCTGAATTAAAACATAGTGATTCTCCTAAAAGAATACCTACTTTCAGAAATGGAACTAAAGGTCAAAAGGTAGAATTATATATATTCAAACCATATAGAAGTGGATTCTATTATTATTCACCAGTTGATTATACTGGATGTTTACAATATTGTTCACTAGAAGAAGAAGTATCTAACTATCATATTAACAACATTAAGCAAGGATTACAGCCTACTTTATTAATGAACTTTAATAATGGAGTACCTAACGCTGAAACACAAGAGTTAATTGAAAGAAAGATATATGACAAGTTTTCAGGTTCATCTAATGCTGGTAAATTTATACTAGCTTTTAATGATTCACAAGAAACTGCTGCTGATATTCAGCCTATACATTTACCTGATGCTCATGCTCAATATCAATTTATGAGTGATGAAGCTACACAGAAGATTATGTTAGGACATGGAATTGTATCACCAATATTATTAGGTATTAAAGATAATACTGGATTTGGTAACAATGCTGAAGAATTAAGAACTGCTGCTGTATTGATGGATAACGTTATTATTAAGCCATTACAAGATGGTTTATTAGATGGTTTTGAAGAAATACTTGCATTTAATAAAATTAACCTAGATTTATATTTTGTAACTATTCAGCCGATTGAGTTTACTCAATTAGAAAACATTTCAACTTCTATTAAGAGAGAAGAAGAAACTGGTGAAAAAGCTGCTGATGCTGATAAATCTACTAAAGAAGAAGGAAAATAATATGAAAGCACTATTTATAAACGTTAAAGACTTAAAACGTAAGTCTATAATAAGTGGTAATATAGATGGAGATAAAATTATTCAATTTATCGAAGTTGCACAAGATACTGCTATTCAAAATTATTTAGGTGGTAAATTATATAAGAAGATTCAAGAACTTATTGTTAACGATACATTAAGTGATGCTGCTAATGCTGATTATAAGTTACTACTTATGGATTATATAAAACCAATGTTGATATGGTATACTCAAGCAAATTATATTCCATTTGCTGCTTATACTGTATCTAACGGTGGTATATTTAAAAGAAGTCCAGAGAATAGTAATGAAGTAAGTCAAGAAGAAGTTTCTTTATTGACTGCTAAAGTTACTGATACTGCTGATTTTTATACTAGAAGATTCATAGATTTTATGAATTACAATAGTACATTATATCCTGAATATACTTCTAATCAAGATAACGATATGTATCCTGATAGAGATGTTCAATATACAGGTTTTGTACTTTAAATGTTTAATATATACCCTTGTATAATATACAGGGGTATTTTTTACTCTTATTTTATGAACAACTTATATAAACCAAAGACAGAGAATGTCGAAAAACTAAAAGAATACCTTAACAAGGTAAAAGAAAAAACAAAGAAATAAACTAACTCCCCATAACAACATAAGAAACTATGGAAATTACAACATTACTTGATAGCATGCTAGACGCACCTATCGAGAATCTAATTGCAATAGCTATAATAATAGTTGCTATTGTATTTTGGGCTGCTATAAAAACATTTAGTAAAGAGCAATTCTATATGCTTAAGAGCTATGTATTTAATAACAGAGAAAACAAAAGAATTAAAACATTAAGGTATCATGATATGTTTAGAACTATCAATACCGTAAGAACTGAAACAAGTAAAGCACAATTTTATACTGATGGTGAATTAGATGTTACCAAAGGTAGAATGTTTTCTGACTTCATGGATTTTAAATTAAATGCAGTAAGTATAGCATTTTTAGATGTAATAGAAAGAGCTGTAGATGCTAGAAATGATGACCATTTAAAGAATATGATTATAGATGCTGTTACTGATAGTGTAAAAGCTTATGTATTAAGAACAGAGAATCATTTTTTAAGAAAAGGTATTCCAATAGATGATGCAAGATATGCAGTAAATGTATTTGAAGAATGGAGAGTAGAAACTATAAAATCTGTAAGTAATGAAATAAAGAATGTATTTAGTTCTGAATTTCATAAAGGTAAATATGAAAAGTTATTAGCTGTATTACAAATAATAAGTATGGCAATATCTTTAATACCTAAAGATGGTAAGATGGCATTTAATAGTATGAATGGCAAATTTAAAAAGATTAAATATAAACAATAATGAGAGAAATTGATTTAATAGTTGTACATTGTTCGGCTACTCCAGAAGGTAAGCATTTCAGCACTGAGACTATAAGAAACTGGCACGTTAATGGTAATGGCTGGTCGGATATAGGATATCATTGGGTTGTTGAACTAGATGGGAAAGTAAGAGCTGGGAGACCAGAACAAAGAGTCGGTGCTCACGTTAAGGGCTATAATAGAAGTAGTATCGGTATATGTTACGTTGGTGGCATGTCAAAAGATATGAAGTT
>VMHT01069105.1_pt1 | contig 15562 bp, 17 predicted proteins | sample 4693611 | NCBI WGS metagenome assembly VMHT01 (sample SAMN12280063, study PRJNA550983) | marine metagenome | isolation source: seawater sampled from same location over 5 years 0.02-0.2 micron viral filtrate | place: USA: collected off the coast of southern California halfway between the port... ... | reverse complement strand
TTAAACTTAGGTTATCCATATTGATAAATTAATTCACAATCAAAATATAAATCTTCTAACATATAAAATTCTCGAGCATCCTCATTAAGTATGTGGATTAATATTTCTTTAACTTCAATTAACATCCATGTCGAGTCTTTACCCTCCACTCTCAGATTTCTAGTGTCAAATAAATCCATTAATTTCTTCACTACACCATTCATTTGGGCATTTGATGTTGCTGTCCCTATGATTACATTACTGTAAGGTATTGCGATATCACCTTTGAATACACTTAAATCAAGTAGTTTTTGAGAATGTAAGATGTCTAAAACAACATCTAATAAGAATGAATCAGTTAATTCTTGTTTCTGTATATTTGACACTTATAAATATATTACCATGTAAAAATTAAAGGCACTATTCTTATAAATGAGGAAGAATTGAAAAGAATAAAAAATTTAAAATCACTTATAGAAACATTATTCAACAGTCGTCGTCTAAGAACAATCTTGATAGGCTTATTCTTTGTTATTATTTTTTTTGGTTTCATCTTTTATATAACAGAACCTACAGTAGAAAGTATTGGAGATGGTTTTTACTGGGCATTAGTAACAGTAACAACTGTTGGATATGGTGACATTACGCCCGCTACACCTTCAGGAAAATTAATAGCAAGTTTCTTAATACTATTGGGACTTGGATTAATTGCAACTATTACTGCTATTGTATCTGCTAAGTTTATTCAGAATTATGTCGACCACCATACTAATGATGATGTGTTAGAGAAACTCGAGATTTTACAAAAAGATATCAACGAATTAAAAAATAAAATTCAATAAAGATTTTTCTCTCTAATGTAATTTAAAATTTCTAAAGGTAAATCATTATCTTCTAAAATATTTGCTTGTAATTTTTTGCGCAAATCTGTAGAACTTAAATTCAGTTTTTGTCCTTCAATTAATTGGTAGTTAAATGGGAATTTTTGGTTTAACAGGTTCATGTTATCTTCACTTCTTAATGCAACTAAAAAATTAGTAAGATTAGATAAATCTTTATAATTTTTCCAAGTTCGAATTTTCATTGCAGTATCAGAACCAAGAATGAAAAATAAATTTTCTTTCGGAAGATTTAGCTTAGTTAATGTTTCATAAGTATAAGAAGGGGTATCCTCAGAATTTTCAATTTTACTAATCTCCAATTGTTCAGAATTTTTAATAAGAAGTTTTGTCATTTCATATCTATGTATAAACGAAGTGGTTTCTTTTTTTTGCCATGGATTTCCTGATGGAATAAATATTACTTTATCTAAATAAAATTGCTCAATAGATCTCTCCGCAATTTTTAAATGTGCATCATGAGGAGGGTCAAAAGTTCCTCCAAGTATCCCAATTTTCATTACTTAATAACCTTTTTAAAATTAATTTTTTCTGTAAATTCTTTAAGCTGTACAAAGGTTCTTACCTCACTGTAATACTCAATTATATTTTGAAAATCCATAAATCTACTATCCCCTGTATTCCAATACTGCTTTCGCTCTGGATTCATCCAATAAATATTATCAAAAGTTTTTGATAGTTTTTCTATAGTATCTTCAGATATAGACCTGTAGTTATTTCTTGCATCACCAATTACAAGTAAAGAATTACTAGAAGATTTTATAATTTTTTTATCCGTCAAAAGTTCCTCAAAAGAACGTTGATAATCAGAGTGACCGTCAGCTTTTACATAACTATTCCAATTGCTTAAAATATTCTTGATATTATTAATTTTCATTTTTTGCAAATCTTTTGTGATCTCAGTTATGCCATCAATAAATACGAAGGCTTTTACTGATCTAAATCTCTGAACTATTCCAAATAGTAGAGTCAATCCAAATAACGAATAGAGAGCCATGGAGCCACTTATATCACATAATAAAATCAACCTCGGTTTCTTTTTAACTCTTGGCTTAAAAACTGTACTGTATAATGACCCTCCATTTTGTAAAGACTTTCTAATCGTTTTTCTAAGATTTAATTTACCCTTAGACAAAGAATTCGAGTGTTTTATAAATTTATTAGCTAACATCATGCCAAGAATTTTTGTTTCTTTTAGTAGTTTGTTTCTTTCTTCAGTATTTGTATATAAAAAATCTGTTTCTTCAAGATTATCTTTTTGGCTTAGCTCATTTGGTGTGTAAGATTCCTTAACTTGATTCCTCATTTCCTGAATTAATTCAAGTAACTTCATATCTAGGTTGTTAGTGAAATTCTCTTTATTTTGACTATTAACAATCTGGTCAAGTTCAGCTTCAAATGAAATATTAAAAAACGAAATTTCATTTTCATAAACTTTTGATTTCTTAATCTGGTTTAACCAATACATATTAGAAACTGGTCTACTGAAATCGATTTCACCAAAATTGATTAGAATATCTTTTGATATGTTGTGGAAACTAGTATTTACATCCTCTTTATATTTATCTAAATGACTGTTTTCTTTATATTCATCTAAATCAATAAAATCTAAACGTTCTTGCTGTATAACATAACCAAAATACTGACTTATTAAATCTTTTAATCGATCTTTTTCACTCTTGTTGGTAGGAAGCAGATGATACATAATTAGTAATTCATCATTAACTGTTTCTAAGTCTTGTATGTTTAAATAATTTATTACGTCACTAAATCTTCCAGATGGAAATTGTAAATTATTTTGTTTACAAATTGATGAAAAATTTATTACATCATCAGTTTGTAAATTCATTATCTTGTTTTATTTTTTCTGTGTATATTGCTTGATCGTCATTATCTTTAATTAAAATACCAATATTAGAATCTAATTTATCAAAATTGTTTTCATGATTATATTTTACCCATTCAACTGTTTCTATTAAAGAAGGTGGTTTATTTAAATTAAGTTTTCTGAGAAACGAACTAAATAATGAGTACTTTTTAGCTTTATCTTCAGAAATTGAATCTACATTATTTAGTATAACTTTTGTCTCTATCTCTACTGATGGATAGTCTAAATAAAAATAAATACAACGTCTTCTTAAAGCTTCAGAGAGTTCCCTTGTCGCATTTGAAGTCAGAATAGTTAAGTTGTTATCTTTACCAATAATAGTTCCGAGTTCAGGAATGGTAACTTGGTTTTCAGCTAAAACTTCCAAAAGTAAGGCTTCAAACTCTTCATCAGATCTATCAACTTCATCAACCAAAAAAAGACAGTTTTCATTTTTAATTGATTGAAGTATCGGTCTTTCAATTAGGTATTCCTCTGTAAATAAATCTCTTTCATTTTTCTCATTTTGTATAGATAAAAGTTGTTTCTTATAATTCCATTCGTAAATAGCCTTATCTTCATCTATCCCTTCATGACACTGAAGTCTAATCAATTCCTTTTGAAGTAATTTTGATAGAGTTTTTGCTAAATAAGTTTTTCCAGTTCCGGCAGGACCTTCGATTAATAACGGCTTATTAAGAAATATTGCAGCATTAATAACATCTACAAGATCACTAGATGCAAAATAATTGTGTTTTTCAAATTCTTTAATATCAACTTTTGGTAATTTCATTTTCTAATATTCCCTTTTCCTTTAACAACATATTTTTCTGAAGTAAGAGCTTCAAGACCCATTGGGCCTCTCACATGTAATTTTTGAGTACTAATACCAATTTCAGCACCAAATCCAAACATTTCTCCATCTGTAAATCTTGTTGAAGCATTTATAAACAAAACGGATGAATCAATTGAGCTCGTAAAAAGTTCTGCATTTTCATCAGACTCGGTAAGTATCGATTCAGTGTGCCCTGAAGAGAATAGATTAACGTGATCTATTGCCTCATTTATATTATCTACGACTTTGATTGCTAATTTCAAATCATGAAATTCAGTTTCATAATGCAAATCAGTTGCTACTTCAATATTTTCATAATTACCAACTATTTTTTTATCGAGAAATAACTCTACATCTGCATCAAGTAATGCTGTAATAATTTCATCTCCCATTTCTTGGTAAATATCATTATGAATAATTAGTGTCTCTAATGCATTGCAGACTCCTGGTCTTTGCACTTTTGAATTAAGAACTATGTCTATAATGTCACTTCTTTTTGCATCAGTATGTACATAAAGATGAACATTACCATCCCCATCAAGTATGAAGGGTACTTTGGCATTTTCGACTAAAGCATTTATTAGACCTTTTCCACCCCTTGGAACGATAAGATCGATATAGTCTGTCATTTGCATAAATTTAAGGGTATCTTCACGTTCTTTACTATCTATAAGTTGTACTATATTCTTGTCTAAATTATTTTTTAATAATGCATTTTGGAGTGTTTGTAATATTGCTTTATTTGAGTCAAGACAATAACTAGACCCTCTTAGGATAACTGCATTACCAGATTTTAAACATAACCCAGAAACATCACTAGTGACATTTGGTCTTGCCTCATATATTACTCCTATAACTCCAAATGGATTTCTTACTTTACTAATCAATAAACCATCATCTGATTCCCACTCCTTTGTAACCTCCCCTACTGGATCGGAAAGTGGAATAATTTTCTGTAACCCATTAGACATTCCTAATATTCGTTCTTCATTAAGAGTTAGTCGATCAATTAATGCAGTAGAAAGGTCAAGTTCTTTTGAATTTTCTAAGTCTAATTTATTAGAAGAAAGTATGTTATCTTTGTTATTTATCAATTCTTGCGACATGTCATAAAGGATTGTATTCTTTTCGTCTGTACTCAATCTTGCAATAACCTTAGAAGCTTTTTGAGCATTGATTCCAATTTCATTAAACATACATAAAGGTTAATTAAGATTTCTTATTAGTAAAATTATTTACAAAATAATTAAGTCATCTTTATGGATTAAAACACTATTTTCAGTTGTATCATCTGAATCTGTTTTTGCTAATCCCTTGGCAACAATATTTTCTTTATGAATAATTTCTATACCATCATTAATGTTAAATTTTTCATCAATATCAATAACTCCAGAGAATAGAAGTGATGCGTCATTCTTTAAAGCTAAGTATGCTCCTTCATCTATTGTTACTTTCGCACTTGGTCTCATACCATATGCAATCCATAATTTTTTTAATCTTATTTTGTTTTCTGATTCTAAAATCAATGTTCCTACTTGTTCACCACTAATAGCTTTCGAAAGATTATCTTCTGACCATGAAATAATTTGAGTTGGAATACCAGAGAATCCAGCCATTTGAGCTGCCATTATTTTTGTTGAAAAACCTCCTTGACCTTCACCATGTCCAGATATAGAAATTAGGTCAGTGAGTTGTGATGAGTCATACTGAATGAAGTCTATAACTTTTGCATTAGAATTTTTATCAGGGTTAAAATCATACAATCCTTTTTTATTGGTAATAATCAAAAGTTTTGATGCATTAACAATAATTGATACAATCGCAGATAAACGATCATTATCACCAAATTTTAATTCTTCTGTAGCAACAATATCATTTTCATTAATAACTGGAATTATATTTTGTGTCAATAACTCATTTAAAGCTTGTGTAGTATTGATGAATTGCTCCCTATCATCAATCAAATTTTTTGTTATTAGAACTTGTGCAATCTTTAAATTATATTCAGTAAATATTCTTTGATATTCATTAATTAACTTTATTTGTCCAACTGAAGATGCCACTTGAAGTTTTTTCATAGAAGTAGGTCTAGATTTATACCCTAACTCGTGAGCTCCTAAACTGACAGCTCCAGAAGTAACAATTACAAAATTATGAGAATCCTGAAGGTTTTTAATTTTTTGAGCAAGTGAAACAACAATAGGTTCTATAAGTTTTCCATCTTTTATTAAGGAAGTAGTTCCTATTTTTATAACAACTGTTTGTTTATTTTTTGTATTCAAACTCTAAGTTTCCTAACACTACGGTGTCGCCATTTTGTATACCTTTGTCTTGAAGTTTTTGAGAAAGTTTGGATTTTTCAAATCTATAAAAAATCTCATTATTTACTTCTTCACTACTTCCCGATAAGCCAATTATATATTCAACAATTGAACCGGTACAAATAAACTTATTTTCTTCAAGAGAGATATTTAAATCTTCAGACTTAATAGTTATTTTTTGGAAATCCTCATAAATTCTTTCAGAGCCTTTATTGTAGATGTCTTCAATATTATTTATAAGATTATCCAAGCCTCTTCCTTGGAGGGCAGAAATATATATATAGTTCTTATTATCATTCTCTATGGAGTCAGACTTATTTACAACTTTAATAATTGGTATTTTGCAAAGGCTCTTATCAAATTCTTCAATTTCATGAAATAACAAACTAGTTTGTTCATCTAAGGAATAGTGCTCATTTAACGGATCCAATAAATAAATTATAATTTTTGTATTTCTTAAATGTTTAAGAACTTTTTTACCCATCCCTATACCTTCAGATGCACCCTTTATAAGCCCAGGGAGGTCGCAAATTGTTAACTTATACTCAGAGTTATTCAAAATACCTAAGTTTGGTGTTATTGTAGTGAACTCATAATCCCCTATTTTTGCTTTAGAGTTTGTTAGTTGAGATATAAGTGTACTTTTACCAGCGTTAGGAAGCCCAATGATTGCTAAATCTGAATATATTGAATATACAAGTTTTATATTTACTTTATGTCTTTTTTGACCTTGTTCACAAATTTGTGGATTAGGATTTCTTTTAGAAACTAAATCAAAATTTCCTCTACCCGATCTAGAACCCTCTATAACTGTATATGAAGATTCTCTTTCATGTAAATCTGCATGAAGTTTATTGTCAATAAACACTTGAGTGCCACTTGGTACATTAAGTTCAAGTTCTTCACCATTTTTTCCATTTTGATAATTTTTATTACCATCAGATCCATTCTCTGCTTTAAGTGAGCTATTTGAAATTATATGAGAAAGATCATGCAGGTCAGGACTTACACTAATTTTGACAGAGCCTCCTACACCGCCGGAACCACCATTAGGAGATGACTTTGTTAAAATGTTATTAAAACTTACTGAGCCGGATCCACCAGCTCCTGAAAAAACTGTTAGATTGATTTCATCAACGAACATAGGTTCATTGCGGAATTACATTAATTAATTTTCGGCCATTTCTTGTTGAGAACTTTATAACACCATCTGCCTTTGCAAATAAAGTATCGTCTCCACCTTTAGAAACATTTTCACCTGGATGAATTTTAGTGCCTCTTTGCCTTACAACAATAGATCCAGCAGTAATTTTTTCTCCATCATAAACTTTAGTACCAAGTCGTTTGGACTCCGAATCTCTTCCATTTCTAGTTGAACCACCAGCTTTAGTTTTTGACATTACTCCTCCTCGCTTGATTCAAGGCCTTCAATATTTTTTATTTCAATAATCTTTTTGTCTTCTCTATACCCAACACGTCTTCTATTTCCAGTTTTATTTTTATATTGAAAAATACGAATTTTCTTTGATTTAGTTTGTTCTAGAAGTTCAATTTCAACTTTAAAATTTCTAAGTTCTTTTTCTTCAGTGACTATCTGTCCTTTTCTTGGACTAACTAAAATTGGAGTAAGAGATGTTTCTGAGAAGCTATTAGAGACGACTAATTTGTCACCAATAGAAACTCTTTCTTGTGAAGAGCCAATTTTTATAACAGCATATTTACTCATAACTCAACTACTCTACTACAGCTTCCGACTCAAGCAAACCACCTTCTATTGATTTGTTAGAAAATATATCATTAATAATTAATCCTCGGCCATTACATTTTTCACATTCATCTGAAAAACTTTCAATTAATCCAGCAGCTACATTTTTTCTAGTCATCTCAACCAATCCAAGCCTTGAAATATCAAAGACCTGTGTTCTGGTCTTATCTTTTGCTAATTCCTGTTTGAATTTATTTAATAAATTTTGCTGTTTTTTTGTTGATTCCATATCAATGAAATCAATTACTATTATTCCTCCAATATCTCTTAATCTGAGTTGCCTTGCAATTTCTTCAGCAGCCTCAATATTGTTTTCATAAACGGTCTCCTCAAGGCTATTTTTTCCAACAAATTTTCCTGTATTGACATCTATTACTGTCAAGGCTTCTGTGGGATCAATAATTAAGTGTCCGCCAGATGGTAACCAAACCTTTCTATCAAGTGCTTTCTTAACTTGATCTTCTATATGATATCTTTCAAATAAATTTAACTCATCCTGATAGTGCTCTACTATTCCAATTATCTCAGGTGATGTTTGTTCAACATAATCCTTAATTTCATCAAATTGAGGTTTTTGATCTATCAATAACTTTTTAAAAGAAGTATTCAAGTGCTCTCTAATAACTTTCAAAAAAACATCCGGTTCTTGATGTATTAACTTTGGTGCATCGCCACTATTGTAGTTACTTACAGTTTCCCATTCTGCTACAAGCTTTTCCACATCAACCTTTAAGGAATCTTCACTAACACCTTCAGCAGCAGTTCTAACAATTACACCAAAATTATTAGGCTTAATTTTTCTTATAATACGATCTAATCTATCACGCTCATTATCTGATAACCTTCTTGATATACCTTTAGTCTTTGAATTAGGAATGAGAACAAGATATCTTCCTGGAAGTGAAATTTGACCAGTTAAACGTGCTCCCTTCTCGCCCATCGCATCTTTAACAACCTGAACTAGAATTTCTTGTTCAGGTTTTAACAAATTTTCAATTTTAGAACTTTTTGTTGAACCTTCAATATCCGCAACATAAAGAACCCCATTTTTTTCTTCCCCGAAAGAAACAAATGCAGCTTCCATTCCAGGTAAGACGTTTTTAACTTTTCCAAGATAAATATTTCCAACTTTTGATTTTCCTGTATTTTCAGATGAATAATACTGAACTAAAGTTGGACCCTCTAGAATTGCTACTTTAGAAATTTCCCCTGATGAGCTTATTAACATCTGCTTTTTATCTACAGACGGTACTGGGAGAGGTGTCTCTCTAAACCAAGTAGGATTCTTTGATTTTCTATTTTGATTTTTACGATTTGATACAGTAGTGGTACCAGATTTAATTTTTACCTTTTGGCCATTAAACCATTTAGTAGTTGTGTCGTCTAAATTGTTACTTTTTCTGACTATTTTTGATTTCTTGAATAGACCAAACATTAAAACCTCCGTGAAGATAATTGTAAAAACTTAACATAAATTAAAGAGTAGTAGGTTTAGAAAGTTAAATAACAAGGTTATTTTCAATAAAAATTCTATTAATAATGCCAAAAATTGAAGAGATTGCAATTATTGACGATCCCCCAAGACTGAGTAATGGAAAAGGATCTCCAGTCAAGGGAATTAAGCCCAAAACAGTTGCTATGTTGATAGAAATTTGAAGAAATAAAAGAATTATAAATCCTGAAAGCAAAAACTTCTCAAAATTTGAATCAGTTTTATTTATAAGTGAATAAACTCTTAGTCCGAATGTTACCCAAAATCCCAAAAGGACTATACAACCAAAAAAGCCAAATGACTTAGAAAAAGATGAAAAAATAAAATCAGTTGTTTGAACGGGAACGAATATATCAATATTACTAGTATTAGAAAAATTTTCTCCTAAAAGGCCACCTAAAGATACTTGCAAACGGCTTTGTTGTTGAGAAAAATCTCTAACGTCATTTGAATAAAAATCAGTAATTCTCTCAATTTGAAAAGTATTTACTAAATTAAATTCTAAAAGCACAAAAAATGCAATAAATGTTAGCAGAGAGAAGGCTACTATATTTTTAAACTTTACATCTGTTAGAAAAAAAAGGAAAAACACAAGCATTAACAAAATTATTGTTGTTCCCAAATCTGGCTGTATGTAAATTAAAAGAAGGTTAGTAATTACCAAAGCTATTGTAAAAATATTATTACTCTTTTTAGACAGTGAGTTTGCAAGAAATATTACAAATATAACTTTTGTAAATTCGGAAGGTTGAAAGTCAAAAATGCCTAAGTCATAACGTCTCCTGGCACCTAAGCTTTCTTCAGTGAACAATACGCCAAGTAACAAGATTGTAGAGGAAATCATTAAAGCAGTACTTAAAGATGCTATATTACTAACTGGAATATATGTAAAGAAAAAAAATACAATTAATCCTAGAAGTGTAAAAATAATTTGCCTGACGAGGATATTTTCAAGATTAAATGAAAGTTCAGTTGTTATATTGAACAGGGTAAACCATGAAATAACATTGAAAAGAAGAAGCTGGAATATTACATAAATATTGGTTCCTTCTGGACCAAGTAGTGTAATTTTTCTATTTATCATTCTGTAATTTCCCCAAACTCTACAGGTGTTAAGTCAGATTCTCTTAGGTGCTGAATTATTCTTCTGGATATTGGAGCAGCAACAGCACTGCCAGATCCACCTTCTTCAACCACAGTGACAACGATATACATAGGATTTGAAATTGAGTCAACCCCTACAAACCAGGAGGTATTATTTAACTCTCCTGCGTTTTGAGCTGTTCCAGTTTTTCCACCAATATCAAATATTTGGTCACCCATAATTTGAAAAGATTTATATGCGGTACCACCTGGATTGGTAACCAAATTTAAATCATCTAATAAAAATTCGACGAATTCATCACTGATATTAATTTTTTCAATACTGTTATCGGAACTTTCGAGTGATAGGAATGGTGCTGATTTCTCTCCAGTTAATAAGGTTCTATAGGCATTTGATACCTGAACAGGCGTTGTAGTTATTGCCCCTTGTCCAATAATCAAATTCATTAAATCTCCTCCTAACCAACCTTCTGGCCTAACCAATTCTGGCCTTGAAATAGTCCACTCTTCAAATAATTTACGATCAGGTACAACTCCCTTTTTCTCAAATGGTAAATCTATATTAGAAAGAGAGCTAAATCCTAATTGTCTAGAATACTCCTGAAGGAGAGCTTCTGAGTCAGTATTACCAAACGTTCTCCATATTTTTAATGCAATATCCCAAAAGTAAACATTGCAGGACTGTTTAATTGCTTGACTTAAATTAACTTTGCCGTGACCATCATCTTTCCAATCTTGATACACTTGTTTAGAACCATCGTCAAACCCAAAAGAAAGGCTCCCTTCACAGTCAATATAATCTTGAGCATTTATGGCTGTTTCAGGAAAAATGCCTTCATTTAGAGCAAGCCAATAAGCTACTACTTTAAAAACAGATCCTGGAGGGTATAATCCTTGAATTGCAAAATTATTAAAAGCTTGAGTTCTATTTAATTGCTTAAAATCAAATTCAGATATTCCAAGTACAAATTGATTTGGATCAAAGTCAGGAAGAGATACCATTGAAACAATTTCTCCAGTATCAATTTTTTGAACAACAACTGCTCCCCTCTCTATAAAATTTATAGTATCAAAATTTTTATTCGCTAAACTCATCCCTTCTTGCAGTGATTCTTTTACAATATTTTGAGTTGTAGTATCTAATACAAGTTGAATATCTCTTCCGGACACTGAAGGTTTTATTTCTATGATATTTCCATTTTTAATAACTACTTCGGAAGCTACCCCGCTTATAGTGTTTTCATAATATCTTTCTAAACCAGTTTTACCTACAAGCCCATTATTAAGAGAATTAGGGAAATTAATTTGTTCATCTTTATTTGGATTTCCTACATATCCAATTACATGAGAAAAAAGTTCATTGTATGGATATATTCTTGTTGGTAAATTAAAAACCTCAAAAGCCTCATAATCTAAAAGTCTTAATCTTATGTCAGTGTCATATTCAGATAGATTAATTATTTTTATAAATATGTCATTAGATTTAAAAAATTTATCAATCTCAGAATTAGTAATATCTTTAAAGTTAAATTGAAGAAGTTGAGTATATGTATTTCTATTATCATCATTTATTTTTCGAAGATTTAAATATAGATATGGTTCAAGATCACTAGTTGCTAATTTATTACCATTAATATCAAATATTTCTCCCCTTGGAGCAGGTATATAAAAAACTTCGAAATTTTGATTTTTAATTTGTAACGCATTTTCTTCATTATTTATAACTTGTAAAGAAAAAAGCTCACTAAGAATTACCACTAAAAGCAGAGAAAATAATAAAAAAACAAAATTTAATCTATAGTTATTAAACACTCAACCTCATTGCTCTTTTGATTAATATAAATAAAAAATAATTTATGAATAAAGAAAGGGGGAAAATTAATAATACATCTAAGCTCGATATATTCAGAATGTTGTAAATTACATAATTAAGAGTAAAAATAAAAAATAATTTAAAATTAAATTCAATTAATTTCTCGTTCATATAGTTTATTGATACAGAAGTCAATAAAAAAATTATTGCATATACACCTAAATAATTTTCACTCAAAAAAATATCATAAAGAAGACCAGATCCCATAATTGGAAAAATATTTATATTCCTAAATCTTGTTAATGAAAAGATAATCAAGAGTATAAAAAAAGGAGAAATTGATATGTACTTACTAAAAATTATTAAATTTAGAAAATTTTCAGAAAGCAAAGTAATTAAAAATAAGAGTAAGTGTGTTAATGGGTATATAATTTTCATTTTGACTTTGGAATAAATAATTGAGTATTAAAAGTAAAATTGTTGGAAAAGTTGAAAGAAGAGTTTATTTGATTATTAACTAATTCAAAATTGATAGTTCTAGTATCGACAACTGGGAACTTTCCAGAGTGGTTATATAAAATATCTGTATACAAAAAATCTATATCTGTATTAAAAGTAAAAATATTTATTGACGAAAGAGAGAGCTGATTACCATCAGATATAAGTAAATATTCATTGTTGTACTTATCAAGTAGTTGTATTTTGAATCCTTTTGATAGAAATGTCTCTAATATTGAGTAAGAATAAAAAACTTCACTTAAATAACCTACAACATAGCCACTATCATCTAAAACCAGATCTCCATTCTGAAAATTTTGATTTGTACCTCCTGAAATCAATAATTCATTTGATGAATTTTTAAAGATTAATGTAGTTTCAATAAAATTGAAATTTTCAAAATTTTTAATAAGTGAAATATTTTCGAAAGATTTTATTTTACCCTTTAGAGAATTGTTTTCTATTTCTAAAGCTCTAAGATTTTTTACTTCCTGTTCCAATCTTATGTTTTCAGATACAAGTTCTGCCCTTGAAGTGAGCAAAGAATTAAAAGAATCTATATAAGTTGATTCAAAAACATCTATATTCATTTCAAAAGTAAAAGACTTTGGAATATAACTAGATATTGCCTTATTCGAAAAATAATCAATAAGAATTAATAAACTACTTAAAAATATAAAAATAATGTACAGAACATAGCTTCTTTTTGGTTTTGATTGGGAACCTAGCATTGAATTAATTTGGTTTTAGAGATAATTTTAATATTGATTTATAGTCTTTAAATCTTTCTAAACATATTCCAGAACCAATAACTACTGAGCTTAGTGGATCTTCAGAAGTATTAATCGGGATTCCTAAATCTTCAGCTATCTTTTTGTCCATTTGTTTCAATAAAGATCCCCCACCAGTTATCCAAGCTCCATCTTTATCTATATCTGAAACTAGTGCTGGAGGAGTTTGAGATAATGAAAGTCTTATTGCTTCAACTATATTATTAACTACAGGTGACAATGCATTTCTTACCTCACTTGCTTCTAAAAGTACTTGTTTTGGTATTCCCTTTACAATATCTCGACCAGTTACTGTTACTTGAGGTTCCCTATCGTATTGATATGCTGATCCAATTGCATGTTTAATACTTTCAGCAATACCTGAGTCAATAAGTATTTGGTGTTCTGTTCTCAACCAGTCTATTAAAACTTCTGTCATATCTTCACCGCCTACTCTGACGGAATTGGCATTTACAATATCTCCCATTGAAATTACAGCTATTTCTGTAGTACCCCCACCAATATCAATTATCATATTTCCATAAGGTTCAAAAATATTCAAACCACTACCTATTGCTGCTGCCATTGGTTCCTCAATAGTAAATACTTCAGATGCTCCAGTAGCGTGTGCTGCAGTTTCTATTGATCTTTGTTCTACACCTGTGACACTATTGGGAACACATATAACAATTCTTGGTCGTGAATAAGCTTTTCCAATTGCTTTTGTTAATAATGCTTTGACGAGTTCTTCAGCCATGTCAATTTCTGAAATCACACCATCTCTGAGTGGTTTTACCAACTCAATAGTGTCCGGAACGCGTCCAATTAGTTTTTTTGCTTCTTTTCCAATAGTTAATATAGAACCATCACTTTTATTAACTGCAAGTAAGGTGGGTTCATCAATCATGACACCAACACCTTTGACATATATGAGAGTATTAGCTGTGCCTAGATCAATAGCAATATCATTACCACCAAACAAAGTTCTTCTTAAATTTAAACTAGCCATGTATACCTAGATTAATCTATTAAAGGTGCATTGAAAATTTTTTATTCTGAAAAGAATAAATTTAACTCTCGTTCAGCACTTTCATCAGAATCAGAACCATGAACAACATTTTTATCAAGTTCAGTAGCTAAATCTCCCCTGATAGATCCTGGGGTAGCATCAGAAGGGTTTGTTGCACCCATTAAGTTTCTGATTTGCATAACTACATTTTCTCCCTCTACTTGCATTGCAACAACTGGGCCACTTGTTATAAATTCAACCAAGTCAGTAAAAAATGGTTTATCCTTATGCTCTCCATAATGTTCTTCTGCTAGTGCTGGTGATATGATCATCATTTTGATTTTGGTAATTTCAAAACCTTTTATTTCAACTCTAGAAATAACCTCTCCAATAAGATTTCGCTTTACCCCATCAGGTTTTATCATAAAAAATGTTTTCATTATATATCCTTTTTAAACTCCCCAATTAAATATAAACTACCTAGCAATATACAAGGATTTTTATTTTCCATAAATTTATCAATGTGTACGACTTGATACTTTTGTTCAATTTTTTCTAAGTGACTAGCAATCTTTGCAACTGTTTCCTGTTCGAAGAAAGTATTATCCTGAATAAGATTAATACTGTTTGGCTTATGGTCTTTAATTAAATTTAAAATATCAATATAATCTTTACCTTTTTTAAAACCTATAAATAAATCTAAAAATAGTGAATCATTTAATTGACCAAAATCTGATAAAAGTCGTTCGACACCTTCAATATTATGAGCTCCATCAATTATTTTTAGGGGTTCATTTTGAATAATTTCAAATCTCCCTGGACTATTTGGTAATTTTATACTTATCAAATCATCAAAACTCTTCTCCTCTAAAAGTACATCTAGAGCCATGATGGCAAGATACTGATTTTTTTCTCGAGAAGTAATGTTCTCAATATCTATATTTTTTTCATGAAGGTAATCTCTAATATTATTGGTAAGAATTATATGATTATAATTTCTATGAATATTATTAATTAAGTCTTTTTGAATATCTCCAATAAATAATAAATCAATATTATTAGAAATATATAATTTCTGTCTTAAAATATCTTCTAATTTATTACCTAGCAATTCAGTGTGGTCAAAAGAAATAGAAGTTAATACTACTTTTTTACTTTGAATGACTGATGTAGTGTCGTAAAGACCTCCTATCCCAGCTTCGCATATCTT
>VMHT01186952.1_pt1 | contig 15563 bp, 17 predicted proteins | sample 4693611 | NCBI WGS metagenome assembly VMHT01 (sample SAMN12280063, study PRJNA550983) | marine metagenome | isolation source: seawater sampled from same location over 5 years 0.02-0.2 micron viral filtrate | place: USA: collected off the coast of southern California halfway between the port... ... | reverse complement strand
TTTTGAAACCGTCCCAGATTCAACGACTTGGGATAATAAGACCGATGATCAAAAGAATCGAGCATTAATATCTGCTACGAGATGGATTGATGATTTTAATTATTACGGTGATCGTTGTGATGATGGACAAGCATTAAAATGGCCTAGAAATAATTACGAAGTAGATAATGTTGAATTGGTTTGCACTTCAATACCTAATAACATTAAATATGCACAATATGAGTTAGCTCGAGCGTTAGCAAATACTACAGATGCAATGACAGGTAATAAAGGAACAGAAGGTATTGTTTCTGAAACAGAGGTTCAAATAGGTGATTTAAAAGAAAAGAAGAAATTTAGTGCATCAAGTCAAGGTACAGGTTCAACAAATAATATTTTAGATGTATATCCTTGGATACAAAGTTTCTTGGGAGCTTATATGTTAGGTGGAGCTGGAACGTTCCAAATGAGAGTTGTTAGAGGTTAATTATGGCAGGGACATTAGACACAACCTTTAAAGCTTTAGCTAAACGGTTAGTTTCCGAGTTTGGTTCTTCTTTAGACACTACGATTACTTATTCTGTTAATGCAAAAGGCAGTTATAACGTAGCCGCAGGGAAGCAATTAATTACAACCACGAAGTATTCCAATATAAAAGTACCTATAGCATTTATAGCGACAGAACAGGTTGATAGTAGAGAATTAAGATCAGCAAAGTTATACATAACACCTGATTTAATAGGAAATCATCAACCTACATTTGAAGATGAGATTACGTTGAGTTATGGAGGAGGAAATAAGGTTGCACAGATTATTGATATAGATACAAAACGTGGTGGACAGGTTTATCTACATACAATTCAGGTGAGATTCTGATGGCTAGGAAAAAAGAAAGGAGATGGAATGGGAAAAGACAAGGTAGGAAAAGAACGCCCACAAAGAGTTATAAACAGTTACAAGCAGAGTTAAGTAAAAAAGAAACGCCTAGACAGTTTATGAGTAATATTGAGGAAGATTTATATGCAGAAATTGAAGCTGATTTTAATTTATTAATTCAAGCAACTGTTTCTGACTTAACAAGCAATGCTCAAGATGATGGTTATAGTCCTGTTTTAACAGGTTTCTTTGCGTCTAATTGGAAGGCAAATAAAAGTCAAATTGGTAGGACAGAAACTCCAAAAGGCACGAAATGGGAAGGTATAAGGAAAACGACTAGAACTATCGGAGGGAAGAAACAAACTGTTTTAGCGGCTGGTCAAAAACCAATTATTGAACAACGTCATGCTGTTCCAGAATTTTTCTTAAAAGATAGGGTTTATATTGGTAATGCAGTTAAATATGCTCCATACGCTGCAATGTCTCCTAAATCAAAATTACTTAATTATGTTTTAGGTGGTGGTGGTGCTACAGCTTCTTTAAATCAAAGATTAAATGAGATAATGACAGACACAAAAACAAAAGCTGATCTTCGTATAGGTGCAGGAGTGTTTGGAGGAAATGAAACTGCTGCTCTTAGAAGGAATGCCGAGCCAGGTTATAGACCCAGAACTGGCTATCGTAAAACTCAAGGATCTTAAACAATGACACTTGTAAAGACTAGAGCTGCTTTTGAAAAAGCAATTACTAATGCAGTTGCGGATGCTGATCCTACTGTCAAAATGATTTATGACAATATTGCTTATACAACCCCTGGTAAAACAATTAAATACATTGTTTTAGGCGTTAATTTTGGTCAAGCAACGATGCAAAATCAAGGTGCTTCTAGTGATTTCTATTCAGGTTTTATTCAATGTAATGTTTATGTTCCAAAGAACAAAGGGACATCAGTATTAGCTGCTATTAGTGAGTCAGTTATTGATGGTATGACCTCTGTTAATGCTTCTGATTATGCTGATACTTATAGTTGTAAGCCCAAAACTACAGATGTTGTAGGGCCAGGAATATTTGATACTGAAGACGAATCACATTGCATGGCTGTAATAACCTGCCAATTTTCTGCAAACGCTTAGTATAGTATTAATACTAATCGAATATTAACTTATGGCTAAAGCCATTGATCTTCTCCGCAACAAATTTGGTGTCAGTCAATTATACAAGCATGAAGTTGTTAAAGATGGTGAAACTGTTCTAACTGTTTATTGGCATCCATTAACAATTGCAGAACGAGAATCAATTCAAAAGAAGTCAGGTTCAGATGATGCCAATGATTTTGCTTTGGCTTTAATGATAGAAAAATCGTTAGATAAAGATAGTAAAAGGTTATTTCAAGATGGAGACAAGGCTACTTTAAGGCGTGAAATTGAAGCTGCTGTTTTACAAGAAATACAGTTAGCAATGCTTGATTCTGGTACGGATAAGGAGGTGGAAGAAGTTCAGGCTGACTTGAAAAGTTGATCAGCTTTGGTATTTTATGTTTGCTCTAGCCAAAGAGTTAGGGATGACGGTATCTCAGTTGTCCAATAATTTGACGATGGAAGAATTGGTTGGATGGTCAGCTTATTTTGCGTTAAAGAATGAAGAGGACGAACGAGAAAAAGATAAAGTTCAAAAAGGTGCTGCTAGTCGGGTTCAAACAAGGTAAAGTAGGGTGAAGTTTATCGGGTTAGAAAGGAGTGTCTGCTGACTATACCCGTACGATTGTTTTTAAAGTAGAAGATCAGGCAATAAAACGTGCCACTGATCGTATTACTCGTAGTTTAAGCAATATTGAACGAAGTTTAAAAAAGATAGAGACTAAAGGTTTTACTGGGTTAGCTAAAGGAGCAGAACAAGCTTCTAAGCAAGTCCTTACGGCATCAGAAAGTATTGGTGCATTAACACAACGAAGTAAAGCATTAAAGAAAGTAGGAGGAGATGCCTTAAATACGATAAGTAATCGTTTTAAAGTAATAAACAAAGGGCTTACTGGGAAATATTCTCAACCATTTAAAGGATTAGTTGAAGAATTAACAAGAGTTCCTTTTGTTGTTAAACGAAGTTTTCAAGATTTTAGAACTTTATTTGAAATACTAGGTAAGGGAGGAAAAGATATTGTTGGATTGGTTTCAGGAATAATTGCTTTAGGTAATAATATTAAAAACTTTGGTGCTACAACAAGATCCAACCTTACGTCTGTAGGAAGATTACTAGAAGAAAATAGTAAAAAAGCTGGAAATTTTTTAAATACAATGGGTTTAGCAATACAGATGCAAGATTCTTCTGTTGCTTTACAACGTAATACTTTATTAGCTCGTCAAAAAAGTTTACCTGGAAATCTTCTTCGTAATACATTAAGAAGTCGAGCAGGAAGAGAAGGTAGTGGTTTTGCTGACTTTAGTAAAGCAGCAGGTGAATATAATCCTTATAGTTTGTCAACAAGTGGTGCTGGAAGACCAAGGCAATTTGGGCCAGCAGGAAATCTTGCTGGTGATGCAAGGTTTGTAACTGATCCAGTTTCTAAAGCAATAAGAAGACATGAAATAAAGAAACAAAAGATGTTAAAAAGGGAATTAAAAATAGAAGAACAAATATTAGGAATTAGGGGTAAAGCAATAAATATGGAAAGACAATATCAATCTCCTATAGGCCCTACTCCTTTAACGAGAATGGAGAGATGGGGTTTTGGAAATAGAGCCAATTCAAAAGGATGGGCAGCTTCTCCTGGGGGAAGAGGAGGAAGAGTTAAAGGGGCATTACAAAGTGGAATGATTGGTGGAGGTTTCCCCCTATTATTTGGTCAAAGTCCTGGTGCTGCTGTTGCTGGTGGTATTGGTGGTGCTTTGGGTGGTGCGTTAAGCCCTGGATTTGGATTCGCTGGTTCAATTGTTGCGACTGCTGCTGCACAAAAAATAGGAGAAATTATTGAATTTAGAAAATCAGTTGCAGAGTTAAATAAAGATATGAAAAGTATGGGCTTTAATGCTGGATATAGTGCAAGCGAAATAGTTAAATTAGGTAAAAGTCTAAATATCACGAAACAGGAAGCCGTTCAGGTTGCAGAACAATTTAAACGATTTGGAAAAGATGGTGGTGGATTTGCTGCTCTTTTTGGAGGAGACGTTGCTAGTTTAAATGCAGTTGTACAAGCAAATGATTTTGCAAGTGCAATGGGAGCGATTAAACAACTTAATAAAGATTTAGCACCTGAAACAGAATTGAGGTATTTGCAACTGTTAAAGACGGCAGGAGTAGAAGAGACTATTAATGAAGTTATTAAAGATCGTACAAAAATTCTTAAAGATGAATTTAAGCAAAAACAATTAGAAGACAGAGTTGGTTTAGGAATGTTTGGCCCGACAGGAGTTCTCCTTGGTCAAATGTTCCAAGGGCCGAAACAAGCTAAAGATTTAGTACAATTTGATGCTTCACAAGATCAAACAATTATTAGACTTGAAGCTTATAGAGAAAAATTTAGACAGATAAAGTTAGAAGCAGAAGAGATAGGTTATTCAGTAGCAACAGAAGTCGAAAGAATAGATACAGAATTAAGAAGATTAAACAATACACAATATCAAGTTGTTGAATTATCTAAATCAATTGGTTCATCGTTTAGTGAATCATTTAAAGGAATAATTCAAGGAACAATGACTGTTCAAGATGCGTTTAGAAACATGTTTAGTCGCATTGCAGATCATTTCTTAGACATGGCTGCAAGGATGGCTGCGGCTCAGTTACAGAAAGGAATATTGAGTTTGTTTAACTTTGGAGCAAATCCTATCGGTGGTATAGATCCTTATAAGGATATTGGAAGTAATCCAATGGCTACAAGTTATTTCGAGAAGAAAGCAGCAGGAGGCCCAGTATCAGGAGGAACTCCTTACATCGTTGGAGAAAAAGGCCCAGAATTATTTGTTCCAGGTTCTAGCGGTAATATCGTTCCAAATCATGCAATGGGAGGAACAAATATTGTTGTTAACGTAGATGCTTCTGGTTCGTCTGTTGAAGGTGATGCAGGGCAATCGGAACAACTTGGAAGTATGCTGGCAGCAGCAGTTCAAGCTGAAATCGCTAATCAGCAACGACCAGGAGGGCTTTTAGCTGGTAGATAATGGCAACATTCCCAACAAGTCCTGCGCCTTCGTATGGAGCAAGTCAAAAAAATACTCCTAAAACCCGTGTTAGTAGCATGGGAGATGGATATGAAATCAGAGTAAATGTAGGATTAAATCAAAATCCAAAACAATGGGCTTTGCGTTGGCAAAATATCAGCGAGACTGATGCAGATACAATTTCTAATTTTTTAGATAATAGAGCTTTAGATGGGGCAAGCTTTACTTGGACACCTCCTGATACTTCCACTTCTTATAAATGGGTGTGCGCTAGTTGGACAAAATCAATACCTTACCTAAATCGAGCTACTATAAGTGCAACATTTAGACAGGTCTTTGAAGCATGAGTACCATTGTCACTAGAGCTGGCAAAGGCTCACCATTAACTCATACAGAAGTTGATGCTAATTTCACAAATTTAAACACTGACAAAGCTGGTTATATTACTGGTGACGGTGGAACAGTAACTCAAGCTAGTTCAAAATCGACTGCGGTTACACTTAACAAAAAATGTGGAACAGTCACAATGAATAATGCTGCGTTAGCGGCTGATGCCATTGTTTCTTTTACTCTTACTAACTCAACGATTGCGGCAACTGATGTTGTTTCCTTAAACCATTCCTCTGGTGGAACGGCAGGAAAGTATGCTTTAAACGCACAAGCAGCAGCAGGTTCAGCTTCAATTAATGTGACTAACATTTCAGCAGGATCATTAAGTGAAGCAATTGTTATTCGTTTCGCTGTTATTAAAGCTGTAACTGCATAAATCAATGCTGTATTGCGTTGTTAATTACTGGGTCGCTGACTACGCAGAAGGCGAAGGTGAATTTAACTTGCAAAGAACTTTGCAAGGATCTGATGCTAAAACAATTGTTGAGTTATTTGATTTTGAATTAAATACCGCCCAACATAGTTCGACAACGACATATAGATTTACTAATACAAAAAATGAATTAGGGAATGACATTGTATGGCAAGGGAATACTTATACTGCAATACCATTAAAAGCAGAAGGTTATCAGGCAACAGGTCAAGGAACATTACCTAGACCTAATATCTCAGTTGCAAATCTTAATGGTACGTTTACGACAATATTGGCTTTATTAAATGTTGATGCTGATGGTAATGCTTTACCTCGTAATACCATAACTTTAGAGGGGTGCAAAGTCACTAGAACTCGGACTCTATCTAAGTATTTAGATGCTGTTAATTTTACTGGTGGATCAAATAGTGATGCTGATCCAACAAGTTATTTTAGACCGAGAGATATTTATTTTATAGACCGAAAATCAATAGAGAATAGAGATGTTATTTCATACGAAATGTGTAGTGCATTTGATTTAGCTGGAGTAAGATTGCCAAAACGACAGATATTGCCTGATGACTTCCCTGGAGTCGGTACGTTCAGTTATTAATTGGAAACATACAGCATTAGAGGCAGCAAAAGAAGCTGACCCGAAGGAAGCTTGTGGCCTTTTGTTGTTAGTTAAGGGAAAGAAAAAATATTGGCCTTGTAAAAACGTTGCTAAATATCCTGAACAGATGTTTCAGATTGCTGCAATTGATTATGCAAGAGCAGAAGAGAGAGGAGAAATCCTAGCGATTGTTCATAGTCATCCTGTATCTGCACCAGAACCTTCCGAGGCAGACAAAGTTGCCGCTAGTAAAGGCAAAGTACCTTGGTATATTGTTAACCCTAGAATGGAGAAATGGAGTACATACAATCCTTCTGGAGTTTATATCTCACCCTTATTATCGAGGCAATGGGTTTGGGCGGTGCAAGATTGTTGGACTCTCGCACGAGATTGGTACAAACAGGAAGGATTAGAGTTAAGAGATTGGGATAGACCAGACGATCCAGAGCAATTCATTAATGCTCCTATGTTTGATGGAGCGTATGAGGCCACAGGGTTTCGGTTGTTAAAAGATGAGAAATTAATGAAAGGAGATTTGTTATTAATGTCGATTGGATCGCCAGGATTAAACCATTGTGCTGTGTATTTAGGGGATGGAAATGTATTGCATCATCTTCAGAATCGTTTGAGTTGTAGAGATTGTTATGGGGATTGGTTACAATCAAGTACAGGTAAGAAATTAAGGCATGAGAACAGTAAAGCTATATGGGGAACTGGCTGAATTTACAGGCAGAAAAGAGATTGTTGCGGATATAGCTGATGTAGCAGAAAGCGTAAGGATGTTGGTGGCTAATTTTGCAGGATTAGACCGTCACATGGCAGAAAGAGAATACGTTGTCTGTGTAGGAGATACATCAATAAGACTTGATGAATTAAAAGATCCAATTGGGAAGGAAGACATATTGATCACACCTGTTATTGCTGGAGCTGGAGGAAATATGGGGAAGGTACTTTTAGGTGCGGCTTTGATTGCTACTGCTATTCTTCTCCCTGGTTCTACAGGTGCATTTGCAGGAATAAAAGCTGCTGGTGGTTTTGCTAAGGCTGGATGGGTTGCTACTACTTTGTTTAAAACTGGTGCTGCGTTGGTTTTATATGGAGTGGCAGGGATGCTTGCTCCTACTCCAAAAACGCCTGAAAAGACTGAAGATCCTAGAGAATCGTTTAACTTTAGTGGCATCACCAATACAAATGCTGCTGGTGTTCCTGTCCCTATTGTTTTGGGACGTACAATAACAGGAAGCGTTGTTGTCAGCGCAGGTATTGATACCGTTCAGGTGGACACATGACTACAACAATTATTGGTGCTGGTGGTGGGGGTAAAGGTGATAAAGGTAGTGATAGAACTCCTCGTACTGCTCGAGATAGTTTAGACAGTAGAGAATTTGCAAATATAACTGAGGTTATAGCAGAAGGACCAATTGAAGGTCTTGCAGATGGGTTTAAATCTGTTTTTTTCAATGACACTGCTTTACAAAATTCAGATGGAACTTATAACTTTAAAGACGTAGATTTATACGAAAGGACAGGGACAGCAAATCAAAATTATATTCCTTTAGAATCTTCAACTGCAATCTTATCTGCAACGGCTGTTAATGTTCCTGTTACTAAAGAATTTCCTGTAACAAGAACAATATCGGATACAACTGTTGATGCTGTAAGAGTTAAAATTACTATCCCTGTTCTTCAGAGAATAGACAGCAAAAATGGAGATACTTTAGGTACACATGTTCAGTTGAAAATAGCAATTAAATACACAAATATATCAACAGGGAATGATACTGCTTATGATGAAGTTATAGATGACACTATAAGGGGAAGGACAGGTGATGCTTATAACAGACAGTACGAAATAAGGTTAAACAAAGAAGATAATCCCAATTCAATTTACACCGTAAAAGTTACAAGAGTAACTGATGACAGTAGTGACTCCTTACTATCTAATTCCTTTACATGGAGTGCATTTACTACCGTTAAATTTGACACACAAACTTATCCTAATACAGCCTTAATTGGTGTAAGGCTTGATGCCCAACAGTTTAGTTCCATACCTAGTAGAAAATATGACATTAAAGGCTTAAAAGTACAGATTCCAACTGGAGTTACAGTTGACAGTGATTCAGGAAGAATCATATATCCAACTAACTTTGTATGGAACGGAACGTTCCAAGCTGCAACTTGGACTTCCTGTCCTTCTTGGTTGTTGTATGCGTTGATGTTAAATGAAAGATTTGGTCTTGGGGATCATTTTGATAGCTCACAATTAGACAAATGGGCGTTTTTCCGTGCCAGTAAATATGCAAATGAAGAAGTTGAATATACGTTGGATGGGGTAACAACCAAGGAAGCAAGGTTTAGTTGTAATGCAACGATTAGTTCAACGGATGAAGCGTATAACGTAGTTAATCAACTTCTTTCAGTTATGAGAAGTCAAGGTTTCTGGGAAGATGGAAGTTTGACGATTGCTCAAGACTCACCTTCTGATCCTGTTTATAACTTTAACCAAAGCAATGTAACTGAAGAAGGTTTTTCTTATACCAATCAAAGTTCAAAAACAAAACCTACAGTTGTTGTTGTTGCTTATTTAGATTTAATTTTAAAAGATAGAGCGTATGAAGTTGTTAAAGATGCAGGTGAAATAGCAAAAAGGGGCGTTGTGAAAAAGAGTGTGACTGCTTTTGCTTGTACCAGTCGAGCGCAAGCTAATAGATTAGGAAAATGGTTGTTATATGAGGAGAAATATGGAGAAGTAATTGCTTTTACTTCTAGTTTAGTAACGGCTCAATTATTAAAGCCTGGGCAGTTAATTTCTGTTGCTGATCCTGTTAAAGCTGGAACTAGAAGGGCAGGAAGAATTACCTCTGCAACAATTAATTCTGTTGGAGTAGATAGTGGCGCAGAAATTGAAAATATTTCTCTTGCAACATCTCCTACATTAGGAGTTGTCTTGCCCGATGGAACGTTTGATGGTGGGCATAATATTACAGGTATCGCTGGTTATTGTGATGGCAATTATTGGAATACAGATTATGTAAAGGGTACTGGTCTTATTAATATCTCTTCAAGTTTTCAAGCGGTTCCTGATAACAATAGTATTTGGATTATAGAGAGTACAGATGTACAGACTTCATATTGGAGAGTTTTAGGTATAAAAGAAGAAAATGATTTTCTTTATACGGTTGAAGCTGTTTATCATAATCCAAGTAAATACGATCATATAGAACAAAACATTGCTTTAACGGCTAGAGATACTACAAATTTAAATGTTATTCCTGCTGCTCCTTCTAACGTTCAAGTTTTAGACATTCCTCGTTACGATGGAAGTACAACAAAAGAGCTTCAATATGAATTAAACGGTAAGATTGCTGTAAAGGTTACATTCCATTGGTCAGGAGTAGATGGAGTAGATCGTTATAGAGTTAAGTGGAGACATGAAGACGACAATTTCACAACAGAAGTTATAAACGGAACCACATTAGATTTACTGGATGTCAAAACTGGAGTTTACGCAGTTCAAGTCTCCAGCTTAAGTTCTAGTGGACTTCTTTATAGTACACCTGCTGTTGGTGAATACGATGTTAGAGGTGTTCAAGGTAATCCAGATGACATCACAAACTTATCAATGGTTCCAATTTCGGAAACATTAGCTGTACTTTCTTGGAAAGAAGTCCCTCAGTTAGATGTTAAATTAGGTGGTCGAATTATCATCAGACATGACCCTAGAACTTCAGGTGCTAGTTGGCTAACGAGTAACAAGATTGTTGATGGTGTCTCAGGTGCTTCGACTCAGAAACAAGTTCCTCTATTAGCTGGAACGTATTTTGTTAAAGCTCAAGATTATTTAGGCAATAAATCAGTTAATCCTGCTTCATTTATCACAACTTTACCTGCCTCAACAAGACGTTTAAATGTAAAGACATGGAGTGAAGAGACAGCTTTTAGTGGTACTAAAGTCAATAGTGGTTTAGGTATCACAGGAAACAACTTAGTTTTAACTCCTAATCCTTATGTATCCTCTGGATACCATGATCCATTTTATGCTGATGGGGATGAAGAGGGAGAATATACGTTTGCAACTACTTTTGACTTTGGACATTCTGGTGTTCAATATGACGCTGTTTTAAGAAAGGAGGTTATTAGTAATTCTATTGCTGCAACAGGATCAGCTTGGGATTCGAGGACTGGCTTATTTGACGCAGCATCAGGAAAATTTGATGGAGATGTTATTGATGAAGCGAATGTAGATTTATTTGTAAGAACTACACCTGACAATCCTAGTTCTTCTCCTACATGGGGAGAATGGGCAGAATTTGAAGCTGCAATTGTAAGAGCGAGAGGATTGCAAATTAAAGCTTCTATTACTTCAACAAACACAGATGCAAAAGTAACAATTAGCGATCTTGGCTCGACTTTAGATTTATTAGGTAGAACAGATAGTGCTTCTGTTGCTTCTAACACTTCAGCTTCTACTGGGGTTTATAACGTTATTTTTGAAAAACCGTTTTATCAAACACCACAAGTGCAAATCACTCCAAATTCTTCTAGTACTACGTTACATGTAAGTATTTCTAATTTGAGCCGAACAGGATTTACCGCAACCTTTAATAATGGGAGTAATGTAGATACAGCATTTATGTACACTGTGACAGGATTCGGGAGGGCCATCTAATGCCACAAGCAAACCCAACAGGAGGAGCTAATTCAGAACGTTTAGAAAATGTCACCTTTCCACAGGCGAGGATAGATATTAATGACAATCTCGAAGCTCTTCAAACCTTAAATAGTGGAAATAGCGAGCCATCAACAAAAGCTGCATTTATGCAGTGGCTTGATACTTCTTCTAGTCCAGCAGTTTTAAAAGTAAGAAACGCTGGAAATACATCTTGGATCGAGGTTGGATCGGTAAGTTCAACTCTTTATAAGTCTTTAGGAGTAACAGATGTTGCTAATGGAGGTACAGGTGCAACAACAGCAGCAGCAGGAATAGCGGCTTTATTACCAAGTCAATCAGGGAATAGCGGTAAGACTTTAACGACAGATGGGAGTGCTTTAAGTTGGGCTATTTCTTCTCTAGGCGCATCTGTTAGTACTTTCTCTAGTAATACAACCTTTACTCCCGAAGCAGCTAGGTCTGGGTTTCTATTTATTATTATTGGAGGTGGAGGATCGAGTGGAGGCGGTCGGTCTAACAATGATGGTACTCCTCAGCCTGCCTATTCAGGTCAGGGTGGTTCAGGTTCAACAGCGATCAAGTTTTATAGCTCAAGTGAATTAGGTTCTAGTGCTGCAATCACAGTAGGATCGGGTGGCTCAGGAGTAGTTAGCAATGGAAATGCAGGAGGTTCTTCTTCTGTTAACCCTGCTGGTTCGGGTGCAACTTGTACTGCTGGAGGTGGAGGAGGTTCTAATTACGCTGGTCAAAACCAAAGTACAGCAGGTGGCTCGGCAGGATCATGTAGCAATCATCTTCTAGGGTGGAATGGAACTGCTGGTATAACAGGCAACGTAACGGGATATACAGATGCAAATGCTGCTGAATTTACAGGTAATAGTTATGGTAATGGAGGCGCAGGAAAGTATCATCCAGATGTAAGTAACTCTGCTGGAAATTCAGGTGGGGCAGGCTATATTATTGTATTCCAGTGGTAATTCGTAATTCATTTCCACCAGAAATAAGCCAGCAAATAAAGGAAATAATTGAACCGTATCTGGAAGAAATAAAAGCAAATTCGGAAGCTAAATATATACCTGATTGGGAAAATAATGTATCGGAAGAGAGACTTCTTTCACTTATAGATTTTGATGTGCCAAAGAGTAATAAAAATAATCTTTCTGAAGCGTTAGTAGATATACCAGCGAAGGAAATAGAAAAGATTGTAAAAGATTTATTTCCTGATTTACATGTTTCTTGTAGTGGGACTTTTTTATATCCCGACACTGGTTTTATGAGTTGGCATACAAATCACAATCATCCAACTGATCGGATTTATATTACTTACGCTTCAGAACAAGAGAAATCATTTTTTAGATATTACAAAGATGGAAAAGTTATTACTGATTATGACGATAAGGGAATTACTGTCAGACGTTTTACCGCTACAGGAACTAAACCTTATTTTTGGCATTGTGTAGGAAGTGAATGTAATCGGGTTAGTATTGGATTCCAATTATCTAAAATAGAGAAGAAGGCTTTTAGACCTATGGCTCGTTACGCAATCATTGAAGATAAAAAAGTAATTAATGTTGTGGAATGGAATGGAGATATGACTTTATGGTCGCCACCTGAAGGATCTATTGCTGTTGTTGCGGAAGGAGAAGTATCAATAGGAGATAGTTATGAGGACTGTACTTTTACTTCTAATACTGTTTCCAGTAATGGACATGATGCTAAATGGATTTTATTAAGAGAAAATCGTAATAAACTTTTAGCAGAAACGGATTGGTGGGCTAGTTCAGACCTGACAATGAGTGATGAGAGAAAGGAATATAGACAAACACTTAGAGATTTACCATCAACTTTATCCAATCCAGAGGAAGTGACTTGGCCTAATAAACCTGCATAAGCTTGATATACTTAAAAGATAAGCAAAGATTCCTATGGCGATAGCACCTGGAACGTATGACATGACGATCCAACGAAGGTCGGATCACAGTGTCTCGGTCACATTGAAAGATTCGGGAGGTAGTGCAGTAAATCTTTCAGGATATTCAATCGCAAGTCAGATTTGGGATTCTGGTCGTACGACTAAAGCTGCTGATGCCACTTGCGCTATTACAAGTGCAGCGAATGGAACATGGACTTGGACACTTACAGATACTCAAACAACTGCATTTACTGCTGATGAATATAAATATGATGTGTTATTAACTAACGGTGCAGGGCTGAAAGAATACTGGATAGAAGGTACTATTTATATGGATGAAGGATACACTGCATGACTACTGTTAACGTCACCACTAATAAAAACACTGTAACTGTTGACGAAAGCAATAGTTCAGTCATAACGGTTGCAACTCAAGGGCCGCAAGGTGCTAGTGCTACTGACATAATTAACTTGGATAATGCTGTAAATAGATCTATCGTTTACTATGACAGTACATCGTCAAGTCTTAAGGCTGACGCATCTTGGACTACTAGCACAATTACAGACGGAGGCAACTTCTAGTGGCTAACACTATAAGAATCAAAAGAAGCACTGGAAGTTCAGCACCTACCAGTCTCGAAAACGCAGAATTAGCTTTTTCGGAAGGTAATGAGATTCTTTACTTTGGTAAAGGAACTGGTGGTGCAGGTGGATCGGCAACATCCATTATTCCTGTAGGTGGTAAAGGTAAGTATTTCGACAAAGAAACGACCCAGACAGCTAACTATATTCTTGCTGGCCCTACTGCTGGATCGGCTGCGGCTGCTGCGTATAGGGCTTTAGTTGCTGCTGATATTCCTTCAATAGCGCATACAAAAATATCTGATTTTGATACAGGAGTACAAGTAAATAGGCTTGATCAGATGGCAGCTCCAACGGCTGCTGTTTCTGCTAATAGTCAGAAAATCACAAACCTTGCTGATTGCACAGCAAATGGAGATGCAGCAAATAAGGGCTATGTCGATGGAGTTGCACAAGGTCTAGACATTAAAGACTCTTGTGTAGCTGTAGCAACTAGCAACATAACGTTAGCTAATACGCAAACGGTTGATGGAGTTTCTTTATCTGCAAATGATCGAGTACTTGTAGCAGGACAGTCAACTCAAACTGAGAACGGAATATATAAAGTTGTAAGTGGTGGTAGTTGGACAAGAACTGATGACATGGCTGCTGGTGCTGATGCTGCTGGAGCGTTTACATTTATAGAAGAAGGAACAGTTAACGCAGAGAATGGTTTTTCTTGCACATCAGATAAAGGTTCAGCAGTTGTAGGAACAAATAACCTTACATTTGCTCAGTTTTCAGGTGCAGGACAAATTTCGGCAGGTGATGGATTACAAAAATCAGGCAATACAATTTCTGCTGATCTTAAAAGCAACGGTGGAATTGTTATTGAATCAAATGAACTAGCTGTAAAGCTAGATGCAAGTTCTATCACTGGAACGCTTGCTATAGGAGATGGAGGAACAGGAGCAACTTCAGCTAGTGCTGCTCGAACTGCTCTTGGTTTGGCTATCGGTACAAACGTTGTTGCTTTTGCGGCTGATTTAAACACCCTTAGTAGTTGTCAATCAGGTGGTGCGTCAGCTTTAGCAGCCTTAACTTCAACAGAGATTGCAATTCTTGATGGCGCAACCGTAACGACCACCGAATTGAATACATGTTGCGATGGTAGTACGTCAGCTACCTCAACAACTTTGGCTGCTGCTGATCGTTTAGTCGTTAATGATGCAGGCACAATGGTTCAGGTCGCTTTATCTGATCTAGTTACATTCCTTGAGAACGGGTCTGTTTCTGGTTTTGATATTGATGGTGGAACTTACTAAACCATCTGAGGAATAACTAATGTCTACGACAGTTAAGCTCAAAAGAGGTAGTGGCAGCGATCCATCTGCCTCTGACATGGTGGTAGGTGAACCCGTTATAAGAACGGATACGGCTGAACTGTTTTTCAAAAAAGATGATGGATCAGTAGCAAAGGTAAGTGGTGGAGGTGGTGGCCCAGATTTTAAATATTTAGCTCTTAGAAATGCTGCTAATGATGGATCGGCTAGTTATCCAGGGAATGATTTTACTCTTGTTACTTCTGGAACAACTACAGCAGTTAGTCCAGCAGCAGCAAATACTTTATTAGTTAGTTATGGCGGTGTAATCCAACGACCTAATTCTGGTACGTCCACAAGTGGGATCACTGGTTTTATTATTGATGGGTCTAGGTTTAAGACAGCAACTAATTTAGCGGCAGCTCCTGATTTTATTCTTTATCAAGAGTCAGGCGGTATTGGCGAACCTAGTGATGGAACAGTAACAACAGCAAAAATTGTTGATGACGCAGTAACACAAGCTAAGATAGCAGCTGATGCTATAGGACAAACTGAATTAGCAAACAACGCAGTTGTAACAGCTAATTTTACTGCTGATTGCGTTACAGGAACACAAATAGCTGATAATGCTGTATCTGAACAAAGGTTAGAAGTATCTAACTCACCTACTAATGG
>VMHT01070586.1_pt1 | contig 15563 bp, 12 predicted proteins | sample 4693611 | NCBI WGS metagenome assembly VMHT01 (sample SAMN12280063, study PRJNA550983) | marine metagenome | isolation source: seawater sampled from same location over 5 years 0.02-0.2 micron viral filtrate | place: USA: collected off the coast of southern California halfway between the port... ... | reverse complement strand
CGATATGGTAGATAGGTTTTTGTCGGGGAGTAGAAATACCGCCGAAAGAGACTCCCTTCTTGAGGATAAAGAGTTTACAATATACAACTCGGTAATGAAGTACGACTCATCAAGGGGTGCTAAATTTGCAACATATCTAGCTAATGAGGCGAAATGGAAGTGTTTGAACACCTTGACCAGAAATAAGAAGTTTCAAAAATGCTCTCTAGAAGATATTTTGAAACAGCCTCAGTCGGAAGGTGATCTACAAGTGCATGAAAATTATGAGGTCTTTTCTTTGTTTAAATCCTTTCTGCAAAAAGAAAAAGACAGAAGAATGGAAAAAATCATTGACATGCGCTATAATGGCGTGTCTAATAAGCTTACACCTTGGAGGAAGATAGCGAAATCACTCGATATGAGCATTCAAGGCGTAATCAACATTCACAATCGGTGTTTGTTGAAATTCAAAAAGCAATCAGAAAATTATGTATAATAGCATTACATCAGTAGGGTATCTTGTAAAAGATCCAGAGACTCGTCAACTTAATGGCGGGAAGTCGGTAACACGCCTCCGTGTTGGAATCTCTCCAAGCAACGCCAAAACCAAATGCTTCATTGATCTTGAGGTTTGGGATAAGCTCTCTGAAATCGCATCTAAATACCTTACAAAAGGTCGTGAGTTTGTGTTCTCTGGTGAGCTTGCTATGGACACTTGGGAAAACAAGGACACTGGCAAACCTCAATCAAAATATTTTATCAGAGGGAATAATATTCAATTCTTAAATTCTGGCAAGAAGGAAGATAGTCAATCTTCTAAATCTGGGTCTGATACTGCCACTCCTACCGCTAACGCTGGGTTTGGATCTGACGATGAGCCTCCCTTTTAATGAAGATCTTAGTTGAAGCCCCTATCAACTCGTTAAGTCTCGGTAATGTTTCTTTTAACATTATCCGAGAGCTTTTCGATAGGGATCATGACGTTGGTATTTGGCCAACAGGTCAAGTAGATATTAAGGCTTACGACATTGAGGAAGACTTAAAGAAGAAAATAGAAAACAGCATTAATAATAGGCATGACTATCTTAGTGAAGATGTACCAAGTTTAAAAATTTGGCATTTAAATGGGTCTGAGAACAGAAAAAACTGTAAACAATATTTGTTAAGCTTTTATGAATGCAACCAACCGACAGACATTGAAAAGAAACTTTCTGAATCTCAAAACGAGACGTTCTTTAGTTCTTCCTGTGCTTCTGACTTGTTTGGTGGCGTATTCTGCCCATTGGGTTTCGACAAAGACTTCAAAGAAACAAAAAAAGAATACCTGAGTGGTATCACCCATTTTGGTTTGATGGGTAAGTTTGAACACAGAAAGCATACTGCTAGAATTATTCAAGCTTGGTTAAAGAAGTATGGGAATGATCCAAAGTATCAACTATCTTGTTTGGTCACTAACCCCTTCTACAAAAAGGAGGACATGGATAAGACTATTAATTCTGTTTTAGGCGGAGAGAGATATTCTAATATCAACTTTTTGCCTCATTTAGAAAAAAATTCTGAAGTTAATGAGTTTTTAAATGCAATCGATATTGATCTTACAGGACTGTCTGGAGCAGAAGGCTGGAATCTCCCTTCTTTTAATGCAACTTGCCTCGGCAAATGGAGCATTGTTCTTAATGCCACATCTCATAAAGATTGGGCTACTGAAGATAATTGTATCTTGGTTGAGCCTTCGGGAGAAGTAGATTGTTACGATAACGTCTTCTTCAAGAAGGGGTCTCCATTTAATCAAGGGACTTTTTATAACTGGAAAGAGGATGATGTGATCAAGGCGATGGAACAAGCTGAGAAGAAAGTGGGACAAGTTAACACAGAGGGACAAAAGTTGGCAGACAAGTTGACTTACCAGAACACTGTTGATGTCATTTTGTCCCGTATTTACAAGGATTTCGATCTGGCATAGATCTTGTTAAAGGGTTTGTATGATTAATACATTATTATACGACTTATTTAATGACCACGGTTTTAAAAGCCAAAACTATGTTGAAGACAAAGGGGATTCTTTCGAGTTAAAAGTTGAGCTTGCTGGATATTCTAAAAAGGATGTCGAGATCGAGGCTACTGATGAGAAGCTCACGATTAAGACGACACCTGAAGATCGAAAGAAGCATCTTTCTGTCCAGCTTTTTAAGAAGGTAGACACAGAAGCTATTACCTGTAAAATGGATCATGGTTTACTGACTGTAGACCTACCTAAAAAGGGAAGATCAAAACCCACTAATATTAAAGTCAATTAAAAATAACGGGGGTGGAAACGCCCCCGTTTTTATTTATAATAAAATATGCCTTTATATACCTACAAGCATCCTGACACAAACGAACATAAAGACGTTTTTCAATCTATGAATGAAGAGCATATTTATATAGATGGTTTTGGGACCGAATGGAAACGGGTCTATTTTGCCCCTAACGCCTCTATCGACTCCAACATTGATCCGTTTAGCCAAAGGCAGTTTACGGACAGTACAGGAGGAAAGAAGGGTACTGTAGGTGACATGCTTGATTACTCAGCGGAGATGAGTCAAAGACGAGCAGAAAAATCTGGAGGAAAAGATCCAGTTAAGCAAAAATACTTCGATGATTATGCCGCCAAGAGAAATGGTCAACGTCATACAGCGGAGAAGAAACAGACTTACGAAAGTAAGAATGTTAAGATTGAGTATGATTAATTAGTTATTTCGTGACTGAATGACAAGGAGTATGTCATTTGATCATTCACGTTCATCTGATAAGCGGAGCTTTCAAGCTTTAAATCGGAAAACGAAAAGGTGTGAGTGAAATCTTCCCCAGTATCTACAACCTCTATATTGAAATCATAACCAGACTCAGCTGTAATTAGATTAGCTATCTCTCCAGTCGCTAAACCTGAAACTAAAAACTCAACACTTACAGAAGAGGTAATTGGATACTGGACCTTTCTTCCGTAAGGGTAATCACTACCAAGACCAAATAGATCAACTCTATTGATTGGGATATTGAACGAGAACGACTGTAAATGAGCGTCTCCACTAATAGGCGCTCCACCTATCTGTAGATTTTGAAGGGTTGAATTTACTTCTGTAGGGGAGCAAAGAGGTGGATCAAACCTGTTTACACCTGTATAATCTCCAAACCCATTTATAAATGCATCTTCTAAGTTTGTAGACCCAACGTTATTGTTGTTGCCAGAAGAGAGATTAATGGCGGGGTTTTCTATATTTAAGTCTGGATTTACTAGGGTAATGTCGGTTCTCGCTGTTGGACCTATACCTACAAGATTAACTGTACCTGTAGAACTAAGAGTGATTCCGTTTGGATTAAGTTGATTAGTAGGGCTTGACTCATAGATTGCAGATCCACCCCCCCCAATACTCACTTCTACTTTCCATACTTGTTCAGTGGGCATATAATTAAGATTAAACGTAGACCCTTCTGAAGTGGTTACGCTATAATCTGGTGAACTAGCAGTGATTCCATCTAAAGCTAACGGCTCAAGAGAGAGTGCTGCGCTAGAAGAAGTCAATATACTCCCACTTATAGATAGAAATGAAGGAAAAACTCCTTGATTAATTGCTATATTCGAACATTTGTAAGAGGTAGAAACTACAGGTAGAGAACCTACAGAAAAACCTAAAGAATAGTTTGTTAAAAAAGCGTTGCCAACAGAAATAATTTCAGCATCAGTGGTCAAACTGCCTACTTCTGAACCTCCATTCACGATCATATCCGAACCTTGATCTTGATGATTAACTATATAAAAATTCTGATCCTGATTGTCGTACCCACTAAAAAAATCAGACTTACTACTCCCCGTTTGGTCGTTTATCAAGCCTAACATGTTTTCGTTTAACATCGCTGGGGTATAGTAATAACTTATAGATAAATCAACATCTGGCATCCTAGTTATATCGTTAATAGCTAAACTCTTAGATCCAACTTGCTTTGACTTTTGCCTTTGCTGAGAAAAACCGACACCTACGCTTTGAACAGCACTCATATAAGCGCCACTCATATCGCTCCCAGTTCTATCACCAGTAGTAAATGCTGGTCTTTGCCCAGCAATCACAATTGAATTGTTACTCTTTAAAATATTTCTAGCCATTTTAACTTCCTGTTGGGATTACACCTAAAACATCTTCTACTAACGTCACGGATAAATCGTGCGCGTTGAAATACTTCCATGTATGACTCCACTCTGGGCAATACATAGCTTTTGGTCTATTATAGACTGATTCTATATCATGTCTAAACCTTCTGTATCCAGCCTTATTCTCTAAGAAGTGCAACATACACTTAAGTTGTTTGTCGCTGATATCTGTAAAGTCATACTTAAGTTGGAATGAAGCATTATTATCTTTTGTTTTAACTCTCTGCTTAAAAGAGTTTTTAAATTGCAAGACTTCATTTTTTAATTGGACATCATTCTGCAAACCAATATCAGGCTTAAAGAAGAAGTTCTGAGACCATGCTGAGCTAGCCCCCGTTGGGGAATTCGCAGCAGTAGACGAGTGAGTTTCCGTACAGTAATAATAGTTGTTTAACTTATTAGAGCTTATGCCAGTATAAACAACATCAAATTTTTCATAAGAGGTTGAGTAAGCGTAATCTTGAAAATCTAAATTGACAAAATTCATCCCAGACCAATTAAATAAATTTGGAGCCTGATCTACAGAATAAGAAACAGCGACTTCATAATGCTGGTTGTTGACATGATTAATCGCATAGTTGTCAGACACTCCAGACATAGATTTATAAATCCCGCTATTGTCTATATTAAAATCAAACAATTGATTACCATTTTTACTCTCGATAAATGCAGCTAGTTTCTGAGTGTTTGCTTCATTCAAGTCATACCGCACATCATACTGAACCTCTAGACTATTCATTGAGGAGGGTATGGAGTTGATTTGAAAATCATCAACCTCATACATAAAATTCTTAGACTTAAAAGAAGCTTTAGAACCGTAGACGGGAGTTAGACTAAGACCTGAATAATCAGACTGAATTGTAACTCCAGAAATATTTGAATCTCTGTTGTAAAATAAATCAGAAGCCATGACCAATATAATTTAAATTTAAAATAGCAGAACCATTATCAGAAGCTGATATAGATTCACTTACCAATGTGGCATTAGGAATCGTCAGTTCTTGAAGATTCGCACCGTCTTTCTTGTTAATATCAAAAACAACAGTTTTGTTTTCTCTGTTTTCTAAAAAGCTAAAAGAACTTTCTGGAAAAGCTTCATCAACTTCGATTTGAACCTGAGCTGTAAACTCCAAAGGAAGGACAAGCTCGACAGAAGCGGGGGTTTCGCTACCTATTGAGAAATGAGGTTTTCTGTTAGATTTAATAGAGTAATCAAAACCAATAACCCTATTTGTTGTAGAATTATCACAAGTTACATTTATAGATCCTTGAGATGTTATAGAAATACTACTAGATGCCCCCACATCACTCGAAACTTCGCTGCCTGATAGAAACTCATCATAAACAGAGATGGAAGCATTAACTTTTGGTACTGTGCCTACAGCACAATTGACAGAATAAGAATCTAAGTATCCTTCAGAAAATCTATATGCAACGTCTCCATATCTAATATTACCACTTATACTGTTAGATCCAGTAAAAGACAAGATTGGATCATCATATATTAAATGCCTAGCAATAGAAACTTTTTGTTGTGTAGCCCCGCCAACAGTAGTTAACCCCTTCTTAGAGCCGAGAGGCTTAACGATATTTGCACTATTAGAATATGAAAAGTCTACAGAACTGATACCAGATAGATCAGTGCCACTTATATTTACAGCTACTTCGTCATTTAATCTTGATCCAAACATTACTTTCTAAGTTGTCCTCCTAATCTTTGTTCATCTGCGATCACCTGCTTAACGGCGACCTTAATTCTCTCAGATAATTTTCTTTCTCTTTCTGGAGCATCTTCGCCTCCTGTTTGACTTTCAGTGCCATTAGAGCCATTGATTGTTATGTTGATATCACCTGTAGATTGAGATGTCTCAGTTGCAGTAATTAACTCATCAAGTTTGGAGACGAGATCGGTGTTATCACCAGCTCCAACTCCAGAGTTCAATGCTTGTAAATTACCTGCTCCAATGTTCCTTGTGGCGGCAGCGTTCATGACGAACTCTCCACCTGAAAGCATAGCGGGAACTGTATCAACTCCTCCAGCAGCAGGGATTAAGCCTCCTGCAGCTCTGTTTAGAGGAGGCATTGTATTATTCGTAGGCAGCAGAATAGGATAGCCATCGGCTCCAATAGTATTTTGTAGTTCAGGTAACTGATCTACCCGAAGAGGTGGGTTTGCTGCGGAAGGCGCGGAAACAGGTATAGCGTCTTTAATTACTGTTTGATTAGGGTTAGCTTTAGGTTTATCTGAAAATATCTTCCTTAAGTCCCCGCTTGCCGCCGCTGCCCCAAACGCCCCTCCAGAAGCAGGAGCACCAGTAGTAAGAACCCCAGCTAAGTTACCTGCTCCAGACGATAAAAGCCCTGTCATTCCTTCACTAAGTAAAGGTTTACCGTCAGCCCCTTCTAATCCTCCTAAGAATTTTGAAGTTCCATAACTAACAAGGGTACTAATGGCAGCTGACATTAACATGTCGCCCAAGCTAACTTCTTGCTCCTTTGCTTGTTCGCGAGCTAACACTTCTTGCCCTGCTAAACCAAGAGCTTGCCTCTTGGCATCTTGCACCTTTTGGAATTGAGGATTATTCCTTCGGCCAAACATGGTAAATCTACCACTCTCAGCATCTAAAAAGGCTCCTTCAGATCTTAACTTATCTCTACCTAGAGCTGTTGGGGTTTGAGTGGCAAAAGACATAAGGTTTTGCATTCCAACAATAGCTCCAGCGCCATTCATACCCGGGGTCGTAAACATGCCCTCCTCATCTCTAACTTGTCCTCCGCGAGCAAAACCACGAATAGAGCCAGAGTTTATAGCTTCCATGAATCCTGATCCATAACGCTGAACAGCTTTTTTATTCATGACGAATTCCCCACCCATTAGCATGGCTGGAACGTCATCACGGTTACCAGAGCCGCCACGAACTTGACCTCCATTAGCAAAAATACCAATACCAAGGCCAAAAAGACCCTTTCCACCACCTTCACTCGCAGCTTGATCCATGAACTTTTGAGTGAAGTTCTTAGTCATGCTTTGTAAAAACTGATTAGCTACATTTAGTAATGCGTCTTCAAGATCATCTACACTTTTTATACCTTCTGCAAAAGCAGCCGCAAAGTTATCTCTAAACTGGACGGAAGCATCAACCATGCTATCTAAGAAATCAGAATTAATAACTGCATCATCCTTAGTTCGCAGGTTCATTCTTCCCTGAAAGTCTCTTTCTAGCCTAGCTTTTTCAAGAGCGTTTGCTGGAGTTAAGCTTGGATTATTTTGAATAGCTAGCCTTTCAGCCTGTTTCCTATTTGCTCCTTTTGTTAGGCCCATAACCCCTAACTGAGCAGTATCAAAATCCGCTTGACCCATAGCGCTTTGTCTTTGCTGTTCTAAGCCATCAACAATATTTATAAAAACATCAGCGGCCTTAGTTACGGTTCCAAGAGCATCAGCTGAGTCTTTGGCGGCTTGGGCATTAGCTATAAGTTCTGCATTAGCTGTTCTTAATTGCTGAGGCATCAGCGCTATTTCACTCATTAATTCATCTCTAGCTTTTTCAGCTTTAGGATCACCTGATTTAGCCGCTAGAGAAAGCTTACCTAATTCCGCACCTTTTGCCATCAAATCTTGTTGAAATTTTTTAGTATTTCTGGCGGCTTGTGCCCTAGCTGCGTCTAAGTCGATTTGGGCTATTTGTCTACCTACACTTCTTTGGAAAGGATTGCTAGTCCCGGGTGTAGACCTTTGTAAAGCTCTTTTATCTTGATCGAAGTTAAATTGTTCTTGTGCGCCTTTAGTATCAATTCTCAGTTTTGATAATTCCGCTTCACTTTTTACTTTTCGTACAACTTCTAATATTCTAGCTATAGTTTTTTCAGATTCTAGATCGTTTTCTAAACCTTTCCTCTTTGCTTCGTTTAACTTGTCTTGTCCTTTTAGCTGCTCTTCATAAGCCTTAATAGCTTGATTAACTTGATCATCATTTGCGTCACCGATCTTAAGAATCTCTCGTAAGGTATCCCTAAATCCTTTAGCGTTCTCTTCAGTAATATCTTTATTTGATAACCCCTTTAGCGCTTCTTTAAATTTATCTATGTCTTCGGGTTTTACACCCAAGTTGGTTAATTTTTCTCCCTCTTTTGCCAAAAAATCAACCCTTTCCTTGGCGAAATCGTTGCTCATTTTTTCCAGCTCAGCTTTGGCTTTTAAATCTTGTAAAGCTACTTTGTCAACAATCCCTAACTGCTGAGCTTTCTCTAGCCTTTTTTGAGCTTGTTTATTCGAATCTATGTCTAGCTTCTTTAACTCTAAAGCTGTCGCAATCCTAGCTTTAGATGCAGTTAAAGTTAACTGATCAATAGCTTTTCCTTGATCTGCCGTTTTTTGATCTCTCCCCTTTCTTTCTTGCTCCAAAAGCTTTTGAACGGTAGATGGGTTTATTTTTGCTAAAAAGCCTTTTAATTCAGGGGTCTTGTCTTTTGATCCTCCAAGCGACTCACGAATAAAACTTTTTGAATCTACCATCTGATCAAATTCCTCATCGGAAAGCCCCGAAACAAACTTTGAAAATTCCTTCTGAACTACTCTTAACTCTTTATTTCTTTTTACTACAATATCAGCAAGTTGACCAAGCTCTTCACTGTCTAAGAAACTTTTAAAATCATCTAAAATATCATCTATTTCTTCAAGAGGCATTTCCGTAGCCCTCAATTGAGCAATGGTTGTTGCAAATCCTTTTTTAAGGTCGTCATTTTCAAATGTTCTACCCTTAAGTTCTCTCGCTCTTCCATCTTCATCAAAAGTGAACCTATCGCGTCCAAGTGGGTCAAGCTGTTTAAAACGTTCGTTTGCTTCTTTAACTTGTTCTGGGGTAAGAGGCTTATTACTCAGGCTCTCGAAGACTCTACCCAATGTGTTTCGTACCAAAAGTTCCAGACCCGGTGCAACCCCCGCAACATCAGTTTGTCTTGCAATTGTTTCTGATGGCCCCCTTCTCGATAATACGTCTTCAGCCTCGCCCGTTGCTTTCGCCTTTTCTACTTCACTTAATTGACTAAAAGCGAAAGATAAATCATCCGCTCGGTCTTTGAGTGCAGTTAACGCATCAGAGGCGCGTTTATTTGCCCCACTATATTCATTATATAACTCTTTGCCCAAATCAAAGACTTCCATAGCTCCCCCTATCACAGATCCAGCTACTCCTAGTTTCCCAACCAATCCGCCTATAGCTCCTTTAAGACCACCTGCGCCCGACATACTATCACCTAACTCTTGGGCTGCTTGACCAGCAAAAGCAAAACCAGAAACACCCGCTATACCATCGGAAACTATAGAAGTATATTTTCCTATAGCACTTGTAGATCCTTCAGTAGCTGCATTCAATGCTGTCATACCAGCTTGGAGACCAAACATAACACCAAGATAATTTTTATGAGACTTAGTTTTTTCTTCGTTTACGGCTAGTTCAGCTTTTGCAGCTGATTGAATTTTTTCTTGTGATTTTTTACTATTAGATACTTTTTTAGAAAAGTCGTCAATTTGTTTACCTGCGTCAGCATGACTCGTTTGGCCATTTCTAATTTCCACGTTTAAAGAGTTAATAAGCCTGTTTAAATTATCAAGCTCGGACTTAAGACCTTTTGCTGAAGATCCAACATCTTTAAGACTTAAGCTAACTTCGCCCGTCCCTCCCCCTGCAAAGTTAGGGATGGCTCCAGTAGGTTCATCGCGGGTGTTAGTCACCGCAAGACCCATTGGGTTTTGAGCATTTCGAAGTTTGCCGCTTTGATTGATTCTAATTTGACTAACTGGTAAACCAGCAGCTTTTTCTCTACCAATAGCGTCTTCTAAAGCCCCTTCAGCAAAGTTAGGTATATAACCAGAGGCGGCAGCCGATACGACACCGCCACTTGTAGAAAACGTCTTTCCTGAATCATTTAAAATTGGAAGATCAGACTTTTTTATTATATATAATCCCTTCCGCGCTGGAGACTTCAATCCAAGCTTAACAGCTAAATCGTGAGGCATTTTTTTACCAACTAACTTGGATTTTTGAGCCGATTCCCCCAAACCAGCAACTCTATATATTTTTGCAGCAGCTGAAGCTACATTGTCAGGATTATTACGACCTTTTACTTCACCAAAGGATGGTTTTGTATCAATTCCATATAAATTTAATAATTTGTTTTGACCCTTCAAGTTTAAGTCAAAATTAGAAGTATCAGTTTGTGACGCATAAGACAAAAACTCTTTATCAGTCAATAAAGTAGCCAACACTAATTCATAAATACCACCCGCAAAACCAGCTACTGAGCCTTTATTAATTTTAGCTTTTATAGAGCCTTGTTTTACAGGGTTAGGCATTTCGTTGTTACTAAGAATCTTAGCTTCTTTAAGAGCTTTGGAGTAAGAGTAACGTTCTAAATCCTTAATGAACCCGTCAACATTTTTACCTTTATGTTGATCAGATAATCCATAAATTGGAACTCTAATAGGTATAGCGCCTTTCTTGTTAATCGTATTAAATTTACCATCAGGATGTTTATATGCTATTGCATTTGGGTCTGTGCCACCCTTTTGACCATGCATCATTACATACTTCCCTTTAGAGTTAATTACATCAGCAAAGTTTGGAATATACCCACCAGCAGCTCTCACCTTCCTAGCGTTAGAAGGAAGACCCATTGAAGAAGCCATGTTCTGATTAAAGATAGCGTCCCCACCATTAGCATAATTAGGAACAATATATTCACTACTATTAGCAACCATTGTCCCCCGCTTACCACCACCAAATGCAAAGTTGGGGATGACAACAGGTTTTGCAGAAGCGGGTGCGCCACCTACACCTTTAGAGATGTCAGATCTTTCTGCGCCAATAGGTAAGAATCCTCCAGCAGCTCTTCCACCACGCTTTGAGGCCGTTCCCGCCATAACCCCGGGAGCGATAGTACTAGCGATGCCTTGCATTTTTTGCATGACCATCAACTGTTCATTTAAAGCCTTAGTGAAGAATTGGGTTTGAAGTTTTTTCTTCTCACCCGCAGATATATTTTGCTTTTCAATCGACAAGATGGCATCCCTGATACCTTTATCGTTCAGGAGTGATGCCGCTATCTGACCTTGTAAATTTTTCTGAGCTTCAGCAGCTCTATTCAAACCAAAGAAAGTTTTTAAAGCTCCAGCACCAAACTTAGCAAAATCCAAAAGTAATTTACCAATAGCGACCAAAGCTAAAGCTAACCCGGGTCCAGCAATCACAGCGCTAATCCCTTTTATCAACCCTTTGGCGAAATCGGACCCCATTCCATCGCCATCTAAAACGCCTGAAATCTTAGATACTACATCATTAAATACACCAATTATCTTTGATAAGTTTTCAGTTACGCCTATCTCTCCCAAAGCGTTAGCTAATTCCTTAAGATTAACAGTAGCTGTGTTTATAGCGGTAGCTAAAGTATTATTTAAAACTGTATTACGTTCATAAGCTTCATTAGTGGCGTTAAAAGAGGTTGTAGCCACTTCTCCACTCCTAGAAATTTTCTGGTTAAAGTCCTCAAGTAGAGCAAGAAAAGGTGCGATCTGAAATTTACCAACAAGGTTGTCAGCTAAGTTAACTTTCGACGCTTGACTCATCTTAGCAAATACTGGAGCTAAGTTCTCAATAACTTTACTAGAAGACAACACTTTACCTTCTAGATCTGTGACCTGCACACCTAGATCTTGCAGTGTCTGTAGTTTTTCAATATCTTGAATTCTAGTGAAAATTGTTTTAAGAGAGTTACCAATGACAGATCCACCACGCGCAGTTTTTTCTTGAAGCGCGGAAATAATACCAATCAATTCATCAAACTGTACACCAGAAGCGACTGCAACAGCTCCAGAACGTTTCAGACCTTCAATCAGATCTCTATCAGAAACTGCGGCACTTGCGGCAGCAGCAGAAATTTTATTAAGTACGTCAGTGGTTGTAAGACCAGCAGAGGAAAATGAGTTAACTGCTGCTGTCAAACCTGCCACAGCATCAGAAGCACTCAAACCAGAAAGACGAGAAAGAACAAGAGCATCATTAAGCCTTTTAGTAACTTCTTCAGCTTTAAGACCTTGACGAGACAGTTCTAAAGCCGCTTCAGCTACAACATCAAAAGTTTGACCTGTATTTCTAGCAATATCAAAAATTTGCTTTTTAAAACCGTCAAGCTGCGAATCTGACTGCTTTAGAATCGAGTTGATATTAGCTAAGCTCTTCTCAACCTGAATAGTCGTCGTAACCAACTCCTTTAAAGCATTTGAGACAGCAGCAATAACACCAACAGATGCGCCGAAGGCTAAAACACGGGCGTTAGCCGCCTCCATAGATTTTGTGAACTCATCAGCCTTACCAGTTAACCGCCCCAAAGGTCTTGTTAAACCCTCAATACTCTTGGCCCCCGGCCCCATATTGATTTTAAGATTCTTACCAGCTTTCTTAGCTGCTTTATCAATACTTTGTTCGAAACCCGTTTGTACGGTTGGTAATTTGATGGGCATAATCTTGTTCCTTTAGTGTGTATATACACTAATATTACACATCATGACCTGCTAATCTCATCATTTGTTTCATGTCTAACTTGCCGCCAGCTTCTTTCGCTGCTTCTGATAAAGAAACAGTCTTGGCATCTTTAGCTACAGTTTTCATGTCGTCATTAGTTGCCCCGAATACGGCTGAAGCATCCGCATCGTCTCTTACACCTCCTTTATTAGAGACTTTATTTCTCTGACTCTCTGAGTAAGCTAGTAATTTATCTGGGTCTTGCCTAATATTATCTGGAATATCTTCGGTGTATTGAAATATGCTATGAAATACCTTACCATACATAGCAGTCTTCATTTGATAAGCAGAAAGATCAACTATAGGCTTTCCATAAAAATCGCTAGGATTTTCACAGTTTGAAATGTACATGCTAAAGAATGGCCTCAAAACAGCATGTTTAATATTATCTTCAGACATTCTATTAGAATTATCTATCATGATAGTATTTAATAAGATAACTTCACGAACTTCAAGTTCCGCAAATTCATCTTCAGTATGTAAGTTCTCAGTAAGATCAGGATTTTTGAAGATACAAAACCTAAGCATTTCGTCATTAGATCTTTTGGAGCCGTAAGCTTCTGCGGTCAAACCAACTACCTCATTTTTATTTTTGTTTAAATCGTACAGCTCAACAGACTTTTCTTCGATAGTCTTTTGAAAAGAATCTTGTTGGGAAGGTAAGAATACAGATTCTTTTGTCTTTTTAAGATTTTTAATTTCTTCCGTGAGAGACAGTATCTTCATATCATCAGACTCCTCCCACAAGCCCTCTTTTTTAATGTAAGCCTCCCGCTCTTCTTGAGACTCAATACCTTTAGATAAAGCAATATTCTTATACTTTTCGTAATAAGAATTTATATACTTCTGATCTCTTAGGTTTATGTGTTTAACGAATACGTCTCGACCTTCAAAGGCCGAGACGCTATATCCGTCAAATATCTCCCCTATAAGAGAGGTATAAAATTCGTCACTATAACTCACCCTTTTCTACCTTGTCCATAATTTCCTCAAACTCTTTTTGCGTAGAAGCTTGATTGTAGAACCAAAAAGCTAGTGTAGTGGAAACTTGTTTGATAACCTGCTGATAAACATCGGAATTTTCTTCCTCCTTATCGTAGTAATCTTCAATTTTCTCGTCATAATCGAGACCCTTGAAATACTGGATAGGCTCCTCATCTTCCTCTCTTTGAATGTAAGTTAAATGAAGAGCATACCACAGTAAGAGTTTGTTTTGAGCTTTAACATCAGCAGTATGTTCAAATAAACCTTGTAGATTTGACTCTACTTCAACCAACTCTCTTTTGACTTTGGCGATCTCTTCTTTTACGAATTCAAGCCTTTTTTTCTGCTTTGCGTCAAGTTTGGTGGCTGAGTCAAGTTTGATATATTCATTCTGAAACTCTAAAATCTGCTTATATAGCTTGCCATACTCTTTTTGCCCCGCTTCAGTAAAAGTCCCCCCAGTATCGCTATATTTTTTTGCAAGCATTGCTTTCGTGAGGATACCCTGCTTAATACACTTACTCATTTCGATGGTGTATTGAAGCTCAGCATCTTCCAACTCGCGACGAGAAGGTTTCTTGATTTTTACTTCAAGAGGTACTTTTTCCTTTACCTTTTTCTTAGTAATCGTAACTTCGCCAGTCTTTTTGTTTTTCCTTGAGGATTCTTTTTCTACCTCTTTAACTTCATCGACGGTGAACTGATATAGTAATTTTAATTCCATATTCCTACTTAAATATAAATTCAACTTTGTAATTTTCTATTTCATTTTGCACATTACGCAAACTTTCATTGCCAAAGTCCAAAATTCTCTTCCTAATCCACGACACTTTATCTGGGGTAAAATGATCAGCCGCTTTGATTACTGGGTGATACTTTTCTGGAATAGCTTCATATAGCTTCTGATAGTGAAAATCATGATCTTTCTTCATATCTTCCACCATAATTAACATCATCTTGAACAATGAAGATACTTCATCTCCAGACTTTTTATTTAAATTATTTTTGGCATTCATCCTTTATCCTAGTTATTATAACAAAAAATGTGTAATTATCTACATGGCTGGTTTTTTATCTTCTAATATGGAGTCTGCGATTAATGCGACGTATGATACATTGCATGAGACTTTCGCACGGACTATCACCGTCTTTAAGAATTCGAAAAGAACTGTGATCTCTACAAATGCTAAATATAACAGCATTTATGGTAGGACTAATACAGGCTCTAAATCAAATGTAGAATACACTACAGAGTCTCAAGCTTTTGAGGCTAGAGTTTATTATGTCAATATGGATGAAGAGTATTTATCGAATAATGAAAATCAACGAGGTACTCAAAACAAAATCATTCTACCAGATGGTTCTGTAAAAATTGTGGTAAAAAGTGATGCTTATGAGTTTTTGCAGGAAGCTAGGAGGGTTGAGTTAGACGGAATTAGATTCGCAATCAAAAGCGATGGCTCCCCCCGTGGATTAACCACAAATAAATTTTATACTTTTTTACTTACCCCAACTGACGAATAATGGCTAGCCTACCTAGAGATGTCCAAATGGCCATACAAAAACAAGCCCCAAAAGCTTTAAAAAGACCATTTGAAAAAGAGTTTAAGAAAAAGTTTCTTACAATTAAGTCTGAGATGATTAAAGAATTCCTTAGTCATCCAGTAACCATTGAACTAATAGCTGGGCCAAGTAGTAGTAATATTAGTGGGACTTTAGGTGGAATCTCCAATCTTTTTGCTTTTATCGGATTCGACTCTTCGGATAAGCCTATAGAGCCTATACTCCAAATGCTGGAAAACATGAATTATAATTATGCAGGAGAAGCTAAAATA